>RRZU013019835.1_pt1 | contig 10188 bp, 8 predicted proteins | sample 2165561 | NCBI WGS metagenome assembly RRZU01 (sample SAMN10456909, study PRJNA506462) | wastewater metagenome | isolation source: wastewater sludge | place: USA: Moscow, Idaho
TACACATTTTAGGCGTTACAAAATTAGCAAAAAACTCCGAACTACCTAATTTTTTATCATCTTTTTTGACCAAATAATAGTAAAAAGCGGATTATAAGCTTTTATAACCCGCTTTTTTCTATTTGTATTATTTTTATTAATCAGCCAATGGTACTGCGAAATATGCTTTCTTACCTGTAGGATATACTCCCTGTATGTAAAGAACCTGATCTTTACTAACTGAAGCAGTTTTAACAGCTTTCTGTAGATCGTCGATAGCCTTCATAGGTTCATCATTCACTTTCTGGATGACGAATCCCTTCGGAACCCCACTATCTTTCAGTTTACCGTTATTAACTTTTATTACCTCAAGTCCATAAGTTATGTTCAGCTGTTTCTTCTGTTCGTCGTTGACAGGCTTGAATGCACCACCAAGAACATCCATATCAGCATTCTTAACTACGCCGGTGTTGCCTTGTGCATTTTTTAATGTAAGCTCAGTCGTGTGTTTCTTTTTATTACGTAAGTAATTGATAGAAACCTTATCACCAGGACGTAATTTTACGAGAAGTTCTTGAAGTTCAGCCATCTTTGTGACATTCTTTCCGTTGATAGAAATGATGACGTCTCCTTTTTGGAGTCCTCCATCTACTGCAGCACCGTCGTCTGTTACTTTATTAACATAGATACCTTCCATAGTACCTAAGTCAACATCGTTTCCTTTCTTCTTTTCGTCATCTATATATCCAATGACATCCATCCCTTCTATACCAAGAATAGCACGTTGTACAGTACCGTATTTCTTAATATCATCTACCACCTTATTCATGATGGTTGTTGGGATAGCAAATCCGTAACCACTGTAAGAGCCTGTCTGTGAAATAAGCATAGCATTGATACCTACAAGTTCTCCTTTCACGTTGACAAGCGCACCACCTGAGTTACCCGCATTGATAGCTGCGTCAGTTTGTATGAAAGATTCAATACCGTTGGCACCGAGTGATCGTGCTTTTGCACTTACGATACCTGCAGTGACTGTTGAATTAAGATTGAATGGGTTACCTACGGCAAGTACCCATTCTCCAATCTTCAGATTGTCGCTGTTGCCGATAGCCATAGTTGGTAGATTTGTTGCATTGATCTTGATGAGAGCCAAGTCTGTCGTCTTGTCGTTCCCCACGATAGTGGCAGAGAATTCCCGGTTGTCATTTAGGGTAACTGTCAGTTCGTCAGCACCATCCACCACGTGATTGTTGGTTACGATATATCCGTCAGAGGAAATAATAACACCGCTACCAGTACCTTCTTGTTTAGGTGTCTGTACCTTGCGCTTTTGTGTTCCTCCTTGACCTTGTTGTCCCTGTCCGAAAAATCCGAAGGGATCATTAAAGAAGTCACCGAAAGGATCATTCTGTACATCAACAGTAGTGACTTTGCTGTTCTGCGTAAATTTGATGTGCACAACAGCAGGTACAGCTTTTTCGGCAGCATAAGTTAAATCTACAGGCTGACCAGGCAGGGCAGCCTCAGCTGAAGCAAATGGCGCAAAAGCAAATAGTGCCACAAACGCCAAAGAAAGAAATTTTTTAGATGTCTTTTCCATTTTAATCAACTATTATTATATGTTTAAGTTTTAATTTTCGCAGTGCAAAAATAGGGTCAAAAGTTGTGAAAATGCCATTTTGTCGCAATATTTGCTATCTTTTAACAATCTAAATATAGCTATTAACAGCACTTAAACGGAATGAGAGACAATTTTACATTCATTTATTTTTGTAGTGTTATCGATTTGCACTATCTTTGCACTTGAAAAGCAGTGTTCCGGTCTGTCGCTGGCATCATTCTGTGGTGCGAGAGGAAAGTCCGGGCAACATAGGGCACTTCGCTTCTTAACGGGAAGCTGCCGGTGACGGCAGGTCAATGCAGAAGAAAATAACCGCCTCTTAGGAGGTAAGGGTGAGAAGACAGAGGTAAGAGACTGTCGGCCGTCGGGTGATCGTTCGGTTGTGCATTCCGAAGGTTGCAAGTTCGCGTATACCGTCGTTTGAGGGCTGCCCGCCCGATGGCGGAGGGTAGAATGCTTAAGCCGTGTGGTGACATGCGGATTAGATAAATGACAGACATCGCATTTGTTGAAAGATATTTTGCGAGACAGAACCCGGCTTATAGGAACACTGCTTTTCATTTTTCAGGATTACCATACTTTGATCAATATTATTATTAGTATTAATTCGAGCATACGATGAAAACAATTAGGCAACTTAAGAAATTCTTTACCGTAGATATCTGGCGTGTTTCACCGTCAGAATTAAAAGGCGTGAGATATATCGTTTATAGTATCATTAAGAAGATAATTCTTGCAGTTCGTTTTTTCACTAATGATCGCGTAATGAATCGTGCTTCAGCGCTTACTTATTCCACTATCCTTGCTGTAGTACCTATTCTTGCCGTTGTTTTTGGTATAGCCAGAGGGTTTGGTTATTCTAAATATATAGAGGTCTGGTTTCGAGAGTCTCTTTCCGGTCAGGAGCAGACAGCTACGACAGTGATTGGTTTTGCCAATTCATATCTGGTACATGCCAAGAGTGGTATCTTTTTAGGATTTGGTCTTTTACTTATGTTATGGACCGTCATGCTTTTGACGAACAACATTGAAACCACCTTCAATGAGATTTGGCAAGTGAAGAAAGGACGCAGCTTATTTCGTACGATAACAGATTATACAGCGATGTTTTTCTTGTTGCCTATTCTTATCGTGATATCTACGGGTATATCGATATTTATGACAACTATCATGAAGGAGATGCCCTATTATGAACTTTTTGGTCCAATGGTGCATGCTCTTATTGGTGTATCACCTTATGTCATGATGTCTTTTATATTTATTGCCCTTTTTGTATTTATGCCAAATACTAGCGTTAAATTAAAAAACGCCATTGTTCCTGGTATTCTTGCGGGGTGTGCTTTCCAGGCGTTACAGTATTTTTATATCAATTCTCAGATTTGGATATCATCCTATAATGCCATTTATGGGTCATTTGCTGCCATACCTCTTTTCATGCTTTGGACACAGTTGTCCTGGAGCATTTGTCTCTTTGGGGTGGAGCTTACTTATACAAACCAGAATGCCGAGGAATATTATTTTAGTGAGGATGGTAGTAATGTGAGTCACCGTTGCCGTCTTTTACTCAGTGCCTTATTGATGAGTATGGTATGTCATCGGTTTGCAGAAGGCAAGCATCCGTACACAGCATTGGAAATGTCAAGGATACACAATATACCGATTCGTCTTACTACCGATCTTCTTTATGATCTGGTGAATGTACATCTTATTATAGAAGTAGTCGGCGATGAGAAAGGCTCTTCTGCAGTTTATTTACCATACGAGGATATCAATAATCTTAATGTTGGAGTTATGATAGACCGGTTGGAGTCGTATGGTAAAGAATCATTAGATCTCAATTATAAGATTATATATAATGAGAAATGGCGTCAGATGTTACAGAATAGAGTCGACTTTCTGAATGCTGATCGTGAGATTTTACTCAAAGATTTGTAAAGTCTGATGTCATTGTTCAGCCATCATCTTTTTCCAGTGCCGATATCCTACAACGGCAATAATCGTATAGATACCATATAATACAGCTGTGAATGGTAGATCCTTATACCAATATAGTCCGCAATAGATAGCGTCGACGAAGAGCCAGATAAGCCATTGCTCAACATATTTGCGTGCTAACATCCATAACCCTATGATACTCAGAGATGTCGTGAAGCTATCCCACCAAGGAACAGTACTAGGAGTATATTTAATAAGAATCCATGATATAGAGAAAAATAGAACAAGGAAGATGACTACGCATCGTACCAGCAGTTTCTTTTTGAAATGACTGATAGGAAGCGGAGCCCCTTCCTTTTGGTCATGTTTATGACCATAGTTCCATATAATCCATCCGTAGATAGCAGCAAAGAGGTAATACACGTTAATACCCATGTCGGCATATAGGCCATGGTCATAATATTTAAATATGTCTATTGCCGGCATGATGATGCTGGTTAGCCACAAATATTTTATAGCCTTATATTCCTGAAAGAGATAGACGAGTCCTATCGCAGTGCTGATAATATCTAACGGATCCATAGTCTTTTTAGAAGTTTAATGATAAATGTGCTAAGAAATGTATCGGAGCCTGACAGGAATAGGTGGAATAGCTGTCGTAGTAGCTGTCTTGATAAGCTTCAACTCCTCCCTTACCATTGCTACGGAACTGGAGGCCGCAAGCACCATTACTCTCATATTCTTCGTTAAAGATATTGTAGATAGTACATCCCACGGTTATGCTCTTAAAGGTTGGGATCTTAAAGGTGTATGAGAAGTCGAGGTCGCTCACGAAATAGGCATCGATCATTGTGCTCACATGTGAGCCGTCAGCATCGATATAATAACGACAACCGGAGTTTGTCATATATTGTTCGCTCACATATTGAGATCTTAGAGAAGCAGCAAGACCTTTATATTCATATCTGAAAGAATTACTGATGATACATGAAGGTGAGTAGGAAAGGTTAGTGGTGCCCACATTGAGATATGATTCTTCCCAGGTAGTAGGATCGACCAGTTTCAGGTTCATGTTATGTGCCTTGTTTCGACTCAGTGTTGCATTCGCATTCCATGTAAATCCCTTGAATAGCTTTGCCTCTGCCATCAGTTCGATACCAGCTCGGTAACTGTCATCCACGTTCATTGCAATCATTTCGCCGTTGGAATCCTGTGAACCGGTAAGTACGAATTGATTTTTATATTTCATATAATACAGGTTGATGCCGGCATTGAAAAATCTTGATTTATAATTGTATCCAAGTTCCCAGTCGGACATACGCTCAGATTTAGGTTGAGCACTTCCGTAATCTTCATAATCATTACGTGTAGGTTCTTTCTGGGCTATTGCAAATGAAGCATATACGTCGTTATTCTTGTTAATCGTATAATATAGTCCGGCTTTAGGATTGAAAAAGTCGAAAGTCTTGTTGATATTGAATGGTATTTGACTATGATTGTCATCAAATGCAGCAGACATACCGGTCATCTCGTATTTTACATGGCGATATTGAAGGTCAATATAGGCATTAAGACCACCCATTAGATTATAATTTACCTTTCCGTAGATGTTGGCATCACTCTTTTGGGCATTGTTATTGTAGTATTCTTGGTTAGGATTAATCAAGCCGTTGAATTGTCTCACCCATAGCACATTACCAATGTGGTCTCCATCGTATTTGTTCCAACCTCCACCAACAGTCGTTTCCAAACCGTTCTTCTTGTAGTTGAGGGACATCACAGTGCCGTAGAAATCATTCTGCATATTTTTCTGTCTTACAAGATCGCTAGTGTTACCCAGTGCGGATGTGAGTAGATACTTATAAAGTTTCTGATCTTCTTTATACTGTTCGTAGTATCCGAAACCGTGAGTATAATGAAGGGCGACATTTAAGTTAAACTCAGGGGTGAATATCTGGTTCCAGAGTAACTGATAATGTTGCTGGTGATAATAGTCTATTTGATTTTTATAAAATGCTTTATTGCCATTCTCATCTGTATATTTTCCACATGGATTATAAGTCCTGCCATACTTTTCCCAATTATCTCTTGTAGAATAATCCCAAGCGTGGTAAGTCTGTTCTGTGCCATTAAAGGTGATGAACTTTATTGACGAATTGTTAGTGTAATATCCTCCTTGGAAAAAATAAGAATTCATTTTTGCGCTGGCTCTGTCGATATATCCGTCGCTTCCTATATTTGATAGACGCATATTGAAAGCCCAATGGTTGTTGAGTAACCCTGTGTTGTATTTGAGAGTCTCTTTGTGAGTTCCGTACGAACCTCCCGAAAAGTCTACTCCTGTAGATTGTGCAAGTGGGAGAGAGGATGTTTGTAGGTTGATGGATGCTCCAAAAGCTCCAGCACCATTGGTCGAAGTTCCTGCACCGCGTTGAATCTGAATATTCTCGACAGATGAAATAAAGTCGGGAGTGTTCGACCAATAAACCAAGTTTGATTCTGCGTCATTGAGAGGAATGCCGTTTGTCGTGATATTCACACGCGTGGGGTCTGTTCCTCGTACATGAATACTCGTATATCCGATACCCGTTCCTGCGTCCGATGTAGCGACAACCGATGGTGTCATCTGAAGAAGAAATGGCACATCCTTCCCATAGTTCACTTCTTGAATATCTTCTTTTGAGATGTTTGTGAAAGCCATTGGCGTGTGTTTACCAGCTCTCGTTGATGTCACCTGGACATTTTGTAATGTTACCATCTTAAGACTGTCTTTTACAGTCATTTTGTGTCTTTTTTGACCATAAGACACACAACTAACCATTACCAACATAGCAATGAAAGTAGTTCTTTTTTTCATTTATAAATCATTTTTGTTAAACAGAAAAGGGGTACTTTTCTTTTCTCACTCCCTACGTCGGCATTACCCGTATCAGGTTCATGGGTGTATTCTCAGCCCAAATTTATTAGGGCACCCCTCAATTTCATTTTGAAATCGGGGGCGAAGGTACTGCTTTTTATCTTATATTGCAAATAAATAATATGTTTTGTTCAATATATCAAATTCTTTTTTGTAATTTTGCGGCTATAATTTTTTGAAACTTAAGTATGGCAACAATAAATAATCATGTCGTTATTATGGCCGGTGGTGTCGGAAGCCGCTTTTGGCCGATGAGTACAAAAGAATATCCAAAACAGTTTATTGACGTTTTAGGATGTGGTAGGACTCTGCTTCAACTTACTGTAGATCGTTTCGAGGGAATTTGTGAAATGAAAAATATATGGGTAGTTACAAATGAAAAATATGCCGGTATTGTTAAGGAGCAGCTGCCCGAAGTCCCAGACACAAATATACTATGCGAGCCTTGTCGTAGAAACACGGCCCCATGCATAGCTTACGTAAGTTGGAGAATAAAATCTCACGACCCAAAGGCAAACATCGTTGTCTCTCCTAGTGACCATGTTGTCATGGATGTGAAGGAGTTTCAGCGCGTAGTAAAAATGTGTATGGCTTTCACAAGTGAAAACGACTCTATCGTTACTTTGGGAATGAAACCCAATCGTCCTGAAACCGGTTATGGTTATATACAGGCAGACTTAAGTACAAGTTCTTCACGTAACAGAGAGATTTTTAGAGTAGATACTTTCCGTGAAAAGCCAGATTTAGAAACAGCCCAAAAGTATATCCAACAGAAAAATTATTTCTGGAATGCGGGTATTTTTATCTGGAATGTCAATACAATAGTAAACGCCTTTCGAGTTTATCAACCTTCAATGGCTAAGATTTTTGAGAGTATGTTACCTATTTATGAGACTGAAGCAGAACAAGAGACTGTTAATAAATTATTCCCTGAATGCGAAAATATATCTGTTGACTATGCCATCATGGAAAAAGCTGAGGAAATATTTATCTGTCCGTCTAATTTCGGATGGAGTGACTTAGGCACCTGGGGCTCGTTGTTGACACAGACCAAACGTGATTTATATGGAAACAGTTGTATTGGTAACGATATCAACGTCTTTGAAACACGTAATTGCATGATTCATACCACACAGGAAAAGAAAGTAGTGGTTCAAGGATTGGATGGGTATATTGTTGCAGAGAAGAATGATACATTGTTGATATGTAAACTCTCCGAGGAACAGCGCATCAAGCAGTTCTCGGGTGAGGATAAGTAAAAAGACTCATTTTGATATTATAAATTATTAATTAAACATCAAATCAGAAGTGATGGATAAAAAAGTTGCTTTAATTACTGGAATTACTGGTCAGGACGGATCGTACCTGGCAGAGTTTTTAATTGAAAAAGGCTATGAGGTTCACGGAATATTACGTCGTTCTTCATCTTTTAATACCGGACGCATAGAACATCTCTATCTCGACGAGTGGGTAAGAGATATGAAAAAATCTAGACTTGTCAATCTGCATTGGGGAGATATGACCGACTCATCTTCGTTGGTACGTATTATCAGCCTCTGTCGTCCGACAGAGATATACAACTTGGCTGCTCAGAGTCACGTAAAGGTTTCTTTCGACGTACCAGAGTATAGTGCTGAAGCTGATGCCGTAGGAGTTCTTCGCCTACTTGAAGCTGTAAGAATATTGGGAATGGAAAAGACTTGCCGCATTTATCAGGCTTCCACTTCCGAACTTTTCGGTAAAGTTCAGGAAGTTCCCCAGAAGGAGACAACTCCGTTCTATCCCCGCAGTCCGTATGGCGTGGCAAAACAATATGGTTTCTGGATCACTAAAAATTATCGTGAGAGCTACGGAATGTACTGTTGTAACGGTATTCTGTTTAATCATGAGAGCGAACGTCGTGGTGAGAATTTTGTAACACGAAAGATCACACTGGCTGCATGTCGTATTGTTCAGGGATATCAGGATAAGTTGTATCTCGGTAACCTTGACTCTTTGCGTGACTGGGGGTATGCGAAGGATTATGTAGAGTGCATGTGGCTGATACTTCAGCAACCAAAACCGGATGATTTCGTTATCGCTACAGGTGAATACCATACAGTAAGAGAATTTACAACACTCGCATTCAAGGAGTGTGGTATTGAGATCGAATGGCAGGGTAGTGGTGTTGATGAGAAAGGTATTGACAAGAAGACAGGTAACGTACTTGTTGAGGTTGATCCTAAATTTTTCCGTCCCTGTGAAGTTGAACAGTTACTTGGTGATCCAACAAAGGCAAAAACAGTGTTAGGTTGGAATCCTTGCAAGACCTCACTTTCACAACTCGTCAAGATTATGGTTAAGCACGATATGAAGTTTGTCAAGAAGTTGTATATTAAAGCTCAGTTACCAGATTAGAATAAAGAGCGATAAAAAGATGATAGATAAAAATGCAAAAATCTATGTGGCAGGTCACCACGGTTTAGTGGGATCGGCTATATGGAGTAATTTGAAGTCAAAAGGTTATACCAACCTTGTCGGAAGAGGTCATAAAGAACTCGATCTTCTTGACGGTGTTGCTGTAAGGAATTTCTTCGATGAGGAGAAACCTGAGTATGTAGTATTGGCAGCTGCCCATGTCGGAGGTATAATGGCAAACAGCCTTTATCGTGCCGATTTCATCTACCAGAATTTACAGATCCAACAGAACGTGATAGGTGAGAGTTTTCGACACAATGTTAAAAAACTCCTTTTCTTAGGGAGTACATGTATCTATCCTCGTGATGCTCCTCAACCGATGAAGGAAGAGGTATTGCTTACTTCACCTTTGGAATATACGAATGAACCTTATGCAATTTCTAAGATTGCAGGTCTGAAGATGTGTGAAAGTTTTAACTTGCAGTATGGATGTAACTATATTGCTGTTATGCCGACCAATCTTTACGGTCCAAATGATAATTTCCACCTTGAGAATAGTCACGTCTTACCAGCCATGATTCGTAAGGTTTATTTGGCAAAATGTCTGAACGAAAATAATTGGGAGGCCTTGCGCGATGATATCAATCTTCGCCCGATAGAAGGAATAAGCGGAAAAAATCATGATTCAGAAATATTGAAAGTTCTTAATAAGTATGGAATTACTCCCGAAGGGGTCACGCTTTGGGGTACCGGCAAACCGCTTCGCGAATTTTTGTGGAGTGAGGAAATGGCTGATGCCAGTGTCTATGTACTGGAACATGTAGATTTCAAAGATACTTATGTTTCAGGAACTAAAGATATACGTAACTGTCATATCAATGTCGGAACAGGTAAAGAACTGACAATTGGAGAACTGGCACAATTGGTTATCAAAACAGTAGACTTCAAAGGCAAATTGGTTTGGGATGCAACAAAACCAGATGGAACAATGCGTAAACTTATTGATGTTTCAAAACTTCATGATCTTGGATGGCATCATAAGATTGAAATTGACGAAGGTGTGACAAAGATGTTTGACTGGTATCTTGAAAGTATTCGTATCAAGAAAGTATATAGATAATAATCAGGGGGTGCACTTCATTTTGAAGTGCACCCTCTTTTAATATATGGAAGAATATTCTGATATTTATCTAAATTTCAAATGTGGAGTAGGATGGAATATTTTCCTTACCCTACATGATTTTAAATATAATAGTCTGATTTATAAACAGTTTGTCGGGTTTTGTCCTACATCCATCCTACATTCGTCCTACATGCATTGTTGTCTTGTCCTAAA
>RRZU011092346.1_pt1 | contig 10186 bp, 4 predicted proteins | sample 2165561 | NCBI WGS metagenome assembly RRZU01 (sample SAMN10456909, study PRJNA506462) | wastewater metagenome | isolation source: wastewater sludge | place: USA: Moscow, Idaho
GACCCTACGTGGATGGCCGAATCGCACAGCCGGTGACGACCTCACCTTGGCGGTGCATGCCCCGTGAAGTTCGAACTGCCCACAGCACAGGACTTGCCCGTGGTTGTGCGTGACCACGAAGGGAGGAACTACTCGCTGGTGAGCGAACTGGGCGAGGCCGGTGGGTTCGGCAAGGTGTACCGAGATAGCTCGGGGTTTGCAGTCAAGCTGTTCAAGCGCGAGAGAGCGGAGTCCCTCCACGGAAGGGGAGCCCTTGGTGACGTCGTTCGCCGCCTCAAGCGGCTCCCGATTGGCGACTTGCGCGTGGCTCGACCCATCGGAGTCATCACCGAACCGTGGGCCGGATACGCCATGGAACTCGTCCCGGACGCCTCCACTTGGGCGAGGTTGACCACCAGCTCGTACAGCAGCCCTGAGGCATTCTGGGAAGTCTGGGATCAGTCGGGCGGGATGGGGAGGCGACTCAGACTCTGCTTCAGCCTTTGCGATTTGATGACAGACCTCTCTGCCCGTGGCCTGGTCTTCGCGGACCTCAATCCGAACAACGTGATGAGCCCCAACAATCTCGGCGCAGAACCAGAGGCATGGCTCATTGACATCGACAACCTGAACTACGGCTCCTTCGAGGCGCTCGCCTACCCCGGATATACGGCTCCAGAGATCTGTCGGCAGGAGTGCGGCGCCACGACATCCAGAACTGATGCCTGGTCCCTGGCGGTGCTCGTGTTCACCGTACTCACTGGTTGCCACCCCTTCGAGAGCGGCGAATTGGTCAGCAACGGAGCAGTCGATGTTGAGTTGGAACAATCGAGACGGGGAGAGATCCCCTGGATCGATGACCCCGATGACTCCAGCAACGAGGCCCCTAGCGGGGTCGGACTGCGTCGCCGCACGGTGCTGACCCTCCCCCTCATCCAGTACTTCCACGAGATGTTCGGAGGCAGCCGCCAAGACCCAAGTCGACGGCCACCTGCGGCGCGTCTGGCACGGAGCCTCGAGCGCGCACTGAATCTCGTCATACGCTGCTCCGCTTGCGGTAGGGACATGGTGGCGCGCTCACAGTGCGTCTTCTGCGACGAACCAACCGACCCCGCGGTTCTCGCAATCCAACGAAACCCCTTCAACGCTGCCGAACGTCGGGTCATCGAGGAGCGCCTGAACGATCTTCCTAGTTCGGATGTCAACTGGCGCGGGGCTGACCACATCGTCGTGGGCGAGAACAGTTCCATCGCGCCAGCCTCGCGGTATCTCTCGTTCCGGGATTCCTCACTTCCCATCCTGAGATTCACTCGGCACGGGAATCGCATTCGAGTCGAGCGCGAAGTGTTCGGGGATGACCTCGGAATCTGGGTACTCGGGGGGCGACGATCCTCGGTCAGACTCGAGACAAACCATGAGTTCGCCCTCGACAAAGTGAACCTCCGTGTGGGCAATGAAGACGGACCGCATGTGCTGATCCGATCCTCACCGAGGCCGCAGCGATGAACTTCGATGAGATGCCGGCTGGCGTCGACTACTCGGTCGTAGCCCTCCGCGATACCCCTGGGACGACCCCGTGGCCGTTCCGGGTCAAGACGATGGTCGGCTTGGTGGAATTGGACTCCGATCGCTTTTCGCTCCAGCGGGGGGAGAGCCGAGTGTCCGTAATCGGCGATGGGGTGGTCAACAGGGACCTGTTGCGTCAGGCCGCAGGTGGGCCTTGTGTGACGATCCTCGACCGCATCCTTGACCCCCAACGACTCCTCCTGAGCATTCGATCCTTCGCCCGATCGCAGGTTGTCGAACAACTGCTCATACACGTCCCCGACTCACAGCTGGCGCAGATCGCCGAGGACACCCAACGGCCACAAAGCCACGTGACCGCCTGGCTGACCGAAGAGTTCGTGCTGACCGACCCAGGAGTAGGTGCGCGGGCATTCGTCGACGTTGGACTGGGTGACGACGGAAGCACGACCGCTGGGCGACTAGCTGGCAGAACACACTCCCTTGATCTGGTTCCCGAGGGGGCAGGCCGCATGGCTGTTCGTCGACTATCCCGGGGTGTCGGTGGCCGTGACTCCTTGACCGTGCTCTTCGCTCCCACCGGAGCCCTGGGCTTCTGCCTCGAAGCCGACCAAGCGGCCGGGGACGATCCCTACCAAATCCAAGCGACGACACAGCAGTACATGGCCCTGTGGGAGGACTACAGCAGAATCGAACTCGAGAGGATGGAGCGAACCAAGACGAGCCTGGGTGCCGTCGAGTTCAAGGACGTGGAGAGATTCGACTGGGGGCTGGCGATCGAGGTCGCGAACCCCGGACAGCTGGAGCAGCTACGCGACCTTCGCTCGCCGAGGTTTGGCCTGGCCGAATCATCTTCGCCTGATGAGGGGAAGCGGTCCCCGCGCTTCGACATGGTCCGAGTCGTCGGCCGAAAGGTCCATCTGAAGCCAGTAGACGAGGCCGCCGTCGAGAGACAGATACCACCCAAGGGATTCCTAATCTTGAGCCAGGTCGGCGAGACGAAGGTTCTGGAACGGCGTTCCTGGGCTCTGGATCGCGTGCGATCCGGCAGCTCTTCGATTCCCCGGCTGGCCGAACTCGTGGAGAACGGCAGCGTTGTCGGCCCCCGCAGGAGGAGGCACCGAGCCAGCGTACGTGCGGCACTGCGTGAACACTTCCCCAGTGGAGCCACGGCTATGCAGGAAGTAGCTCTGGAAGTCGCCTGCGCAACACCTGACATCGCCCTGATCCAGGGTCCTCCGGGGACTGGAAAGACGAAGGTAATCGCCGCCCTCGTGGACGCGCTCGGCCCAGATCTGGAGGCCGTTCCACGCGGCCATCGGCTGTTGTTGTGCTCCGAACAGAATGAGGCCGTCGACAACCTCGCCGGCGTGGTGGGACGAAACTCCCCGTCACCGCCGTACGTGCTTGGGCGCAAACTCGGTCAGTTGGGGGAGCTGCAAGCATGGATGGACCAGGTCGTGAGCGCGATCCGAGTGTCTCCGGACAACTTACGACCCCGGCCCCTCGCAGTGCGTGCCCTGCGGCGCCTCACCGATCGGGCAAGCACAGGGAGTCTGACCGGGCCAAGCGCACTGTCGCTGATGCGAGAGTTTGAGCGGCAACTCCCCGATGGAGCCCCATTCTCCGTTCGAAACGGCCTCGCGAATCTGCACAGTTCGATTGAAGAAGAACAGCGTCGCCGGTGGCGCGTGCCGCCCGCCGAGGGACGGCTGCTCCGCCTGATCCGATCTCTCCCCACCTGCCTCGAATCGCTCACTGACGGAGGGCCCGAAACGGCACGCCGCCTCCTGGAGCAGTTGGGGTCCGACATCCCGTCCGACATCCGCTCGCTGCTGGAAACGGCTGAGCAAGCGCAGACTGCTGAGCAGTTCTCGCAAGCGGTCGAGCCAGTTCGAAGGGCACGCGACCAACTACTGGACTTGGTGTCGACTGATCGACTCCCGGAGATCGACTGGCGTGAGCAAGTGTTCGCGGAATTCCAGGCTGCGCTGTCCTGGGCGGAGTCTGGCCTGGACCGCGAAGATCTCCGTGTCCTCGTCGCGCATGAACTCGCGGACGAACTCGAGGAGGACCCCCTCGCGGCATCAAATGCCCTACTCCAACTGGCCGAGGTCATGGCCGCCACCAACCAGAAGATCATCTCCCGCCAAGCATCTGTCGAGATCGGGGAAGACATCTGGTTCGACACGGTCATCGTGGATGAGGCGGCGCATGCGAACCCACTCGACCTTCTGATCCCAATGTCGCTTGCTACACGCCGAGTCATCCTCGTTGGTGACCATCGCCAACTCCCCGCGCTGCTCGAACCCGAAATCCAACAGGAAGTCGAGTGCAACATCGCCGACGAGATGAAGGGAGCTCTCGATCACAGCTTGTTCGAGCGGTTGATCAACCACGTCCGCACTCAAGACGCAAACGGCGACACACGACGGGAGGTCACCCTCGACACGCAGTTCCGCATGCACCCCCGACTGGGCGACTTCGTGAGTGAGGCCTTCTACGAGCAGGACGGCGGACTGCACAGTCCAGAAGACCCCACCCCCTACATCCATACTGACGCGCAACTTTTGGGCAAGACATGCGTTTGGATCGACGTCCCCGCCAGTCGCGGTCGCGAAGAGGGCACTCGCTCGAAGTACCGAACGGCCGAAGCAGAAGCCACGGCCGATCTTGTCGCGCGCTGGGTCGCTCTGCCGTCGCAGCCGTCGGTTGGGGCCATGTCGCTTTACGGGGCCCAGACCGATCAAGTGCTGGCGGCGTTGGAGGTGGCAGGACTCGCTCGATCGAGCCCGGAAGGGGTAGTCGTCACCGAAGGGCGCGTCCGAGTGGGAAACGTGGACGCCTTCCAAGGAAGGGAGTTTGATCACGTTGCACTGTCGCTCGCACGGTCCAACTCCAACACACACCCAGTCGGGGCCTTCGGCTTCCTTACCCTGGTGAACCGCCTCTGCGTCGCCATGAGTCGGCAAAGGAAGCTGCTTGTTCTGGTGGGCGACTTCGAGATGTTCAGCTCCGATCTCGCGAAGTCCTCCGTGCCCGCGATCTGGAAGTTCGCGCAGATCTGTCGAGAAGACAATGCCGTACAGCGTTGAGCGGGCCGAGGTGCTGAGACCACTGGTCCATCTCTTGCCAGCCGAAGGCCGAACCTTCACCCTTCTTTGGCCGGTGTGGCTACATCGCGTCAGTTTCGCTCGTAGCAGCGCATCGCGGGATGACAACCCAATCCGCCGTGCAGTCGCCAGGCTCCAGGCACAGGACGTGAACGATCCAGATGCGATCGCCCACTATCTGAAGCTGAAACCGTCACTTGTACGCAGAGTCTTGGAAGAGAGCGCCACTCCGCTCAGAAGCCGAGGCCCTTCAGCCCCTATCCACGAGTCGATCTGTCACGTCCTGCGTGACGGGAGATCGCAATCACTCCTGCCACGGTTCATCGGCAGTGCCCCTCCACGGCTGGCGAGCGAGGCGACCGATAGCCCGGAGCGGAGGCAACTCCCTAGGAAGCCGGGGAGACCCGAGCGCACCCTGCGAGTTCTGTTCCCTGGAAGGCAGCCCAGTACGGAACCGACGGACGGCGAGATTCGAGACCAGTTCGAGACGTATCGCAGACATATGAAGAGCGCCCGACAACCTCTGGAGCCTCCCTTCGATCTGTCAGCCCCTCGGCTGCAAGTTCTTGCCGGAACTCCTGATCTATGGCTAGTGCCGGTTTCCCTCATTCCCGCGCCCGGAACAGACGAGTGGACAGTCTGGGATCCCCTGACACAAATGGAGTCAACCGTCTGGCGGCGAAGCGTGGGTGCCGCGGCGAGGGATCTGCCCTGGCTAAACAGGGAAGTCGAACGGATCTCCTCCGGACACCGGGACTCACGATCGCCGTCAAGCTCTCTTCAGAGTGAAGATGTTTCAGTTCTGGCGGCGGAGGAACTCGAGAGGCGATGTCCTGAGTACGCGCTGCTCTCGAGCGGCCCAGGTGAGCGAATCCAGGAGTTCGCGGTGAATCGCATCCGAGAGGAACTGAGTGACTTCTCATCCGAGACGAGCACGGCGGCGCTCGAAGCGGCCGTCGTGGTGGAGGCGACTCTCACCCGCCTGATGTCCAAGTGGGCTCCAGGCGATACCGCTCTGCAGTGGCTGGACAACACCATCGATTCGGCTTCAGATCTCGAGGACCGACTCACTCGCCGCACTGGGGGCTCCAGGATTGTGCTGCCGCAGAGTCTTCGACGCCTGCGCGTCAACTCGGTCCGGCAGTGCCTGGCGACCAACGGGCGAGGTCGCCCAGGGCTCCACGCACTGCTGTGCAGTGTGGCTGTCTCGGCTGGATTGATCCCCGACCACCCCCTGAACGAAGTCCTCGCCCAGAACCCCGAGTCGCTGACGTTACTCGATCGGTTGAGACGAGGCCGCAACAACCTGGTGCACCCGCACGCAGACCGTGAATCTGACCGCCAACTATCCACGGAGGATTGCTGGATGAGCGTCAGGCTATCGGTGCTTCTGCTTACCGTCCGTCGCGAGAGAGGGAGAACATCCCAATGAGCAAGAACAAGAACAGCAACAGGCGGGGAGCTAGCGGGTCGGCGCAACCGAATCGCCAAGGTCCCCAAGCCGGCGGAGCCGCGGGCCCGCAAGGCCGCGTGCGTCCGATGTCGCCCAAAGAGAAGGAGGACCTCCGAGACCAGGTCGACACTGCCTATGCCGCTATACCTCAGCCGGACGAGCCGTCCGAGAACCCAGAAGCAAATGACTCTCCGGGAGCCCCCGAGGGACTCACCGCAGAAGAGTTGCAGGACCTATGGGTCAAGGTCCAGGCCGTCAGAGTCCACGCGGAGGATGTCGTCCAGAGGGAGGACGCCGTTGAACGGTCCGAGAGGCAACTGGCCCTTCAAAGGACTGAGACAGCCGACGCGCGCAAGGTTCTGGAAGAACGGCAAGCCGAGTTGGCGCGCTCGGAAATCAACGCCCAGGCAGGATTCGCCGAGCAAAGCGCTGAAGCGCTTGCGGTCCTCAGAACCTCCGCGAAGGACCTCGCTGAGTCTGTCGCCACGGACGCAGGGTCATTCGCAGCCACGCTGTCGTTGAGTCTGCAATCCCTGTCAGAGACGTTGGCAACGATCCAGCAGGACGCCCAGCAGCGCGTCGACGACTTGGCTGAGGCGGCTCGCAAGGAGACCAGCCTGATGCTGCGCGACGCGCAGCTCAAGAAGCGAGAGGAGGCGTTCGACGACCAGCTCGCTGTTGAGGCAGATCGTCGGATGTCCGGTCTGCAGCGTGAGCGAGACGCCTTGCGCGCGGAGGTAGTCCGTCTAGAGGCGCTGAGCAAGGAACTGGCCAAGGCCAAGACATCAACTGTCGACCCGAAGCTCGTCGATGCCTACAAGTCCAAGATCGCCGACCTGGAGTCTCGACTTGTGGAGCAAGTCGGTTCCTCGGAAGTCTCGCCGACCCTGCTTCAGGACCTCGAGCGGGACAACCGCGAACTTGCAGAACAACTTGCAGGTCTGCGCTCTGAACGATCACTGTGGGAGAGACGGATCAGCGAGGGTGACGCCGCACAGGCACGCCTCACTCTGGTCGAGGACAAGCGCGACTCACTGGAACGACTCGTCACCGGGTACAAGCAAGGAATGGCCGAGCTCAAGAGCCAACTCAACGAGTTGGTGGATCGCAGCGACGCTCGCACCCCGTTCCCCCTCTGCAGCGGCCTGGACGACGACCCAGATCTGCAGAGTCCACCGCTTCCGCAGCGGGGGAGGGGCCGGTCGAGCAAGCCCCGCACTTCCTTGGCCGACATGGTCGGGCAGCTCCAGGCCCTGATGGCGTCAGCGGAGGAACCGAGGTTCTACGCTTTGGACGACATTCGGGACTTCCTGGCCGGAATGGCTAGCTCCCGGATCCTGGTTCTCCAGGGACTGAGTGGAACGGGCAAGACCAGCCTTCCCATCGCGATCGCGGAAGCCATGGAGTACCCCTACGAGGTCGTTGAAGTCGCCGCCGGCTGGCGCGAGAACCAGGATCTGATCGGCGACTACAACGCCTTTGACAAGCGTTTCGGGGAGACCAAGTACCTTGCTGCCCTCTATCGAGCTCTGACTCCAGCCGGTCAACTCAAGCCGTCGCTCATCGTCCTCGACGAGATGAATCTGAGCCATCCGGAGCACTACTTCTCAGACGTGTTGTCCGCCATGGAACTCCCTCGGTCACGACGCCGGCTTCCCCTTCGGATACCTGCCGACGCGGTCAATCTGCCGCGCCACGTCCAAGACCGAGAGATCCCCCTGGCCGAGAACGTGTGGTTCATCGGAACAAGCAACCGAGACGAGACCACAGTTGCTCTTGCGGACAAGATCTACGATCGCTCGCACATCATGGAGTTGCCTGTCCGACATCCATCCGTATCGCCTGGTCCCGCAGCGCTTCCACCAATCTCGTACAAGGAACTCAACGCCTCCTTCGAGGAAGCCGTGTCAGACCCAAGCGGAGCCAAGGGGCTGGATCGTGTCCTACGAGCTCTGGACATGCTGAGTCCCATGCTCAACGATCAGTTCGACGTCGCGTGGGGAAACCGACTGCCCCTGATGATGGGCAACTACGTCCCCGTCATGATCGCCTCAGGCAGTACGACCGAGTGCGCCTTCGACCGTGTAATGGCCACCAAGGTCCTTCGGAAGATTGAAGGACGCTACGAGTTCAAGTTGTCTGACCTGGACGCCCTTGAGGCCAAGATCGACGAGGCATGGCCGGACTGGGAGGACCAACTGCCGCGCTCGCGCAACTTGCTCAGTCGCGAAAAGCGTCGTAAGACCCGCCAATGAGAAACTCTGCCGGCTGGGTTAACCGGCTCAGCGATCTGCTCGACTCCGAGCGCGGACCGGCACTGGACGCCCCAGGGGTGTTATTCCACAAAGGCGCGGGGCACTACCTCGGAGTTCAACAAGACGGAGGTGCCAGAAACCACCCAACATACGATCCCCGCGACCTTCCAGGCGATAGGGACTTCGAGTGCCTGCTTGAGTTCCATGAAGAACTCAAAGAGGTCGACATGGACGCCACCGCGGCCGCCGTCGTCGCCTTTGCCGATATCGATCTAGAACTTTCACGGCTGGAACTGGAACTTGGCAGATGCCTGAACAAGGTGCAGGCAGTGTTTCGACACCCATACGACCGACTTCGGGCCATTGAGGAAGTCAGACCCGCCTCTCGAGCTTCCAGACCCAGCCGAAAGGCCATTGACTACCTTGCTCGCCACCCCGAGGACTGGGGGCGCCGGACGGTCCGCGGAATCGAACCACTACGAGTCCGGAACAAGGGGGTTGATGAGGAGCTGCTTATCTACGAGAACCGCGTCGCAGTCGTGTTGATGGATCGAGTTGCTCGTGCTCTCAGTCGGAGAATCCGGGAGCTGGAGGCGTACGGCAACGTATTCGGGCAGTGGGACGAACTACAAGACCAAGTGACTCGTCAGTCGTGGTGGGTAGCGCAAAGCGCAATGCAGAGATGGGCCCAGCCAGTTCAGAAGAAGCAGAAAGGCGACACTCCCCAGCGATTGAACGTGCTGCTCTCGACCCTCAAGGAGTTCCAGAGGGACGTTGTGGGTATGCGCCACGAGTCACCTCTGGGGCGGGCCGTGGGAGCCAGCGAAACAGCGAACATCTCACTGCAGGTGACCAACCTCCTCCGAGAAGACCGGAATTACCGCTATCTCCCCCGCCTTTGGGTAGCGCACCAGAGCAGCGAGGCGGCTGCCCTTACCGCCCTCGAGCAAGAGAGCCGATACGCCCACGCAGCCCACAGCTTTGAGGAGTTTGTTGGGACCTTGCTGATCTCGGTCGCACGGTCTTTGACGTGGGTCCCCGATCAATCGATCCAACTCCCGCGGCGCGGTGGCGTTGTCACGCTCACCGGCTTGGGTCCACAATCCATCCTGCGCCGTGATCTGGAAGGACGCTACGTCCTCGATGTTCACGGTCAGAGGATGATCATCGTGCCAGTTCTCTCCCAGTTTCGATCGACCTCGGCCCGGGAGTATGCGCTCGCACTGCCTGCGAGTACCAGCACGCGCGTGGCAATCGCATATCTGGCGTCACCCTTCTCGGAGGACGCTCCGACATCAGACCCCTGGTTGTCAGGCCGCTTTCGGCTTGCGAGTCCCAACGGGATCTGTGGGCTCCTCCCAGGCGGGCCGATGGACCTGAGGAGCTTCGAGCGGATCGGTTACCAGATCACCGAGTTTGCCACACAGGCTCGATGGCAGGCGGGAGTCAGGCCGGTGACCGTGCCCTCAGAGTTCCAGCCCATGATGCCGCCGGAGTGGACGCGCCGTTCTGCCGGGACTTTCGCGCTTAAGGCACCACTCACTCGGGCGACCTTTGAAACCCAGCGTCGGACCATCGAACAGGGAGTGAAGGGACTTCGAGGGGCAGAGAACCAACGTCGAGACCGAACCCGGGCCTTGGGTGAACTGACGGAGCACATGGCAGCCCGAGTCGACGCACTCCAGGGGCTACTTGCCTGCCCCTTCTGCGGTCAGTCGCTGCAGACAACAACGCAAGATGGCAGCTGGACCGGCCACTGTGCTGGGTGCCACGGCCGTGTTCGCGTGGTCAACTGCGACAACTGCGCACACGAGACGGTGGCGATCTCGCGGGACGGCCCCTACCCGGCCGACCGCTCCGAC
>RRZU010547581.1_pt1 | contig 10185 bp, 5 predicted proteins | sample 2165561 | NCBI WGS metagenome assembly RRZU01 (sample SAMN10456909, study PRJNA506462) | wastewater metagenome | isolation source: wastewater sludge | place: USA: Moscow, Idaho
AGGAAGAAGATTTTAAAGAAAACCAGCAGTTGTTGGAACGTTTTTCTGTTACAGAGGCCTGGAAAAAAATGGAGAAGAATCTGGATAAGGCTATGGGAAGACGTGCCGGGGGGAGGAGGTGGTGGAAATATGCTGCTGTCATTTTAGTGATGTTGGGAGGTGGATTCTGGTATTTTCAGATGAAAACAGCTGTGCCCGTAAAGCCGCCCCTTATTGTGCAGCAGAGTATTCCTTCCGGAAAGCGAAGTGCAAAATTAACCTTAGGAAATGGAAAGGTGGTAAAGCTTGTTCCGGACGGTCGGTTTACTTTGGCAGAGATGGATGGTACTGTGATTCAAAAGGATTCTACGGGGATTGATTACAGGCAGATCGGAGTAGGTGAAGATACGCTTGTTTATAATCAGATGGAAACTTTGACCGGGATGGAGTATACGTTGACTTTATCTGATGGTACGCGGGTTTATTTGAATGCTGAGAGCCGGCTAAAATATCCGGTAGTATTCCGTGGCACAGAGCGGGTGGTAGAATTGAGTGGAGAGGCTTATTTTAAAGTGTCTAAAGATGCACTTCGTCCTTTTGTAGTAAAGATGAATGGGGTGAATGTACGGGTGTTGGGGACTTCGTTTAATGTTCGTTCATATGCAGATGAAGGGCAGGTGGTAACAACTTTGGTGGAAGGAAAAGTGAAGGTGAACGATCAGGATATTGTGGCAGGAGAGCAGGCCGTGTATTCGAAAAATGACGGTAAAACGACCGTACGGCAGGTTGAAGTAGAACAATATGTGGCCTGGCAGGAAGGAACGTTTGTATTCCGGAATGAACGATTGGAAAATGTTATGAAAACATTGGGGCGTTGGTATGGGGTGGAATTTCATTTTATAGACGAAAGAGCTAAAGAAATCCGGATCGGTGCAAGGTTTGGAAGGTATGATGATATGCAACCGATTGTTGATATGATAAAGAAGACAAATTTAGTAGAGGTGTTGCAGACAAACCGTTGTTTGTATATATCGGAGAAAAAATGAAATTAAAGATGATGATACTGAATACGAATAGGGTGGATGGCAAGGGGATATGAGGATAGAGAAATGAAAATATAGCGTTTGGGGTATACGGGTTTGAAATAAAAATGTTCCCGGTGGTCTGCGAAACTGGCCGGGAACATGCTTAAATAATCAAAGTGTGTTAAACTTTAATTCAACAAATTTATGAAAAAAAATCCTGGAATGGTTTTTCCCGCCCGGGGAAAACTCTCTAAAATTTTATTTGTGGTGAGACTGAAGTTTTTTTTGATTTTGTTTAGCTGTTTTCAGCTGAATGCAGCAGTACATTCTCAAAATAATGTAAGAATCAGTTTGGATTTGGAAAATGTGTCTTTGGAACAGGTGATCTGGGAGATTCAAAAGAAGACGGATTTTGTGTTTATGTACGGAACCCGTGACATTGAAGGAGTGAAGCAATTGACGGTACAGGAAACGGATAAGGAGGTGAATGAGATTTTGAAAACGTGCCTGAAAAATACTGGTCTTTGGTTTGAGATTTCCGGAAATGCCGTAGTGATAAAAAAAGAAGTGACAGCAACCGAAGGTCGTAAGATCACCGGAAAAGTGGTGGATGAAAAAGGGAATCCACTACCGGGAGTGACGGTCATTATCAAGGGAACTTCTTTAGGGACGGTGACTAGCGTAGAGGGAGAGTTTACAATCACTTTACCTGTGGCTGATGGACAAGCCTTGTTGTTTTCTTTTGTGGGGATGGAGACGATGGAGGTGAAGATTACGGATAAGAATGATTATAAGATTGTCTTAAAGGAGGATGTAAAGGCACTTGACGATGTGGTGGTGACCGGATATTTTAATAAGAACAAAGATAGTTTTACAGGGGCACAGGTAACCGTGAAAGGGGACGAGCTAAGGAAGGTGACTACCGGGAATGTGCTTCAGGCACTTTCTGTATTTGATCCTTCTATCCGCTTTGAGGACAATATAGACATCGGATCGAATCCTAACCGGATTGCTGATTTTACGATTCGGGGAAATTCTGGAATCGGGCTGACTGAATTTGAAAAGGAAGCAGTGAGCCGGGATAATCTGAAAAATAATCCGAATCTGCCTACGTTTATCATGGATGGTTTTGAAGTAGATGCAGAGAAAATTTTTGACCTCGATATTGAACGGATCGAATCGTTGACTATTCTGAAAGATGCTTCGGCAACGGCTATTTATGGTTCTCGGGCAGCGAATGGAGTGATTGTTATCAAAACGAAAGCTCCCTCGGAAGGACAGTTGCGGGTGAACTATAATTTTACTGCTTCTATCGCTATACCGGATTTAAATGGATACGACTTATTGGATGCCCGTGAAAAGTTGGATTTTGAAAAGAGCATAGGCATGTATAAAGATAATAATGCTGATGCGCAGATCAATAAAGATAAAGATTATAATTATAAACTGAGTCTTGTTGAGAGTGGAGTGAATACCTATTGGTTGTCTCAGCCTTTGAAGGTAGAGTTTAATCAAAAGCATAGCATATTCATTGAAGGTGGGGATAAAGCGGTTAGATATGGTATTGATTTTAAGTATGATAAAGACAATGGGGTGATGAAAGGATCGGCTCGTGACCGCGGAGCTTTAGGTTTTTCACTTTCTTATAATCTAAAAGATAAACTTTTAGTAAGGAATTATCTGACTGTCAATAAAGTAAAATCTAAAGAATCCCCTTATGGTGACTTTTCCCAATATGCCTTGTTGAATCCCTATTATCCTTTTCAGGATGAGCACGGTAATCTGATCCGTAAGATGACGCAATACATAAATACCAATAAACAAATTTGGAACCCTGTGTATGAAGCAACGGTAGGAAATCTGGATGAAAGCGAGTATCTGGACGTGACCAATAATTTCAGTCTGGAATGGAGTATCGTACAAGGATTACGTTTGCGGGCCAATTTCTCTTACGGTGAAAAGAAAGAACAAGTGGAGACTTTTATTTCACCGGAATCATTGCAGTATGAAAGTTATGAGTTGTCGTCCGGTGAAGGATTGTTGAATAAAGGAGAAGGGTACCACGGGACGAGTAATACGTATAGTATGGATTTTAACTCGGTATTGACTTATTATTTGGGAGTGGGTAAACACTTTATCAATACGGCATTAGGTGTCAATCTGACAGAAAGTGGTAGTCGTAGTGTGAACTTCGACGTGAGAGGTTACCCTTCCAAGATGATGGATTATATCTCTTTGGCGAAGGAGTTTACCAATACCCATCCCGGAGGAAGTGAGGGAAAAACCCGATTGGCAGGTTTTTTTGCCAATGTCAATTATTCTTATGCGAATCGCTATTTATTGGATTTATCGGCTCGTTTGGATGGTTCGTCCATGTATGGTTCGGAATCTAAATTTTCTCCTTTCTGGGCAGTTGGTTTGGGTTGGAATATACACCATGAAAAATTTATGGAAAATACCGGTATTTCCAGACTGAAGATCCGTGGGTCTATTGGAACGACAGGAAAGGCTTCTTTTCAACCCTATCAATCTCAGACGATGTTCGAATATATACAGGACGGCTGGTATGCGACAGGAATCGGGGCAACCCTGATGGCTTTAGGGAATCCGAATCTGAAATGGGAAACGACGACTGCTTACGACTTGGGATTGGATTTCGGCATGTGGGAAGATCGGTTGACGGTGACTTTCGGGTATTATCTGAAAAAGACCAAAAACCTTTTGAGCAGTGTTACTTTGCCTACTTCTCTGGGATTTATTGATTATAAAGAAAACCTGGGACAGATGGAAAATGAAGGAGTGGAATTGGCTTTACGGAGTTTTGTCTATAAATCGAACGATTGGAATGTCAGTCTGTTTGTGAATATGGCTCATAATAAGAATCGTATCGTATCCATTTCGAATGCTTTGAGTTCCTATAACGATAAAGCCGATCAGGAACAGGCTAACAATGACGACTATAAAACCAAGCCGATGGTCCGGTATAAAGAGGGAAGATCTTCAACCGCTATTTATGCGATGAAATCGTTGGGTATCGACCCCGCTACCGGAAAAGAGTTATTCCAGCGTCAGGATGGTACTAATACGTACGTTTGGGATCCGAAAGAGAGTGTGGTGTGCGGTGATACAGAACCGAAAGTGACCGGAGCATTCGGAACGAATATAACCTGGAAGCAACTCAATCTAAACATGAATTTCAGTTATCGTCTGGGAGGACAGGTGTACAACCAGACCTTGATCAACCGGGTAGAGAATGCTGATCCGAGAGATAATGTAGACCGTCGGGTATTGGAGCAACGCTGGCAGAAACCAGGCGACCATACATTTTATAAAGACATCAACGATAAGTCGACGACTCCGGCTGGTTCCCGTTTTATACAGGATGAAAATGTATTACAGTTGGGATCTTTGTCATTGTCTTATGATTTGAAGAAAGAATGGCTGAAACCTATCGGTTTTGATATGGTTCGTTTGACAGCAATGATGAATGATGTGTTTCGTTTGTCGACAGTGAAGCGGGAGAGAGGGATTTCTTATCCATTTGCCCGTAGCATGAGTTTAGGTGTAATGGTTCAATTTTAATGCAATAGAATATGAGTTACAAAAAAATTAAAAATATGACAGCTGCAATCCTGTTGGGATGTGCTGTCCTCTCACAGTCCTGTACGTCGTGGTTGGATATTACTCCGGAGGCACAGGTGAACGACAAGAAAATATTTTCTACTCCTCAGGGATTTAAGGATGTATTGAACGGGATTTATATTACCGCTTCGGGTGAAAAATTGTATGCCAATAATTTATTGTTCGGATTTACGGATGTTTTGGCTCAGTATTACGCTATTCCGGACGAGACACATGAGTTTGCCCAGTTGGCCAAGTACCAATACAAGGATGTGAATATTTCGCCTAAAATTGATGAGATGTGGCTGGAATTGTATTTCTGTATTGCCAATTGTAATATTTTATTGGAAAGATTGGAGGAAGTCGGTCCGGATTTTTTTGAGGATGAGCGTACTTATTATATTTTACATGGAGAAGCCAGGGCTTTAAGGGCTTTTTTCCATTTTGATCTGTTGCGTTTGTTTGCACCTTCGTATAAAGCAGATCCGGGATATACAGCTATTCCGTATATTACAAAATATTCGAATAAAGTGTCGCCTCAAAAGACGGTCAGTGAAGTGATCGATAGTGTGATTGTAGATCTGAAAGCTGCCGTTACCGATCTGGAAGGCCGGGATCCTATTTTTGATCCGTTGTATCAGGCAACTACTGGCTCGGATATGTATATGTGGACCCAGCCGATGCCTGACCGGAATGAATTTTTGTCTTATCGTGGATTCCGTCTGAATTATTATGCTGTGAATGCTTTGCTAGCACGGGTATATGCTTATAAACTGGACAAAAAACAGGCTTACGATTATGCTAAAATTGTGTTGGAATCGGGAGTATTCAAATTTACCGATTATTGGAAGATTACTAGCGATATTCAATATCGGAACCGGATTTTACGGCCTGAGATCGTCTTTGGATTCAATGTACCCCGGATGACTAAAGTGTTTGAACCTTATTCGCCCAGCTATAGTAGCAGCAAAAAGTGGTTGACGATAAAGAATAGTGAACAGATGTTTGAAGGAAGTGCCAATGATTACCGTTTGAACTATCTGATGGAGCATGAAATATTGGCTGCTTTCGATCGGCCCAGTTGTATCAAATTTGTGAAGCCTGAGAATGCTGATGAGATGACGGAAGAGGAGATGGGGAGGATAGCTCCGATGATTCGGATTAGTGAGATGTATTATTATGTTTGTGAATATCTGATGGATAGCGATCTGAATGGAGCTAAAACAGAATTACAGAAATTACGGAATGCCCGGAATGCCAAGGAGGCCTTGATTGCAAATTCACCCGCAGAGCTGGAAGATGTGATTGTTAACGATGCCCGCCGGGAGTTTATGTGCGAAGGGCAGCTGTTTTATTTCTACAAACGCTTGGGACGGAAAGTAGTAGATGAGTCCGGAAATTATACCATGACGGAGAAAGATTTCGTATTACCGTTGCCGGACGTGGAATTGGAATTCGGTAACAGATTGTCTGAACTTTATAAATAGAAAGGTATGAAAGCAAAGATATTGGCATTGATCATAGGGTTGGGAATGGGATTGGTGTTCTGTTCCTGTGAAAAAGACCTCGAAAAGTATTCGGGTACGGACTATATACGTTTTGTATCGGTGTTTGAAAAGGACAGTGTGGATTATAATTTCGGATTGGCTGGAAAGACAACGACAGATCGTATTGGCATAGAAGTGAAAGTGACAGGCGAAGTGTTGGATTATGACCGCGAATATAAGGTAAAGGTAAATCCGGCAAGTACGGTTCAGGAAGGGGTGCATTTCAATATTCCGGCGCAAAACTGTAAGTTGCGGGCCAATCGGGTTACGGATACACTTTGGGTTGAAGTGATGAATACAGAAGAATTGAAAGCGGAAAAATTGTATCTGCAGTTGGATTTGGTGGAGAGTGCCCATTTTAAATTGTGTTTCCCGGAGAGTAATAGTTGTAAAATATATCTGACTGATCGGATCGTTCGGCCCGGATGGTGGGATGAGTGGCATGAAACCGAAGGATTGGGTAGTTATTCTGAAACGAAATATCGTTTGTTTATCCGGATTAGCGGTACTTTTGATTTGGAAAATATTGCTTATCCGGAAAAGAGGGCCGCTATCCTGAAGTTTAAATATTATCTGGAAGAAGAAGCCGCTCAGGGACGGGTAATCATGGATGAGAATAATCAACCTATGCAGGTGAAGATGGTGGGATAGTAATAAAGGGGTACCAATTAAATTTAGATCGAGTTATGAATAAGATATATATATTGTTACTGGCATTACTGGTAATGGCCGGTTGCTATAAGGATAAAGGAAATTATGATTATAAAACAATGTATGCAATTGAAATTGATGGGATCGATGAAAGTAAAAAATATGAACTCTGGTTTGGAGAACCTTTTACGATGCCGGAACCGATTATTCGTTTTACCGATAGTACACAGGCACATGATGATCTATCCTATCAATGGAAGCTGGATACGTTTGTGGTTTCTACTGAAAAATGTCTGAATGTTACTTTTGGGATAGAACCCCAAGGGTGGAATGATATTTTCGGTGCTTTTATCGTTAAAGACGAACGTACGGGAATCTCATATAGTCAGCGTTTTCGGGTGACTTTGCTAAGTAATTTTACGAATGGTTGGATGTGGATGACTGAAAATCAAGGAAAAGCGGAGTTGAACATGTTGGCGAGCAGTAAAAAGTTTTTTCAGAATGTTTATACGGCAGTTAATAACAGGGAATTGGGGCCTAAAGCTTATGGAGTGGTAGAACATTTTGATGCCGGTTTGAATGCAAACGGTGTATTGGTGATGGCCGGAGGGCCGGGATCGGACGGACCGGTAGAATTAGACTGGAGTAACCTTCGGAAAGAGGTGTGGACCGGAGAGGAATTTGTCGGCGGAAGCTTGCCGGAAGATTTGCAAGAAATTAAGGCAGCTTGTTTTATAAAGAATTATTCCTGTTTGGTTTCCGGGTCCGGGAAATTGTATGTCCGTTATTCTCCCGGAGGGTATTTGTACCAGGACCGGTATCCGGATTTTCCTTTCTACGGGGATTATAAGCTCTCTTCTGTGGTGGGGTATAGTTTCCCTCCTGATTATAATGTCGCTTTATTTTATGAAGAAAATGAAGGAAGATATTTGTTTTTGGATAACGGAGAGTTACGGGGATTAGATCAGGTGGAGGATGCGGGACAAAAATTCAGCCTGGTTGATCCTGATAAAGAGTTGATCTATCTGGCTCCGGCTTCTCAGCAGCAGGGGAAGAGTTTGTTTTATGCCGTTTTGCGGGATAAGTCGGATGGAAAATATTATACTCAGCGATTTAAATTCGGGATCGAGGGAGGACAACCGACATTGACAACAATTGCACAGGATGTATTTCCGGCAGTTGTGAATGAAAAGACCCGTTTTGCAGTGGGATATACAACGAAGGAGGCTTATTATTCTCAGGGAGCACAAATTTTCCGGTATAATTTTGAATTGAACGATACTCCGGTAGCTGTAGCCGATTTTAAAACAGGAACAATAACAGCTTTTACCCTTGATTCTTATGGAGAACAGTTCGGTGTGTGTGTACAAAATGGAAATACTCATGACTTCTATTGGACGAGTACGGATGGACAGGAGTTCGAGCATGTGAAACAAATTCCCGGAGAAGTCAAAGGTTTGATATATAAATCGGGTGGTTCTTGGAAGTATGAATAATATCTAATGGAATAAAATTTGATGAGAAGATTAGTTGTTTTATTTTGTCTGTTCTTGTTGTGTATACAGGAAATATATGCACAACAGCAGGTGTCTGATGAGCTGCGTGCTTATAATGATTATCTATTGAGTTTATCCTGCTATAAAGCTTCGGGTGAGTTGAATATGGCTATCGGTGAGAAGTTTATGGAGGGAGATATTGCCGGAGTACGCCGGCTGTCGGCAGAGAGAGAAAAGTTATTGATGCAATCCATTGATAGTGTATTGGCTTTCCGTGCAGATGCCAAAAAAAGTGAAGCGGCGGCACAGTTGGTTACCCGGTTGGTATTTAATCTGGGATTTGAAAATACCGGAAAAGTATTGAATCGGTTTGAACCGGGATTCGATCCTTTGTGTTTACAGGAAGTGAGACAAAGTTTAGAGAAGGAGAGTAAAGTGCGTCCGGGAATGCCTGCTGCCGATTTTAAGGTGTTCGACCGGGAGGGAAAAGAGTATACCTTGGCTAGCTTTAAGGGAAAATATATTTTTCTGGAATTCAGTGCATCCTGGTGTAGTTGGTGTAAGAAGGAAATTCCTTCCATCCGGCAGGCTTATGAACGGTTTAAAGATAGTGTGGTGTTTATCACCATTCATTTAGATGATAACCGGGATAAATGGTTGAAGGACCTGGAAACTCATGCTGTGCCCTGGTATTGCCTGACAGATCTGAAAGCCTGGAAGAGTCCGGTGGCTAAGGCATATAATATTGCCGGAGTGCCTAATTGTTTTATCATTGGTAAAGACGGTTTGATCAAGGCGAAGGAGTTGCGCCGGGAAGAGATTACGCAACAGTTGGAAAAGTTATTGGCTGCCGGCAAAGGAATTCAATTCAGGACCGGTAGTTTTCAGGATGCTTTACAAGAGGCTGAAGCGACGGGTAAACTGATCTTTTTGGATGGTTATACTTCGTGGTGTGCTCCTTGTAAAATGATGAATACTACTGTCTTCACCGATCCGGAAGTGGGGCACTTCTTTAACGAGCATTTTATCAATGTTAAATTTGATATGGAAAAGGGCGAGGGACGGGAGTTATTGAAGCGTTATGGGATGCAGGTATTTCCAACTTATTTATTGCTGGATGCAGCAGGGAACGAGGTACACCGGGTCGTTGGCGGACATGATGCCGGTGAATTTATCCGGCTGATCCGGGAAGGAATGGATCCGGAAAATTCGATTGCAGGGATGCAGAAACGTTATGAAACAGGTGACCGGGAGGCTGATTTCCTTCGCCGGTATATTACGACTTTGGGGGGGGATATCGGTTTGATAAAATTCCGGCCGTATTGGATGAGCTTTGCCGGAAAAATGGAGAGACGGTTAACGAAGAGGACTGGCAGCTGATTCGGCGTTACCTGTCGGATCCTTCGTCGTATACATTCCATTTTGTCGCAAAACACCGGGAATTATTTACTGCCTATATTGCTCCGGAGGAACTGGAAGCATGGATTCAGAAAGTACTTTACGTTCCGGTATTCAATACTGTCAATAGTCTTGTATTTGATGAGAAAGAATATGATGCCGGACGTTTTAAGACTCTGAGGAAGGATATCAAAATTGTTCGGCCGGAACGGAAAAGTTATTTGTTGTCCATATTGGATTATTACGATGCATTTCGGATGGATAAAATGGATAAAGTACTTTCTATTTTTAAAAAACAATTTATGTCCCTTCCTGCTTCGGACCGTTGGGGATTGACGATGCAATTAAATGCGATGTTGTGTGCAAAAGGAAATAAAGCTCAGTGTGAAGAAGGATTACATATATTCCGTCAGCTTTTTAATCCGGTTGATCCTATACTGAAAAATTTTGAAAATGCTTTGAATAAAC
>RRZU010746046.1_pt1 | contig 10185 bp, 13 predicted proteins | sample 2165561 | NCBI WGS metagenome assembly RRZU01 (sample SAMN10456909, study PRJNA506462) | wastewater metagenome | isolation source: wastewater sludge | place: USA: Moscow, Idaho
ATGATCATCATGCTCGACCCCAAGCTCCGATGTGCGAGACAACGCTCCAGGCAGCGAGGCCCCAGGTAGCACGACAGCACCGTCGGTCGGCATGTCTAGAAAGATATGTTCTGGCGCGATGATTGTGACGTTGTACTCCGGATCAGGCGAGTCATTGACCAGCAGGAACGTAGCGCCTGAGCGCCACTCAAGTCGCCAGGAAATCCTGTACCTTTCCACTTCGGTCTTGGCGATTGCCAGCTGCTCTCCCGCGACCTGGTGCTGGAGAGCATGGCTAATTGACGGAAGTGGCGTCGGTGTAGTTCAGCAGCGCGCCGAAAGGTGCATTCGGACAATCGTGCGCAAAGCGCCCGCGAGTGCCGCGCTTGACCTACGGTCTGAACCGCTACACCGGCCGCGGCCAGTACCGCGTATTCTGAGCGCCCCTCCTTTTCCGTGGTAGACGGTGCCCATACGGACCAACAACCTGATTGAATTCCTCGCCCTTATCAACAACCTCGAATTCAAATGCGACCCTGTAATTCCTGGGCCCGTACCTCTGTCTCTCTATCGACCCGTCCTCGATCCTCAGGAGAGCACGGGTCACCCCACGGTGGACCGCAACCGCATGCTTGACTCCGCGGTTCTTTACCGTCGACGGGGAGAGCCTGAACCACCCGCAAGCGGACTCCCCAATCTCCTGAAAGTGCTTCACGCGCTGCTCAGAGGGAAGCCACTCCGCCTTGTACCCATAGCCGGAACGCGTCCAGCCTCCGGGCATGCGCTCACCTCCGGGAGTGTCAACCCAGCCACCTAAATCAACCGTGATCATCGGTAATTCCGTCTCAAGCAAAGGTGCGCCGATCTCAGCTATGAGGTCCTCCAGGAGCATGATCCCATGGCCTCGTGACTGCTCTCGTCTGCGATTAGTAAGCTGCTCTGACGCCCAGTTGGGTATGCGCGGGACTCCCTGGTCTTGTGGCTGGATCGGGAATGAGCTGAGGAGATCAATGCATGCGGCCTCCACGGCCGTGTATTCGGGCCCCGACCTCATTCCATATCGAATGATCCACACCTGCGGTTTTAGCCCTGCATTTCGAATTGCCTTGATTTGCGCGACTTTAGCGCTGACGTCGTGTTGTCCGCCGCCCGCCTCCACTACAGGATCAACGTCACCGATCATCGCTTCCAAACCATGGTTTGCGAAACGCTCACGGCGCCCCTTTCCAACGTAGAAGGGCACGCTGTCACGCGGGTCGACAAGCATGTACACGTAGAGTCCCAGCTCGTCTGCAACCTGTCGTTGAACATAGGGGTCGAGTTCCGTTGCGAGTTGCACTTCTACTGCTCCTCGTCTTCCTCCAAGAGCGCGCGCAATCTGCGTAGCTCGGCTTGCAGCTCCGCCATTTGTGCCTGTACGTCGCCATCCTGCGGGCTCTTGCGTTCGCGCTTGAACCGAGATTGAGCTCGAGCCGCAAGGTCCCCAACCGCAGCCACGCTAGCCGCAGTGGTGTCGGATATCCTCGACGATGCGTCCTTCGCAGCGCGAAGTGCAGAGCGCCCTCGCCCACGGAGATCAGCACCTCGACGTGCCGCCTCACTCTGACCGGAAGGATCGCTCTCGTACCCCTCCGTCGACTCGTCGTCTTCCATACCGGAACCCGCAGCCCTGTTCGACAGGTCCGCTGCTTCCTCATCGACCCTGCGGAGCGTCGCCAAGTACTCGGCAGCATCGACATTTGGCGGCGGGATCTCGCGCACATGCTCCATCAGCCGTAGAGACTGAACCCGCAAAGTCGAGTAAGTGAGGGCGCCGGACAACACCCCACCGAGGAGAGGAACAGCCTTGCTGGCCGACTTCGCAAACGTCTCCTTAGTAACTTTCACGCCTACGACCCGGAGTGTCTTCCTCAGTGGCAGGTACCACGCAGTCTTAGTCAGGGCCTGCCTCTCGATGGTCTTCTTTACCGCTGGAGCGGCTACCGAAGAAGCAAAGGAAGCCAGTCCGCGACCGGCTTGACCAACGCCCATCATGACTCCAAGGAGCATCGTGAACTTCCACAACGTCTCATCATCAACTTCATCTGCATCGTCGAAGAACGACTTCCACCCATAAGTGAATGCGATCTTCTGCATGATCCTGAAAGCATGCACAAAATACTGAGTCAAGTCGGCGGGTATAGTCCCGATCATTGCGAGACCACCTGGAACTCCCGCTGCGAATGAGAGGAAAGTCGACTTGTTAGTCTCAAATCGAATCGACGAGACCGAGATGTCGTCCAGGGTCTCCATTGGGATGCCAGAACCAGCTGGTGTCTCCAAGATCGCCGCCTGGACCCGCGCGTCAGAGAAACCCCGCTTGTGAAGCTCCGCAGAGAGAAAATCGTCTCGGTTGATTCGCACTCCTTTGAGGCGCGCAATTGCCAGTAGGAACTTCCTTCCAAACTCCTCTGCTTCTCGCATTTGCTCTGCGGACATACTCCAGATTCGCGGCCCGTCAGGATCGTCTGAGAGCTCCTCAACGACCAGGGGGTCAAGCTCTATTTCGACTCCATCAAGCGTCTCAATATCTTCAAACCCGCTGCCGTTGTCTTCAGTCACGTGATCATCCTCGTAAGTATCTGCCGTCGTAGACCCAACTCAACTCTCTAGGTCCAGAGTCTATGCAAACTCGGCACAAGCGATGGGCAGATCACCATCATCTGCAGGATAAGCCTCACGAGTGCCACGAAGGTCTCTGCGTCCTTCGAGGTACCCGCGAAAAAGGGGGCGGGCGCCACGGGCTTTTCTCGAACGCGAACGCCTCAGGAATCTCTGCTTGGGATTCACTACCGGCCTCCAAGTTACAAGCGTCCATGGTCTCCGACCAACAGTGCAAGGATGACCACAGCATCAAGGACGATCACGAGATGGAGTTTTCGGAATGGCGCAGCACTCTCAGGGATTGGTTGTTGGCATCGCGTCAAGCGCTCTCTTTGACCTGACAGACTCCGATCGAGTCTTTCGTGAAAAAGGTGAAGACCCATATCGGGAGTACCAAGCCAAGCTGATTGATGAACCTCTCGCACCGCGACCAACCTGGGCTTCGCCGCTAGGTAGGTCTTGGGAATGCCAGCAGCAGATGCGAAAGGTACCGATTTACGCATTGCGTTCGACTTCGATGGTGTGCTCGCAGATGACTCGTCCGAGCAAATCATGCAAAACGAGGGCCTCGATGCATTCAGGGCGCATGACAGCGCCAATATGGATGATCCGTTGCTACTAGGCCGACTTTCCGAGTTCCTCCGCGGGATCGACAAAGGCCCAATCTTGAAGGTTCTGCTCCCCCACATCTTCTTTGACGACCAGACAAAGAACTTGTTTGAGGCCGCAGAAGAGATCCCCAGCGTGCACATCCCCTTTGGCGTAGCGAATGCCGCGGATAGTCGCTAGCCCACTTGTCTCCCAACTCTCACGTTGAGGGATCAACGTTTGCGTGGCGAACAGCTAAAGTCGCGCAACGCCTAGGTGGGGATCTCAACATCTACGGGATTGCGGTCAACCCCCAAGACCCAATCACGAGCCGAGCGGGATGCCTTCGACCTCGGAAACCGTGAGGGACTCTTTCTTACGCAACTCTTCCATGCCGGCTGGACCTAGAGTGTCTGGCAGCTGACTCCCCACAAACACCCCACTGATTTGGGGCAGAATCCGTGCCGGGTAGCCCGCCTCGACGAGCAGTGGATCCCACAACCTCTGAGCGTGGTTGCGCAGCTGGGGCGCCACCACTCCATTGGCGAACGCCAAGAAAGCTTCCCTACTGATTGAATACTGGTCGGGCGCCGTGAAACTCAACGCTACGTCCGCCCAAAGTTCCTTGAAAACATCAACTTTCACAGAGAATCGCGCTCGAAACGACGCTCCTCCATCGCCAAGCGAGAACGAGCCTTCAGTGGATATAGAAACATCCGTTCCTTCAGCTACAACTCCCCCGACCGTGTCCGTAACAAAACGAACCCCGAACAGCAGTGGCTCTGGCTCCACGAAGGTCTCAACCGCCCCCTCCAGAGTGTCGATGTGGACCGTCATGCTGCTAACACGAAGTCGCTGGACTTCTTCTCCGATACAGAAGCCGAGGACGAATGTGCACCCTCTGCTCCCGATGCACCCTTACCCCACGACGCCTTGGCGGTGCGTGCCCCGTCAGAACCAGGGTAGTAAGAGATAGAGTCTTCCCGCGTCACCGTAATCGAAACGCGTGCTCCTACGGCCAAGGCGTACGCACGAAGCGTCGCAAGCTTTGGGTTGTTCCCTTCAGCCTCAACCTGGGCAATCGCGGATTGGCTCACGCCAAGAAGCTCACCCACTTTCGCCTGGGAAACACCGCTCTCGATCCTCATATGAACGAGATCATCCTTGAGCCGCTGGAATGAAAGCGCATTGTGGAAGGCGAGTTCCTCCAGTTTTGCTTCGTCTACTGGGAGCACGCCAGATCCATGAGTGCTAGACATCAGTCCCTCCTTATACGTGGTTCGAAACTAGCACACTTTCAACGTTAAGCGTCACCCTCTGTGCTACTTGTCAATCTCTCTACCGGCTCGGTCCTGCACAGGCGCTCAAACCGATCAGACGCCTCTCGAATATCTGAATTCTGAGCGGATCGCGTGGCATGGTCTTCTTGAAAGATGAGTTTGCGGGACGCCCGGAAGCAACCGATGGTTGGAGCACCATCCCAACTCAAGTCAACTTGATAAAGCCTAGCGAGCTCTGGTGGTTCACTATTCATGTCGAGTGGAATCTTGAGCTCATAGACTGCATCTGCGACATGGAGACGTTCAACCGCGTCTTTCTCCCGCGGAACAGAGCCCCTTCTGGCCACTTCGATCCTCGCTTTGATAGCGCTTCTCCACTCCACCCTACGCAGCATGGTCGGTGCACCATCAAAGATGCTCTCGAGCTCGTCCTCAACCGTTCGTGTTCTTCCTTGGCGGTACTCATACCACGGGTGCAGGCTGTCCGTAGGAGTACATGCCAGCGGGTACGGTGGACCCAGAGGAATAATTGAGACCACGCTCCCTCGATCGGTACGGTTCTTCTCGAATAATATAACGGTTCACCAAATACCGCAGATGGTGTCTCGCCAGCGCCGTCAACAAACTTCCCCGGGGGTGACCCTCATGAACGAGGGCGTCCACTTCACTTTCTAACTAGTGCAAACGTCACCGCGAGCAAAGCAGGCCAACCGAACGTAAACATCACTAGAACTCGAACGTAAACAGAAACAGCTGGCCACCACGCGGCAAGTTCAGTCCGACTAGATATTTCGCCCGAGCTTCGGGTCTTGGCCCAAATCGCACCGGGGGAACTTTTGAAGGGAGAAACCCCTCGGGCTGTCGATGAATGGCAGCTCGCCCCCGACCCATGGAACGCGGCGGATGGCGAGCATTAGTCACCGGGCAAGCACCCGACGCCCCAACTTTCCTCGGAGCCTATCTGGGGGCCATCTCAAGATCGGAACTGCTTGACGCTGACTCTAAACCCAATCCCGTGCGCATGGCGGCGCTGCTTCGCGCGCTCTCTCGAAATATCGCCACGGAAACAAGCCAAGCAAAACTGGCAGAAGAGGCGAACATCGGGGCAGACCAGATCCGCTCATACCTTGATGCTCTAGAGCGCACACTCGCCCTGGAACCGCAGCCAGCCTTCGGGCCCTCTCAACGAAAGTTTACGACCAGACCCAGGCAAGACTTGGCACACTCAACGTCCTTACCGCTGGAAACGTGAGTTACCCGCGCAGCGACGGCGTAAACGTCGTGTCCCTCGGACACCTGGGCCCTTGACGCTCCCATGATGTGAACTTTCTACATCATTTACGAAGTACCGACGAGGAGGTGTAAACACCATGCTACTGAGCACCACAATCACCAACTGGAAATCCTTCTACAAGGAAGCTGCTTCATGATGCTCGCAACCAATGAGCGACTTAAAGGAGAGCAGCTAACCCGGCTACCGAACCACCCGCGTAACCGTGTCCTCCCCATATCCGCGCTCTTCGGACCTAACGCGGCCGGGAAACTCCGCATACCCCCGCTCGTGGCGGCTCACGGCTGGTTCCAGGACCAACCAACCATCATTGGTGTGGATAGCTTCTACCCATTCCTGGCCGCGCGAGTCGCGTCCGATCACGTTTTTGAATCCGCGATGAACAAGGAACTGTCCAAGATAGACACTGGCATCGAGCGGGTGCGGCTGGAAGGGATACCGCACGAAAGAATCGGCGTTCCAGAAGAGATCCTAAAGTCGCTGATCAGCAACGTAACCAAAGACCAGGCACTCGCTTTCGTAGATTCGGAGGGCGTACTTTACATCGCTCAACTCAAGGATGGCGCCGGTAAACGGCGTGGGCTGGGTGACATCGCCTTTAGCGAGCTCCAGACCATCCACTTGAATGATTTCGGGCAAGAGAAATATCTGCGGCTCTCGGATGAGTCTCTTGGCACTCGAAGGTTCATGACTCTGCTACCAATGATGGCTGATTTAGAGGAGGACGGTAGCCGCAAAGTCTATGTCGTAGACGAGCTTGAAAACTCCATGCACAGCCTCCTTACGTCCCGTCTGCTGGGAGGGGCTCTCGCATCCTCAACACCAGCATCACGCTGGGAGTTGATCTTCACTACGCACGATCTCACGCTCCTGGAGCAAGACCTCTTGCGCCGCGATGAGATGTCGCTTGCCGAGAAACTTAACGGCATGACCGAGTTAGTGAGAGTGACTGACTTCGATACTCAGAGGATCCGCAGGGGCTCCGACCTGCTACGCGCCTACATGGAGGGCAGACTCGGGGCTGTCCCATCGTGACCAAGAAACAGCCGAGAGAGCACTCGCGCCCGCGAAACTGGCGGCCCCTAAAGGAGGTAGTTCACTTTGTGTGCGAGGGCGAGGAAGAGAAGCTGATGGTGCACGCCGCCTCTCCAAACAGAGTCGACAGCGCCTGAGTGGTATCCACTCCCGGGCTGCGAACGCGCCCCGCAAACGATGCAGGTGCCCGAGACCTGTTCGGGCTCATCCCGAGCCGAACCCACATTTTCGATACCGATACCCACGCTGTGCTTCAAGAGTCCCCCGGTGTCTTTGATGACGTTCGCACCGATTTCAGCGCCCGGCAACGCTTTCACAAATACCGCGGTTGCTAAGGCATGGATTCTTCAGTGATTTGAGTTCGAGGGCGAGCCAGCCTTGAGACTGCCGCACCCATGAGCGCACCATGCGACCATATAACCCACCTGGCCAACGGCCCCCTACACCGTTGTCCCGGTGGGCTACTTGGAGAAACTGGTCCAGTGCGCGACTTCTGGGAATATGAACTTGATGCTTTCAGGCGGCGGACTTGAGTTGACCATCCATTTCCTGACTATCAGGGATAGGAGCGCGCGGTTCTGAGCATCAAGCCGCCGAATCCTGGAGCCTCCCGCACTGTCGGGCCTTGGAACGTGGGAGGCAGTGTGAGCCAGAGAGTTCCGCGCTTTCTTGGTCTCCTGGATCCACTCATCCGGCTGAATCCCAAGAGCCGCAAGTGTCCCAGGCTCAAGAAAGGAGAGAGTTTCTGCGAGACTGGCAGCGAACGTCTTTCTGTTATGTAGGGATTCGCTCAGCCAAGCTCTGTATCTCTGGCGGTGGTCCAAGTCAATGGACGTTTCATCCAGCCATTCGCTCAGCGTTCTCTTCAGTTTCTTCTTTAGAGCTGACAGATCGTCGTCGGGGAACTTTTCCGGTTTAAACGGCAGTACTGAGTGGGCCTTTTCCAGTGCAGAGAGGCCAATTAGGAGCTTGGCCTCCATTACTCCGCCCGGACTTAGAAACTGGATAGCCAAGACTTGTGGAAGTGGATACAGATCGTTCACGGCTTCAAACCACCTGGCTATCAGTGTCTCTGGAGCAGTGTCTTCGCCGGAAACGACCAGCCGCTCGGGAAAGAAGTGGCTCCTTTTCGTGGGCGTCTTCAGACTTTGGGTGGTAGCAACAGTAAGCCAGTCTTTACTACCGGGGAGCCTAACTTCCCATGATGTCCGCGGTAAGGCAGCTTGGTAGGTGAAGGCTGTCAGTAGTTGCATGTTGTACAGAAGCTGATCATAGATCTCGTATGAAGCGGGCCGATCGGACGTGAAAACGACAGCCGCTTCGTCCCCTAAGAAACGTGAAAAACACTCGTGGGGCTCATCCTCTGATGGGTATTTCCGATACTCAAGCAATGGGCGGTCGTGCAACGAGACCTCAATACTGTACGGCGCGTCATCGCCCCACATGAAACTGGCTGTTCCACTTGGAGAAGGCTCCGCATCCATGGCGAGCACTTCCTCCGTTCTCAACAGGGCCTTTAGGTGTTTGAAACGGACGCGCACAGCGTCAAACCGACTCTCTTCAATGCTCTGACAATGTGCGCCAAGAACCGCATGGGTAAACGTGCGTTCGTACTCGGTGAGATCACGTTCATGCACGTACCTCTTGGTTGACTTGGGCCCACCAACACGCCAGTCCCAAAGCGTTACTGCACGCCCGTCGTCGAGCAGTCCGTGGACAGTGTCATCGAGAACAATCCGATCACCCTCGGAACCATGCGAGCGATAGTCGTATGTCAGCACTGGTTCATCATCGGTAAGGGTCAGCGTTCCCGGAGCTACCCGCTCCTTCGACAACGGATTCCACCATTTGCCTCTGACTTCGGTCAAGTCACCCACGCGAAACTCCTCTCCGCGCATCCAGGAGATGCCAAGACTGATGAGGAAGACGCAACATCGCTGCCCTCCTGGTGCGTGAGCATGTGGGTATCAACAATGCTCCACCCTGCAGAGTAGATCGCCACTTTGACTCCTCTTCCCGCGTTGGCATGCTCACGCTCGGTCGAAAAGGTGGCCGGGTCGAGGAGTGCTCCGCATCCTTGGTGAAACCCGCTGCGCGAGCGTCCTCGAGCCGCGACCAGCTTTCGGGCCCTCTCAACGAGAGTTGACGACCAGACCCAGGCAAGACTTGGCACACTCAACGTCCTTACCGCTGGAAACGTGAGTTGCCCACGCAGCGACGGCGTAAACGTCGTGTCCCTCGGCCACCTGGGCCCTTGACGCTCCCCACTCGATCTACGACTTCCCCGACAAGGAGGAGGGCACCCACTTCCTCCCCCACATACAACGGCGCCCTTTGCCGTCTTCACTACGGCAAACTCCACCGCCAGCAGAAGTGAAGTGGGCGTCCCAGGGGTTTTCGGATAGTGGGCCCTCTTAGACTGGGGGCGTTACTGAAAGAGAGATCCGTAGGATGACTGCCTCATGAAGGCGATTTAGCCAGGAGTTCAAGGATGAGCCCCGTCAGGAGGTGATTTCTACCTCGAGGCCGATTAGGGATGTCGCTGAGGCCTATGGGGTTGGCGCTGAGACTTTGCGCAGGTGGCTGATCAAATATCGTGAGGAACACGGCGGTAGCAACGAAGAGCTCACCTTGTCGGAGCGGGCCCGTTTGAAGGAGCTCGAGCGTGAGAATCAGGAGTTGCGGGCTGAGACGGCATTCCTAAAAAAAGCCAGCGCTTACTTCGCCAGGGAGCAACGGTAGTGAGCAAATATGAATACATCGACTCCCAAAGAAATGATGCGTCGAACACGAACCCGGTAGTAAAGATGTGCTTGTGGTTGGAGGTGTCAACGTCGGGGTTTTATAACTGGTTGTCGCGCCCGCAGTCGGCAACTGCAGCCCGCCGAGCGGACCTAGCGGTATGGATCCGTTCTTTCTTTGAGAAGTCGGATGGCACCTATGGGTATCGGCGTATCCATGCCGATCTGGCCTGTGAGGGTATCGAGTGTTCCCCGGAGTTAGTGCGCCAGATCATGCGACAAGAGGCATTGATACCGTGTCAGCCACGCCCATTTCGAATCACCACGCAAGCCGATGAAGAAGCCGCAGCCAAGATGCCGGACCTAGTGAAACGGGACTTCACCGCGCAGTGTCCGGGCGTGAAGTTCGTTGGCGACATTACCTACATTCATACCTGGCAGGGCTTCATCTACCTGGCTACCGTGATTGATTGCTATTCCAAGAAAGTCGTGGGCTGGTCCATCGCTGATCACATGCGTACCGAACTAGTTGAAGACGCGCTAAAGAACGCTGCAGCCACCACCTGGATCGAACCAGACGCGATCTTCCACTCTGATAGAGGAAGCGTCTATACCTCCGCTGCTTACC
>RRZU010780825.1_pt1 | contig 10185 bp, 8 predicted proteins | sample 2165561 | NCBI WGS metagenome assembly RRZU01 (sample SAMN10456909, study PRJNA506462) | wastewater metagenome | isolation source: wastewater sludge | place: USA: Moscow, Idaho
CGGGGTCGCCGCGTCCTTCTCGACATTGAGCACGACCGAGCGGCCGACCATCATCGTGGCCAGGTCCGTCGTCGTCGTGTTGGCGATGTCGGTGACCTCGCCCACCACGGCGCCGTGCCGCAGGACGTAGACGTGGTCGGCGACGGCCAGCACCTCGCGCAACTTGTGCGTGATGAAGACGATCGAGGTGCCACCGTTGGCGAGGTCACGCATGACCCCGAGCAACTCGTCGGTCTCCTGCGGGGTGAGCACCGCGGTCGGCTCGTCGAAGATGATGATCTCGTTGTCGCGATACAGCAGCTTCAGAATTTCGACGCGCTGCTGCATGCCGACCGTGATATCCTCGACCTTGGCGTCAAGGTCGACGTTCAGGCCGTAGCGCTTTGAGATCTCCTCGACCTTTTTGCGCGCCTCCTTCTTCTGCAAAAAGCCGCACTTCGTCGTCTCCGCGCCGAGGATGATGTTGTCGAGCACGGTGAACACGTCCACCAGCTTGAAATGCTGGTGCACCATGCCGATGCCGAGCGCGGTGGCGTCGTTCGGGTCCTTGATGGACACGACCTTGCCGTCCTTTTTGATGATGCCCTCCTCCGGCTGATAAAGGCCGAAGAGAACCGACATTAAGGTCGATTTTCCCGCGCCGTTTTCACCGAGCAGGGCGTGGATCTCGCCCTTTTTGAGCTGTAAGGTGATGTTGTCATTGGCGATAATACCGGGGAATTTCTTCGTGATATTCAGCATTTCGATCGCATACTGATTCTCCAAGTTTTTTCGCCCTCCTTCCGTTTTGATGGCCCGCACGCGCTGCGCTGCGAGGACGGAAACCATAATTACATTATACTATATCACGTTTTCCGATGAAAAGCAAAAGGTTTTCGCATGTCTTTCCCTGTCAGAAATGTGAAAAAGAACGGAAGACCGAAGTCTTCCGTTCTTTTATGTATGCGCTATTGGGAATTAGCCGCCGATGTAGTTGACGTTGACGTTGCTCAGGCCGGCGGTGGAGGGGTCAGCCATCTCGGAGTTGTTGTCGATGGTGATGTCGCCGTTGAGGACCTTCTGGAAGAGGTCTTCATAGTCGGCAACGGAGAAGTTCTCCATGGACCAGGTAGCGGTCGGCAGGCCGACAGCGTTCTCAGCAACGCCCAGGGAGGTGGCAGCATTGCCGATCTCGTCCCAGGTGCCATCGTAAACCTTGGCGATCGCCCACTCGGCAGCGTCGCTCAGGCCCTTCATAGCGGAAGTGACGACAGTCTCGGACTCGCTGGACTGGTCGACGTCGACGCCGACGACCTTGCCGTCCTCAGCGGAAGCGGCAGCGGCGACGGACTGGAACATGGAACCGCCGCAGGCGAAGACGATCTCAGTGCCGTTGGAGTACCAGCCGGAGACCATGGTCTGCAGCTCGGGGGAAGCCTGGAAGGAAGCGCCGTACTCCCAGGAGTAGTTCAGGTCGACGGTCTTATCCATTTCCTTAGCAGCGTCGTTGGCGCCCTGAGCAAAGCCCCAGCCGTAACGGATGCAGGCGGGGTTCGTGCCGCCGCCGCCGCCGGTGAAGCCGAGCTTCTCATAGCCTTCCTTGACGACAGCGTAACCGGCGAAGTAGCCGCACTGCTCTTCGTTGAAGGCGATGCCCGCAACGTTGTCAAGGCCGAGGGACCAACCGTCGATGAAGACGAACTTGGTGTCGGTGAATTCCTTAGCGGCCTTCTCGAGGGCCGTGCCCTGCATGAAGCCGGCGCAGACAATGACCTTGGCGCCGCCGTCCACGGCAGCCTTCATGGCGTCGTAACGGTCGTCATCGGTCGCCTGATCGCCGTTGGCGGGCTGATAGTACTTGTAGCTCAGGCCGTTGTTGGCGGCATAGAGCTTCACGCCGTCGAAGGTGCCCTGGTTGAAGGACTTATCCTTCAGCTGGCCGACGTCGGTGACGAAAGCGACTTCATACTTGCCGTCCTCGGACGTCATGTTGTCGTCGATATCGTCAGGATTGGTGTAAGTGGTGGTCTCGCCCTGCTGATCGTCAGTGTTGTTGGCATCCTGGTTGTCGTCGGTCTTCTTATCACCGCAGGCAACGAGGGACAGAACCATGACGAGAGCGAGAAGCAGCGCAAAAAACTTCTTCATTCTTCTATCCTTCCTTATTTTTCCGGTCGGCGGCGGGCCGCTCTCCGGTTTATTTTGAAGTGCGGACGCACTTCGTCTAACAGTATAGCAAAAGCAAAGGGGAGAATCAAGTCCGATTCTCCCCAATTTTACTTTTTTTGTGATAATTGATGGGATTCTTTACAAAAAGTCCACACTTTTTACACGTTATTTTCTCAGTCGAGCTTCAGGTCGCCGTCCTTGACCCAGCCGAGGCGGCGGCAGACCATATTGATGAGCGGGGCGAGGATGGCGGGCAGCACGATGGCGACGAGGATGAGGCCCAGCCAGTCAAAGCCCGTTGGGCTCATGGCCGCCGCACCCTTGGCGACAGCCTCCTCGCTCGGGGAGACCCAGCCCGTCCACACGCCGATGAGGCCGCACAGGCCGCAGGTGCCCATACCGGAGTTGATCGGCGCACCGTTCATCTCAAGATGGAACACGCACGTGGCGATGGGGCCGGTGATGGCGGAGGCGAGCGTCGGCGCGATCCAGACGCGGGGATTTCTGACAATGTTCGGCATCTGGAGCATCGACGTGCCGAGGCCCTGCGAGACAAGGCCGCCCCAGCGGTTTTCCTGAAAGCTCATCACGGCGAAGCCGACCATCTGCGCGCAGCAGCCCGCGACGGCCGCGCCGCCGGCAAGGCCCGTCAGGCCCAGCACCGAGCAGATGGCGGCGGAAGAGATCGGCAGCGTGAGCGCGACGCCGACAAGCACAGAGACCGCGATGCCCATCCAGAACGGCTGGAGTTTGGTCGCATTGTCGATAATAATGCCAAATGCCGAGGCCGCCGTGCCGATGGGCGGGGCGATCCACTTGGCGAGCGCGACGCCGACCAGGATGGTCACGGCGGGCGTGACCAAAATGTCGATCTTCGTCTCCTTGCTCACGGCCTTGCCGCACTCGGCGGCAAGGATCGCGATGATGAGCACGGCGAGCGGGCCGCCTGCGCCGCCCTCGGCGTTGGCCGCATAGCCCACCGCCGCGAGGGGGAAGAGCACCATCGGGGGTGCCTGCAGCGCGTAGCCGATGGCAATGGCCATCGCAGGGCCGGAGACGGACATCGCATAGGTGCCGATGTCCGTCAGAAACGGAACGCCCAGCTGCGCGCCGAGCGTCTTGATGATCGTGCCGATGAGCAGCGAGCAGAAGAGGCCCTGCGCCATTGCTCCGAGCGCATCGATGCCGTAGCGCTTGGCCGAAACTTCAATGTTTTTGCGTTTGCAGAACGCTTTGAATTTTTCCATGATATCCTCACAGCCTAAAAATAAAATAGTGTCATGTGCAGGTGTCTTGACACGTGCACATGACACTATACTCGCTTGTGTGAGGATTGTCAACCCTTAATTTCCGTTTTCCTCCAGCAGGACGCGCAGTGCGCGCAGCGCACTCTTCGTGCGCTCGAACGCCGCCTCGTCGGGACAGGAGAGCGTGTGCAGGTGGATGCCATCGGTCAGGCTCGATAAAGGCTCGGCCTTTTTGCAGCGCTCGATAAACTGGCTGACCTCGTAGCGGTTCGAAATTTGCAGCGGGCCGGTGAGCTGGCCGTAGATGGGGTGGTCGACGATGACGTCGATGACCGTACAGCCGTTGTCGACGATGGTGTTGAGCTCGGCTTCCATCTCCTGCGGCGTGTGCTTCACGGCGACACGGCGGAGGATGCCGCGCGCCTCCTTCGGCGTCACATAGCCGCGCGGAGTGGCGAGAATTTCCTCGCCCGAGGAGCGCAGCAGCGCGATATCGCCCACGATGATCTGGCGCGAGACGGAGAATTTTTCCGCCAGCGCAGAGGCGCTGACCGGCGCGTCCGCCGCGCGCAGCACGTCGGCAATGGCCTTTCGCCGCTCGTCAGAATGCATTCGCTCTTCCTCCCCTTTTCGCGCAAAAGCGCCAAATTTCGATTACGTTTTGTATTGTAAAAAGCAGAAATTACAGTTTGTTGTCGGATTTTGCCGATTTAATACTCAAAGCAGCTGCCGCCGACGAACTCTCGCACGATGGAGTCGCGCGGGACATAGTCCGTGCGCAGCGACGGCACGGAGTTGACAACGTCCATCAGGTCGCTCAGTCCGTGCTCGGCGATAAACTGATCGTCGAGCTGGCTGTAAAACTCGGGGATCTCCTTCAAATACCGCGCGAGGATGCACGGCTCGTAGTCGTGGAACGTGTCGATGTGGATGCTCGCGTTCGGCTTGTTCGGCATGATGTAGTTGAGCTCGCCGCGGTCGACACTCTCGGCGCGCTCGACGGTCTGACGCAGCGAATGGCCGCGGCCCTGATAGTCGCGGATCATGCGGCGCGCCACGCGCAGCTGCTCGGGACGAACGATGCGGTCCTTGTGCGTGATGATGCGCGTACGCGGGGCAACGTAAACGCCCGTAGCTTCGCTTCTGAGCTGGTCGAAAATCAGCGGGTTGAGCATGTGGATGCCCTCGGCGATGATGACGGCGTCCTTGTCGCCCTGCATGGGCTTGTAACCGCCGACGCCGCCGGCCTTGAAGTCGTAGACCGGCAGCTCCACGAGCTCGCCGTCCATCAGGCGGTGGATATCCTCGATGAGTAAATCGCGGTTCACGCAGTAGGGCGACTCCCAGTCGCTCGCCTCGGGCGGACGCTGATCAAGCGGCAGGAAAAAGTTATCCATGCTGAGCATGCAGACCTTGACGCCGAGGTTTTCGAGGTATTCGCGCAGGCGCATCGCCGTCGTCGTCTTGCCCGAGCCGCTCGGGCCCGTCAGGCAGACGATGGGCTTTTGCCCCTTGTTCATTAAAATGCTCGCCGCGGCGGAGCTGATCTTGTCGTGAAAGACCTCCTCGCAGCGCAGGACGAAGCGGGTGTCGTCCTTCATGTTGGTCACAATGTTTTCAATATCGATCACGCGCATGGCATGATAATCTCCTTACTTTTGGGATTCTGCCGCCATCTTTACGGCTGTTTCGAGCGCGATTTTCATCATGGCGGTGAAGCTCGTCTGCCGCGCCTCGGGCGAAAGCTCCTCGCCGGTGAGGATATTGTCGGAGATCGAGCAGAGGGAAAGTCCGCGCTTTTTCGTATAGGCGGCGTTGCAGTAAAGGGCGGCGGCCTCCATCTCGATGGCGAGCACGCCCATGTCCGCCCACTTGAGCGACGGGTTCGACGCGTCGTAGAACGTGTCGGACGAGTAGAGGTTGCCGACGTCCATGCGGACGCCGAGCTCCTTCGCCGATTCAACGGCGGCGGAGAGCAGCTGAAAGTCTGCAATGGGGGCAAATGTGCCGCCAAGGCCGTACTGCGCGGCGTAATTCGAGTTGGTGCACGCACCCATGCCCGCGACCACGTCGCCGAGCTTCAAGTCCTTTTGCAGCGCGCCCGCCGAACCCACTCGGATGATGCTCTCGACATCGTACTGCGTGAACAGCTCGTAGGAGTAGATACCGATGGACGGCATCCCCATGCCGCTGGCCATCACGCTGACGGGAACGCCCTTGTAGGTGCCTGTGTAGCCCTGCACGCCGCGGACGTTGTTGACGAGCTTTGGTTCATCTAAAAATGTTTCGGCGATGAATTTTGCGCGCAGCGGGTCGCCGGGCATCAGAACGGTCTTGGCGAAGTCGCCCTTTTTCGCGCTGTTGTGCGGAGTCGGCATATTGAGCCCTCCCCTTTCTTAAAGTTCGCCCTTGGCTTCGAGCTCCTTGACGGCCTTGACGATGCGGGACGTGCCGAGGCGGTCGGCGCCGAGCTTGAGGAAATCTTCGGCGTCCTGCAGGCTCGCGATGCCGCCGGCGGCCTTGATCTTCTTGCCGTTGGTCATGTGGGCGGCCATGAGGGCGACATCCTCGCGGGTCGCGCCGCCGCCGGCAAAGCCCGTGGAGGTCTTGATATAGTCGGCGTGAGAATTGGAGACGACCTCGCAGAGCTTGATCTTCTCTTCGTCGGTGAGCAGGCAGGTCTCGATGATGACCTTTAAGATGTTGCTGTGGCAGGAGATTTTCACAGAGTTGATCTCCTGAAGGATCTTGTCGTACTGGCCCTCCTTGACCCAGCCGAGGTTGATGACCATGTCGATCTCGGTCGCGCCGTCGGCGACGGCGGACTCGGCCTCCATGCACTTGATGCCGATGGGCGTGTAGCCGTTGGGGAAGCCGATGACCGTGCAGATGGGCAGCTGGCCGAAGCCATAGTGCTGCTGCTCGGCGACGTAGTGCGCGGCGTGATTCACATAGGTCTGCGGGATGCAGACGCTCGCGCAGCCGTATTTGATGCCGTCGTCACAGATCTGCTTGATGTCCTCCCAGGTGGCGGTCTGCTTGAGGAGGGTATGGTCAACGTGCTTGAGAATTTTCTTAACGTCCATGATATATTTCCTTTCTGTCGTTGAAAGCGTATTTGATCAAAAATCGTTTTATTTTAGCATGTTTCCGTGCTTTTGTCTACCGTTTCGGCAGGTCTCTTACAGTGCGCTGCCGAAATACTCCGTCATCGCGCGGATCAGGAATTCATAGTCCTGCACGCCCGCGGTCTCCCACGAAGAGTGCATCGCGAGCTGGGGCAGGCCGATGTCCACCGTGCTGACCGGCACGAGCGTATCGGAGATCGAGCCGAGCGTCGAGCCGCCGGGAAGATCGGAGCGGTTGGACATGACCTGCGTGGGAACGCCCGCGTTTTCGCACACGGCGCGGAAAATAGCGCAGGAGCGGCCATCGGTCGCGTAGCGCTGATTGGCGTTGAACTTGATGACGACGCCCTCGTTCATATACGGGCAGTTGTCGGGGTCGGCGTATTCACCGTGGTTGGGGTGCTGGGCGTGCGCGTTGTCCGCCGAGACGAGGAAGCTGCGCGCGAGCATCATCTGGAGCTCCTGCTCGTCCTTTCCGAGGCACAGGGCGATGCGGCGCAGCGTGTCGCGCAGGAACGTCGAGCCCGCACCCTGCTTGGTGGACGAGCCGACCTCTTCATTGTCGAAAATGCAGCAGACGGCGATATTTCCGCTCTCCTTCGCCGCAAGGAAGCCCTCGAGGCAGCCGCAGGCGCACTCGAGATCGTCGAGCTTGGGAGAAAGGATGTACTCCTCGTTCTCGCCAAGCAGCGTCCCCTCGCCGCGGCAGTAGAGGAACAGGTCGCTGCCGAGGATGTCGTTTTCTGCAACGTCCGCGGCTTTGGCGACGATGGGCAGGATGCCGCCGCTGTCTTTACCGCCGAGCAGCGGCAGCGTGTCGATATTCGCGAGGTACTTCATGCCGTCGTTCGCCGTGCGGTTCATGTGGATGGCGACATTGGGAATGACGAGCAGGTCGCGGTCGACGCTCACGAGTTTTTCGACGATCTCGCCGTTTGCGCGCACGAAGACGCGGCCCGCGACGGAGAGTGGGCGGTCGAACCACGTGGACATCAGCATGCCGCCGTATTTTTCGGTCGAGAGCTGGACATAATGCGCGCTGCGGCGGTCGGGATGCTCTTTTAAACGGAACGCTGGCGAGTCGGAGTGCGCCGCAGCCATGGCGAAGCCGCCGTCGATCATCTCCGGCACGCGGAAGGCGATGGTGCTCGAGCCGTTGCGGCGGACGAAATACTTCCCGCCGGGGGCTACCTCCCAGCGTTCGCGTTCGGAAAGCTCGGTATAGCCGTTTGCGAGGAGCTTTTGGCGGATGTTCTCGGTCACATGGTAGCAGGTGGGGCTATTTTTGATAAAATGCAGCAGTTCTCTTGCCGGTGCATGTTGCATGGTGATGTCCTCCACAGTTTATTTTTGTTTGGCGGTATTATAGCACACGTCATGCTTCTCGGCAAGCGGACACTCCCTCTGTGCCGCACAAAACAGGGGCAGCATTTGTGCATTTGTCCATATTTGGTGGAATTATAGTTGATTCTTTTATCGAAATCCTTTATAATACAGTTGATTTCCGTCCCCCTCCCGCATCGAGCGGGCTTTTGTTTGCGCTCTTAAGCCGGAAGGAGGCTATTTCTATGAACGAATCCTCTTCTCCCGCGCCAGCTCCGGTCTCACCGCTGTGGACGCGGGATTTCACTATCATCACACTGGGCAGCGTGATCTCGATGCTGGGCAATTCGATGTCCGGCTTCGCGCTGAGCCTGCTCGTACTGGATTACACGGGCTCGAACCTGCTCTATGCCATCTATATTGCGACATTTACGCTGCCGCAGATCGTCATGCCGATCTTCTCGGGCGCGATCCTCGACCGCTTTTCGCGCAAGAAGACGATCTACACGCTGGACTTCCTTTCCTCCGGGGTCTACCTTGTCGCTGCGCTGATCCTGAGCCGCGGCTGGTTCAGCTTTCCGATGCTCGCGGTCTTCTGCTTTATCATCGGCTCGATCAACAGCATCTACTATGTCGCCTACGACAGCTTCTATCCCCTGCTGATCTCTGAGGGGAACTACTCCAAGGCCTACTCCATCGCGAGCGTGCTGGAGACGCTCTCGGCGCTCATCATCCCGATCGCAACGTACTTTTATAATCTCTTCGGCATTGCGCCGCTGCTCGGCATCAACGCGCTGTGCTTCTTCATCGCCGCGACGGCGGAGACGCAGATCCGCGCCGAGGAACACTACATCGAAAAGCAGCGTGCCGCGCTCGCGCTCGAAGGGCAGCATTCCTCGGGCCGCCAGCTCCTGCGCGACATCAAAGAGGGCTTTCGCTATCTGATGAGTGAAAAGGGGCTTCTGCGCGTGGCCATCTATTTCACATTCAGCATGCTGGCCTCGGGCGCGTCGCAGGTCATCACGCTGCCGTACTTCAAGTCGACATTCGATAACGGCGAATACATCTATATGCTCGTCTGGGGCATGGCGATCTTCGGCCGCGCCATCGGCGGCGGCATTCATTATAAAATCAAGCTGCCTGTGCAGCATAAGTATTCCATTGCCCTGATGGTTTATGTCGTCATCTCGCTGTGTGAGGGCTTCTATCTCTACTGCCCGCTGCCGGTGATGATGGTCTCGTGCTTTTTAACGGGTATCCTCGGCGTGACGAGCTACACCATCCGCATCTCCGCCACGCAGAGCTACGTGCCCGACGAGAAAAAGGGCCGCTTCAACGGCGCGTTCAACATGCTCAACACCGTCGGCAGCTTCACGGGCAATCTGCTCGCGGGCGCGCTGGTGGCGTTTCTCCCCGTGCGCGGCGTGCTGACGGGTTTCATGCTCGTCACGGCGGCCGCGGCGGTCGTCGTCATCGGCGGCGGACGCAGGGACGTGTCCGCGATCTATAACCGGCAAGAATAAGAAATGTAACAATAAAAATTTGATGGAGGAAACAACATGAAATTTTCCGAAATGACCTACACCCGCCCCGATCCCGCGGCGAGCAAGCAGCGCCTTTCCGCGCTGACGGCGGAACTCAAGGCCGCCAAGAGCTATGAGGAAGCGCGCAAGGTGTTCCTTTCGCAGCAGGAGCTGATGAGCCACATCTCCACCGCCGCGACGCTCGCGAGCATCCGCCACTCAATCGACACGCGAGACAAATTCTACGACGGCGAGGAAAAATTCTGGAACAACTTCAACCCTGAGCTTGAGGAATACAATCAGGCGTGGACGGCAGCGATGCTCGAAAGCCCGTTCCGCGCGGACTTTGAGAAGGAATACGGCGATCTGATGTTCGTCAATGCCGAGATCGCGCTCAAGACCTTCTCCCCCGCCATCATTCCTGAATTGCAGCAGGAAAACGACCTGACGCAGGAGTATGAAAAGCTGCTCGCCTCGGCGCAGATCCCGTTCGAGGGCAAGGTCTACACCCTCTCGCAGCTCTCCCCGTTCAAGACCTGCGCTGACGATGAAAAGCGCCTTGCCGCGTGGAAAGCCGAGGGCCAGTGGTACAAGGACAATCAGGCAAAATTCGACGAGCTCTACGACAAGCTCGTAAAACTCCGCGACGCGATGGGCAAAAAGCTCGGCTACGAGGGCTACACCACGCTCGGCTACTACCGCATGGGCCGCAACTGCTATACGAAGGACGATGTCGAGAAGTTCCGCGAGGCGGTCGTCAAGTATCTCGTCCCCGTGGCCGACAAGGTCTATCGCGAGCAGGCCAGGCGCCTGGGC
>RRZU011733675.1_pt1 | contig 10185 bp, 8 predicted proteins | sample 2165561 | NCBI WGS metagenome assembly RRZU01 (sample SAMN10456909, study PRJNA506462) | wastewater metagenome | isolation source: wastewater sludge | place: USA: Moscow, Idaho
ATTCGACCCGGAAAATTTGACCATGCGCGGGCAGGACGCCTGCGTTAAAAGGAATGTATGAAAGATCCTCGGCAAGAGCGCCTTGGCCGCCTGCAGCGCGAATACCACCGACACCATCCATGGCGACTCGGGCCTAGCGGTTTGTTTGTGCCCCACAGCTATGCCTAGGTCAAGCCGGATGCGTTTTCCTGGTGGGATGACGTGGGCTTCATCCTCAACGGCAGGCGCGTCATCGTCTGGTGGCGTCACCCGCGTTGCGTGTACCACGATGCCCTTGAAGAGTAGGCAAGCGAGCAGGCTGGCGAGTTTCCGTTCGATGACTGGCTGATGAAAGGCGCGATTCCGAACTACCGCAAGGTAGGTCGATCGCGCAAAAAAATCGTCAGCTACACCTGCCGCCCGTCCTCGGAGGCTTCGCGCGAATATTTCCAGCGCCTACAAATTCTGGAGCAAGAGCTTTCCGCGCAAGGCATTGACTGCAATGTGCGCCCCATCAGCAAACGCAAGCGTTTATCCTGGGCAACCGGGCTGGATTTGGTGGCACCACTGGAGGTGCGCAACGAACAAAAGCTTGCGATAGTTGGGGATTCTGGTTGAAATGAATGCCTGTTCTGGTGACTCGCGCTCACCCTGCGGCTTGACCTGAACGCCTGCAGCCGACCCAAAACAAAAGTTCGATTTGGAAAGTCCGATGGCTGCTTCGCAGCGGTTGCGGCCGTTCGACGGTGAGGGCCGAGCTTGCGGTCCTCGCTCCAAGGCGGTCATTGAGCCGCGCTGATCTGCAGATACGCGAATGACGGGAAGGGGCGGACAACCTCGACATGGAGCGCAAGACGCCCGGCAGCTTCCGTGATCTCTCCTCGGCTACTTTAAATTTAAGTTCCACTCGTTTCAGGAGACCCACTGGTACTACCGCCGTAATAGAAAAGCTTGTTTTCCGTCGGGTGAGTCTCGCGCTTGACAACACCGACCTTTTCTAAGCGCTCGCCGAATTTGGCAACCTTCTGCACGTAGCAGCCAACATCATCGGCAATCTGTCTGGCAAAAACTTGGTCTTCGCGAGCTGCTGAACGTATGGAACCGATGATCTTGGTCTCTTCTTCGGTGTACTGGAGTCTCGAATCAGCCGATTGTTGGCTGACCAGATCAGCTCTATCTCTCGGACAAAACATCAGCTGGGTCCCTGCAACTATGAGTTCGCTTTCCGCATATATCGTGCCGCATTGTGGACACCGGAATGTCGCTTCTGCGGTCACTCCGAAGTACTTCTCAAATCGGGTAAGCGCATCGTCATACGCAAAGCGCTGCTGCCTTATCACGTTCTTGTCAGTCGTAAATCCGAGGTTGTTCTCCTCGCACACTCCAAAATCGAAGCAGTACAAGTTCCGCGATGACCGCTCCTTTTTCGTTGTGCGTCCTTTCGTCAACAAATGGACTAGAAAGAACATGTTCAACATCGATAGCATTTGCTCGTTCCGAACCAAGATCAGAAAGTGACTTGCCGCCACGTCAGGCACCTTTGTTTTTTCTGCCTGCGCACGCGTAAGCAACGCGTTCCACATGTCTTCGTGAAACGACGGTATCGCGACGCCATCTCTCGCTGCGCCTAGAAGTTGGTTCAGGTACGCGGTCGAGGCGTAGCGGATTCCAAAACTGATGTCGGATTTACGAATCTTGCGCGCACTACCTTGTCGCGATCGACTCCAACTCTGCTTCAGCACAATGCCAAGAGTTCGCGGGACCCCCATCGCAGACTTGCTCAGAAGGGCGTACGTCTCTCCGGGTTCCTCAAAGATCTCATCGGGTGGAGGACAGGAGTAGGCAGAAAGACGAGAGCGAACAATCTTTTCAGAGTAATCCGCCAATCCTTCCATTGCATCATTAAGTGAATGGGATCGTTCGACAAATGCGTCGAGGTCTAGTGAAAGCTCAAACAAGTCACGCTGCAAAATGATGGCACTTCCCAGGGCGTACTTGTCGGTGATGGCGCTCAGCTTGATAAACACGCCAGCGTGAGAGCCCAACAGCTTCTTCAAGAGAGTAGAAAATCGGCGCTGCAAGTCCGTCGAGAGCGCGGAGAACTCATCTATGAATAAGTACGTCGCAGATATCCCGGCCTTCTCTCGTAAATCGCCAAGAATGCGAAGAATGTCGGCAACTGAATCGCCCCGGGTTCCGTGGAGGCTGTTTGGTTTAAGTCAGGCCGCTGTTGTGGTGGGCTGATTGGCGAGTTGCCGATAGTAGTTTGCCTCAGCTTCTGCAGGCGGTATGTACCCGATGGGTTCAAGCAGGCGATGGTGGTTGAACCACGATACCCATTCGAGCGTGGCGAACTCGACTGCTTCCTTCGTTTTCCAGGGAGCTCGGCGGTGGATGAGTTCGGCCTTGTAGAGCCCGTTGATCGTCTCGGCCAGCGCGTTGTCATAGCTGTCTCCCTTACTGCCCACCGAGGGCTCGACGCCAGCTTCTGCCAAGCGTTCGGTGTACCGAATGCTGACGTACTGAGAGCCCCTGTCGGAGTGGTGAATCAGGCTGCTGTCCCGCTCGGGTTGGCGCGCGTATAGCGCCTGCTCAAGCGCATCGAGGACGAAGTCAGTTCGCATTGAGCTGCTCACGCGCCAGCCCACGATGCGCCGGGCAAACACGTCGATGACAAAGGCCACGTACAACCAGCCTTGCCAGGTCGAGACATATGTGAAGTCACTGACCCACAACTGGTTCGGCCGCTCGGCTCGGAACTGGCGGTTAACTCGGTCCAGCGGGCATGGCGCCTTGCCATCACTGACGGTGGTTCGCACGACTTTGCCGCGCATCACACCGCGCAGCCCCAGCTTGCGCATCAGCCGCTCCACTGTGCAGCGGGCTACGGCTGTACCCTCCCGACGAAGTTGACGCCAGACCTTGTCTGCGCCGTAGACCTGCATGTTGGCCTGCCAGACACGTTCGATTTGCAATGCCAGCAGTTCGTCGCGACGGGCCCGAGCGCAGCGCCTGCCGGGCTCGCGCATCAGCGCTGCGTGTCTTCGATACCCCGACGGGGCGATCTGCAACACCTTGCAGATCGGCTCGACCCCGAAGGTGCCACGATGCCTGTTGATGAAATCCCTCAGGACTTCAAACGGCGGTCGAGCTCCGCCTGGGCGAAAAACGCGCTGGCCAGCTTCAGTATCTCGTTGGCCCGGCGCAGCTCCTTGTTCTCGCGCTCCAGTTCCTTGACCCGTTGGGCTTCGGCTGTGGTGACACCTTCTCGCGTGCCGGCATCCACTTCGGCGCGTTTGACCCATTCGTTCAGGGTCTGCGGCACACAGCCAATCTTGGGGGCAATAGATTCGATGGCTGCCCACAGGGATGGGTACTCCCCGCGCTGCTCCTGCACCATCCTCACTGCGCGCTCACGCACCTCAGGCGAGAACTTGTTTGTCTTCTTCATGGCTCAATCCTCTCAGAGTGTTGAGCCTCCTCGAAAACCGGGGCGATTCAAACAGTGAGTCGATAGCTGGTTCGCGTGGTGTACGAGCGCTCGCTTGCACGCGACTCTGTACGCCCCTCATTCAGCTTTGCTGCGATTGATGGATCACCCTCGCTGAATGTTGCTCCGAGCTCAGCGCCCTTTGTCTGCGTCGACCCAGACGACTCCTTAAAGTCGACCGCGGAGGAACGATCAATCACTCGCGGTAGGCCTTCGCGCAACAGTCGTGCAATGCCATCAAGGACACCCCTCACTTCGGCGACTTGGTTGCTCTCGGCTGCCTTGAACAATTTGGAGAAGTATCCTGGCTCTTGAGCCAAAGCAGGCCAGAAACGAGTAAGTTGCTCCGTAATAGCGTCGCAGACATCACTGACAAAAGCATGCTCAAACGCTACAAAATCTGTATCAGCGACATCCTCGATGTATTGGCACTTACTCAGATCCACATAGATGCCTAGCGTCCTTTGTTTGGGAGCGATGTGTTCTGGATGATCGTTTCGCCAGGATTGCATACATCCTACGAATGCTCGGTAAAAGAGCGTCGTCTTGCCAGTTCCACGTCGGCCGACGATCAGTTGGTCGGTGTCGGACAACACCTCTGGGATGAGGCCAAAGTAATCGACGTAGTACTTTGCGAGAAGACCCAGCCGCTCTGTATCGTTCAGCGATATGTAGTCGGTGCGGAGCATGGAGTTGAATGCTTCCGTTATCTTGGCGTCGGCGTAGTGAATCATCTGGATTTAAAGTCAGCGGTCAATTCAACGGAAGCATCACAGCGGAGTGCCTCAGCAAGAAGTGAGCAATTCTCGTTCAATTTCCAACTCCGTTGTTCGGGGCGAGCGCGCATGAGCTGGATCTGTACCGGTGCTATCCGCTCCACGACGGTAGTGCGCCTCAGTGAGGCGTCATCGCGTGACGCAAACGAGCTTTAACACCGTGAGTAGACAAAGGCATTTAAATGCTGCTTTCCTGTAGCGCTCGGCCGCATAGGGAGAGGATCACACTTCGCAGCGGGCGGGCCGCCGTTCGCCAGTCGCGGCCGCCGACCTGGAGCCAACCGTCCTTCGAAGAGAGCTTTTGAAGCAACAGTGGGTCCTCGCGGCAGACTTCGGCCAATGTCGGGTATTGGCAACCGCCATCGATGGGCGGCCCCCGCCGCACCGGCAGCAATCAGCCTTAAGCCGTCGCCGCCCGGTCAGCGGCGGCTCTGCAGCGGTTGCGGACCTTCACGCTCTGAAGCCGTATGTCCGATCAACGCCAGCAAGCGGACGGTCAGTCCATCGGTCCTCCGACCCCTAAAACGAGCGTACGGAGCAATCTGGCGCTGGAAGGGGAGCGAGGAATCAAATGGTTGTAGCTGAGCTTGTCAGCGGACACCGAAGCATTGGCGCTGACTTGTGGCTTGTTGGCAGCTCCAGCGATTTCCGCCACGGCTTCGGCGCGTTGCAGGCGCGCTGCTGCGGCTGCCAGGTCGGGCGCATCGGCCAGAGCTTCGGCAATCAATGTGTTGAGTTGCGCGTCACCGTAGCCAGTCCACCATTGCTCGACAGGCCATTGAGCCTGAGGGGCTTGCATGGATGCAGCGGCTTGGAAAGCATCGGTCGACTTGGGCGTTGGTTGAGGGCCCAGGTCCGGCAACTGAGCGCAACCTGCCAGCACCAGGGCTGCAGCCAGAGCTGTCATGCGAAGGCGCAGCCGGTACAGGGCTGCAGGGGGCCGCGTGCTAGTTGAGAGCATCGGCACTCCATATTTGAACTGATCGGTTTAGTTTAGTTTTGGTTTGCGGCATATTCAAGCCAAACTGAACCGAGTAGTTCAAAAATAAAGGATTTGACATGCGGGCCAAAACAGAGACAAGGCGCCAAGCCATCCTGGAAGCAGCGGCCGAGGTGTTCTTAGCTCCGTTGAACATCGGGCGAGCCTTGTACTTATGCCCTATACCAGCCCGATTTTGTATCTGTCTCCCCTTGAGGTCACTTCTAGCCGGGGATCAACGAACAGGTTACGAATCACTCCCAAATCGGGCAGCTTTTTAGCAGCGGGGTGAACTCTGCGCTACCCCTGATCCATGCCCAACATGAAACGTAGATTCTGCCTCCCTGAGCAGTCCGTTCGGTGCTGATCGATTCCGCCAGGATGTCCGTCAGGCCATACTTATTGAACACTACTTTGTCGGTGTCAGGCGGCAGGACCCCCGACGGATTGTCGACCGGGGCTGCGCGGGTCGTTACTACTTTGATCGCATTGCTTTCCTTGTCCCGGATTACGTAGCGGTAGAAGTAGTTGTAGCCACCGGACGGCATCGGTTTGTAAGGGAAGGAGATTTGTTGGCTGCCGTAGTTGAGTTCACGTGGGGTCAGTGTCCCTTGGCCAAACTCGCATTGGGTGCCACCCGCCACAGGGTTGTTGACGAAGCATTCTGAAAGCGCCATGGTCATCAGTTCCTCTGAAGGCTCCAGCGCGGTCTCAGCCTCCGCCTCGAACGGGAACTTGCTGAAGTACAGGTCCTGCTTGCCCAGGTCGAACAGGTTGAAGCTCATGTTGAAGAACTTGCTGTGCACACTGATCGAGGGGTGCGCCGTGAAGAACAGACCGATGCCGCCCTCGGTCTTGGCCTCGCCCTTGGCGTAGCTTTGGCGGGCCTGGTTGATGGTGTAGTTGCTTTCCACCTGCACGCCCAGCAGGGCTTCGGCCACGTTGGCGTCCACCTTGAGCGAGAACAGCCAGGCCTTGACTTCGGCGCGCAGCAGCAGGCCGGCGGCGATCCCCATCTTGTAACCAGCCCCGAAAGACTGAACCAAATTGCCCTTCAGCTCCGTGCCGTCGGCAAAGCCCAGACCGCGCCGTGCCAGGCTGGGCTTCATGTTGAATACCTTTTGCAGCCCACCGTCGGGCGAGTACGAAAACCCGACCTCGCCGACCTGGTCTGACTGCTGGGCGTTGCTGAGGGTGAAGTGCGGCGTGACCATCACGGCCTTGCCGTTCACCGAGCCGTCGATCGAGAACTCCGCCTTGGCCTCCAGCGGCATCACCACCCCGACGTGGCCCAGGATGGGCACACCAAACTCGGCCAGGTGCAGGTCCACCAACTCAACGCTGCATTGAACCCCGACGCCGCCGCTCATCTGGGCTTCCACCTGGCCGCCAATGTCCACCAGGGGCTGCATCTTGACCCCCAGTTCGGGTTTGCCACGGTTCCAGTTGAAGTCGCCGCCCACACTGGTGGTGACTTTGGACTTGAAGGACTTGAGCGAGAACTTGGGCTCGATCAGTCCGAACTGGCCCGTGATGTAGCACTTGACGGGGCTGTCGCCAGTCAGCGCCCCACTGCGCTGCAGTCGGTAGATGCGAGCCTTGACCGGTGCGGTGGCGCCGAGCATCACCTGCTGCACGTTGCTGGCACTGGCGGGCAGTTCGCTGCCATCGCTCAGTTGCACACCGACCAGGGTCGCGCTCAAGGGGCTGTCGGGCGTCACCTCATGGACCACGGTGTCGGTCTGGTCGGCGTGGCGCAGCGGGCTGGCCGAGAGCTGGTTGCCGTAGTCGATGTAGTCGTTGAACTCCTCTTGCGTGGCGACATGGTGGATGGTCAGCGCCGTCATCCATTGGGCGGGAATGGCCTTGCCCGAGATGTCGAAATTGACCGCGGCCATGTCGGTGGCCTTGGTTTCGCCATCGTTGAGCACCACCAGCGTGTCGATGGCCTCGAAGTAAATAGCGCGCTGCTTGAACAGGTTGTTGTTATAAATGTCGCCGTTCAGCTGCTTCAGCTTGGCGTAGCCGGCGCGATCGAACAACATGGCCTTCTGGGTGCGCGTGTCGGTCTTGACGAAGTTGTTGATGTCGAAGCCTGCACCGTTGTTACCCTGGTCAAATGGGCTGGCGTTGTTGAGGTCACAGACCGGCCCGTAGTCGGTGTTGTTCACCACGCCGCACAGCACCGGGTGGATGTCGGGGTCGCTGACCACCAGCACGTCGCCTCGGGGGACCGCGGCCAGCACCATGAACTTGGACAGGGCGTCGCCGCGCTCGTTCAGGGCGGTGATGTAGCTGTTGCCCTTCTTGCCGGTCAGGGTCAGGCTGACCCCATTGGGGTGCGAGGGGTCGGCCTCGGCCCGCGCCACCACCGACGCGTCACTGATGGCAAAGCGGCTGGGCACCTCGCTCGACACGGTGCCTGCGGCGTCCTCATGGAACGCCACCTGGGCCAGGGCATTGGGCTTGGCGTGCAGGAACACCATGCCGCTGGACCGTGTGAACGGGTGGGGCGCATCGGCGGCCTGCAGCAAGTTACTTCGGTGGCGGCTGTGGCTGACTCCGGTGGCCGCGGTCTTGCTTGACAAGCGTGTGCTGTCGCGCCGTGCCTGCATGTGTTCGGCCGTGCCCACCACGACGCGCTTCTGCGTCGAGTAGTCCACCGGGGCAGGTCCTCCGCATGCCGAGAGCAGGGCGGTCAGCGTCAAGGCCAGCGGGGCGGACCATCTTGTCGTGGTCGTAGTGGTCATAGTGGTCGTCAGGGGGTGTCCTTGGGGGGGGCTGGGCTCACGGGGTGGCCCGTGGTGGGTGGGCCCAGGTGTCGAGCCAGGTCATGGGTTGCACCAACTGGCGGCCGACCGCTTGGGCCAGTGAGCCCAGGGTGTCGGGGGCACCGTCCTGGATCAAGTAGATCGTGCCGTTGCTCAGCAGCACAAAGGCCAGCATCAGGCCGTAGCTGACGCTGACCAGGGCGCGCTCGCCCCGGGCCAGGTGGGGCCACCAGCGGCGCAGCGCATGCAGCGGTGCGACAAACAGCAGCAGCCACCACACCAGGGTGGCGCTCAGGGCCAGCACCAGGGCCAGCCCGGCCGCATCAAAGGTGTGCTTGATGCCAAACACCAACTCGGTCAGACCGGCGCTCATGCCCTGGGCAATGGAGAGGTACTGCGCGGTGTTGGCCACGATGAACCAGCCCCGCTTCGATTGGGCCCAACCCCGGTCCGTGGCCACGCAGTGCTGGCACAGCAGCAGGCAGGCGATCGACACAAAGGCCAGCAGTGCCCCAACCACGATCGTCACCTCCAGGTAGGCGAAGCTCTCGGCAAAGGTGCGCCCGGTGCGTGACTGCGCATGCAGCTGCATGGCGAACGAGCCGCCAAAAAACAGCGTGGCCAGCACCGCGGCCGCGGCGGTCAGGCGGTTTTGCACGGCTGAGTCGGGCGGGCCCTCGGCGGCATTCAATTGAGACATGCTCACGTGGAATCTCGCGTGTTGCGGTCCCGCGCTGCGCCCAAAATGCGCTCAGCGGGTGGGCCCGGTGGGTCGGCTGGCCATGCTTTCAATCATCCGGCAAGTCGCAATTTGCCGATTGTCTGGATTTACTTGACCTCGTACCGGTCAATCACGCCGCCACAGCTGACAAAGCAACTGCGGTAATTGCTTTCGCATTGGCTGTCATTGCCGGCATTGCCGCATGACTTGACCGGCTCTTTGCACGGCGATTCGTAGCGGGTGGCGGTGCATTCCTGCCGGGTCACGCTTTGGCCGTTGATGACTTCGGTCTTGCTGCGGTAGCTGCTGCAGTAACTGGTCTGCGGGTTGCGGGCCTTGCAGCTTTGGTAGTCCGCCATCGCGCGGTTGTAGTCCGATTCGCAGCGCTGTTGCAGCTGCTGTTTGGAGAACTGGCAGCTTTGCTTGCTCTGGTTGCACTGGGCCACGCACATCGAGCCGTTGGGGGTCGTGGGCGGGATCCAGTTTTCTTTGTAAGTGGCGCAAGCGCTCAGACCGAAAACGCTCAGCAGAATCAAAAAAAGACGAAATTTCATGGCGCAATCCTCAGCTAAATGGTTGTTTCAAATCCCTGAGCAGGCGTGACTTGGAAATCCAGAAAGCGTCCCCTGGGCATTCGGCGCCGTATTGTTTGTATCTTTTCGTAAAGCATAGCACAACTCATTTGGATTTTCACCCTAGAAACTGTGCAACGGCGCTCCCTGGCGTCAGGCCCGTGAACCTATCCAATGGCCTGCCGGCGGCCTTCCATGCCGCTGGGCTGGTGCAGACCGGGGCAGGGCGATGTCGCTGCGCTCAGGGGGCTTGGATCCGTGTGCGGACGCTTCTTCCGGTCGAACCTTATCGCAGTGGGTTGGCGCAACATTGCACAACATTGCAGTCCGTGGCGGCGTTCAAGAGGATGCCTGTACCTTGCAAAGGATCAAGTTCTCGCCGGCGCAGAGGGCTGCTGCCCTTGAGCAATACTTCGCCCATGATCGGTGAAATGCAGAGACGATGTGGGCCCTGGGCTATCCCGGTCGTGGAACTCTGACCAAGCGGCTTCGCGAGGCCATTCCGAGGCCACGAAAGCAATCGTCGGTCGTGTTGGGCAGCGAAGGTATCCCGAGCCGTTGAAGCAAACTGGAGTGGTGGAGCTCTGCACGCGGCAGGAAAGTGCATAGGCTGTTGCCGACAAGCTCGGCGTTTGCCGGCCAAAGTTGGGCTTGAGGGCGTTGAGGTTGCCCGCTCCATGGCGGCGCAAGCACCTGTCCAGCCCGGAGCGCGAGACATGACAGCAGATGAACTCCCGTGTCACGGCCAGCAGGTCATCCGGATGCAATTTTTAACCATTGGATTATGCGCATTGGCCGCTCATCGATCTGCATGAGCGCAAGGTGCGTCGGAAAAGATGAGTCATGCCACTCCCAGATTCTTAGCAGGCGAGCGTCTGATTTGAATCCATTGCTCCA
>RRZU012238492.1_pt1 | contig 10185 bp, 10 predicted proteins | sample 2165561 | NCBI WGS metagenome assembly RRZU01 (sample SAMN10456909, study PRJNA506462) | wastewater metagenome | isolation source: wastewater sludge | place: USA: Moscow, Idaho
GCCTTAATAATGGTTTCCATGTTAATCATTCCCAGGACAGCTCCGCAAAAAACGGAGAGTTTAGCAATAATCAGGGTGGTGCACTTTTAAGTGCCCATACCCTGATTTCCTGGTGCAGTTTTACATGCGCGTTAACATGTTGGCGTAAATGGGATAATTTAAGGCTGCCTGAAAGCGTATTTTGATGCTTTCAGGCAGCCTTTTTTGCGGCTTGCGCCGCGCTTTAATGCGCTTCTTCGGCCAAGAAGCCGCCGCTTTGGTGTGCCCACAGTTTGGCGTAGACGCCATTTTTCGCCAGCAGCTCGGTGTGGGTGCCTTGTTCGACGATGTGGCCTTGGTCCATCACAATCAATCTGTCCATGGCGGCGATGGTGGAGAGGCGGTGGGCAATGGCCACCACGGTTTTGCCCTGCATCAGCTCGGTGAGGTTTTCTTGGATGGCGGCTTCTACTTCGGAATCCAGCGCGCTGGTGGCTTCGTCGAGCAGTAGGATGGGGGCGTCTTTCAGCATCACGCGGGCGATGGCGATGCGTTGGCGCTGGCCGCCGGAAAGCTTGATGCCGCGCTCGCCCACGTGGGCGTCGTAGCCGCTGCGGCCTTTGGCGTCGTGCAGGGTGGGGATGAATTCGTGGGCGGCGGCGCGGCGGGCGGCGGTGTGCATGTCGCTATCGGTGGCGCCGGGGCGGCCGTAGATGATGTTGTCGCGCACGGAGCGGTGCAGCAGCGAGGTGTCTTGGGTAACCAGGCCGATTTGTGCACGCAGGCTTTCTTGGGTGATGTGGCGGATGTTTTGGCCGTCAATCAGGATTTCGCCGTGTTGCACATCGTAAAAGCGCAGCAGCAGGTTGGTGAGGGTGGATTTACCGGCACCGCTGCGCCCTACCAAACCCACTTTTTCGCCCGGTTTGATGTGCAGGTTGAAGTTATGCAGCAGAGGTTTGTCGGCATCGTAGGCGAAGTCGACATGCTCAAAGCGGATGTCGCCGTGGCGCACATCCAGCGGGGCGGCGTTGGGGCTGTCGAGCACGGTGTGCGGCTTGGACAGGGTGTTCATGCCGTCTTGCACGGTGCCGATGTTTTCAAACAGGCGCGCGCTTTCCCACATAATCCAGTGCGACAGGCCGTTGATGCGCAAGGCCATGGCGGTGGCGGTGGCAATCGCGCCCACGCCCACTTGCTGGTGGCTCCATAGCCAGATGCCCAAGGCGGCGGTGCTGATAATCAGCAGCATATTGATGGTGTAGTTGAGTGCGTCCAGCGAGGTGGCCAAGCGCATTTGCGCGTGCACGGTGGCCAGAAATTCTTTCATCGAATTTTTGGCATAGGCCGCTTCGCGTGCGCCGTGGGAAAACAGCTTCACGGTGGTGATGTTGGCATAGGCATCGGTGATGCGGCCGGTCATCAGGCTGCGGGCGTCGGCTTGGCGCTGGGCGGTTTGCGCCAGACGCGGAATCATCAGCCGCATCATGCCCACAAACAGCACAATCCACAGCACAAACGGCAGCAGCAGCCAGCCGTCGAGGCTCACCAAGATAATGCCGGAGGTGATGAAATACACCAGCACATACACCAGCATATCGGCCACGGTCATCACGGTGTCGCGCACCGCCAGCGCGGTTTGCATTACCTTGGCCGACACGCGCCCGGCAAATTCGTCTTGGTAAAAGCCCATGCTCTGGCCGAGCATCAGGCGGTGGAAATTCCAGCGCAGGCGCATGGGAAACACGCCTTGCAGGGTTTGCAGGCGCACGGCGGAGCCGACAAAATTCCACACCACGCCCACGGCCAGCGCCGCCAGCATGGCCAGCAGCAGGCCGCTTTTTTCGCTCCACAATTCTGCCGGGGTGTATTGGCTCATCCAGTCCACCAGCTTGCCCATAAACTGGAACATCAGCGCTTCTAAAATGCCGGAGCCGATGGTGAGGATGGTGAGCACCAACAACCAGCCGCGGGTGCCGTGCAGGCACGACCAGATAAACGGCAGCAGGCCTTTGCGCGGGGCGGTGGGTGCGGTGTCGGGATAGGGGTCGATGCGGTTTTCAAACCACGAAAATAGGCGTTGCAACATGGTGTTTCCGAACAAAATAAGATGGCTGTTTGGCAGGTATATGGGGCTGGGGTGGGGCGAAAGCAAGCGGGCTTGGTGTGGGGTGCTTTGGGGGTTTCAGGCAGCCTTAGTTGCAGCTGGTTGCGCTTATTGATTGCTGTTGGATTGATTCAGGTGTGAATGAAGTTAAGCCAGCAAATCCGCCCAACTGGCGGTGTCTTGCCAGCAGACACGGCGGCGGTCGTGGTATTGGCGGTTGTAGGGGGCGTCGTACAGCCATTGCGTCCACAAGGGTGCGAGGCTGCCTGAAATTTGCGGTTTGTCGTCAATCAGAATATCACCGCGCACCCAAGTTTTGTCTTTGGTGAGGATAATGCGGCTCACCCATTCGCGGCCCAAATGCTGCTCCACCCACATAAATTTTTCTGCCACGCAGTTTTGGTAGTCGCTGATGGGCGCGGTGCAGATGTGCACATCAAGCCCGTGTGCCAGCAAGGTATGCAGCGCTTCCACGGCACCGGCAATCGGCGGCAGGGTGGCGAAAAAGCCGGGGCGGGTGTAGATGGCGTGCAATTGCGGGTGGTATTGCGGTGCCATATCGTCGCGCAGATAAAAGTGCTGCCGTGGGCCGATTGGCGCTTCGCTGTGGTATTGCGCGCGCCAAGCCAAGCGCACGCCTTGGTCGAAATCGGCCAATACGCCGTCTTGGTCAATTAGCAATAGAGGTTTGGATGGCATAGGGTGTCTTTTTTAATTGAATATCCGAACTTACATATATATAAGGCGCAATCATTTATAAGTTATTTTGTTCAAGCTGCCTGAAACGTACAATCCGTGCAGCCTTCCCCTGGCGCAGCCGAATCGGAGCGGATTTTAGCGGGAGAAGGGTGCGCTATGTTTGAGCGCAGCGAGTTCGCACCCGCCGCTAAAATTCGTGCAGATGAGGGAAGTTTGGCGTAAGCCAAACCTGCAACCGGGGTCGCCTTTCTTTTGCTTACTTTGCTTTGGCGAAGCAAAGAAAAGTAAGTGGCCGCGCGGCCATGAAGCGCAAAGTAAAACGATAAGAAAACGCATAAAAATACAGCTTACTTTAATCTGAACAATGGATTGCCGAATCCAGCTCGGCAATGACAGTTTCACACTTCAGGCAGCCTTTGGTAGATGAGTGTGTATCTTTGGTTATTTCACCATGCTTTTCAAGGCCAAACGCACGCCTTCGCTCACATCCACGCCTTCAGGCAGCCCTTTGGCGGCGGCGCGGGCTTCGCGGTCGGTGTAGCCCAGTGCCAGCAGGGTGCCGATGATGTCTTCGCTGTGGTCGGTAGTGTGGCTGGCGGGGGTGGCAAATAAGCTGTCGGCGCCAGCACCGCTCAGCTTGCCGCGCAATTCCAATACCATACGCTCGGCGGTTTTTTTGCCGATGCCGGGGGCGGCGCTAAGGCGTTTGATGTCTTCGGCGGCAATCGCTTGTGCCAGCTCGTCGCTGCTCATGGCGGATAAAATGCCCAGCGCGGTTTTGGCGCCGATGCCGGACACTTTAATCAGCTGACGGAAGGTTTCGCGCTCGTCGCTGCTGCCAAAGCCATAGAGCAGGTGGGCGTCTTCACGCACAATCAGCTGGGTGTATAGGCGCACGGTTTCGTTGAGGGCGGGCAGGGCGTAGAAGGTTTGCATCGACACGTCTACTTCATAGCCCACGCCGTGCACGTCCACCACAATGTGCGGCGGCTGTTTTTCGATTAGCAAACCGTGTAAGCGGCTGATCATGATTATCCTTGTGTTTCAGGCAGCATAAAAAAGCCCGCGTATGATAACACGGGCTTTTGTTGCGGTGCGGGATGTGCGGTGCTTATAGTGCGGTGAGTACCGCTTCTTTCATGCTGTTGGCGCGGTCTTGTTGCTGGAACGGACCCATGCGCACCACGTAGCCGTCTTTTTGTTTCACCATAATGGCTTTTTGCTCGCCGCTGCCTTGTTGCAGATGGCGGCTGGTTTGGGTTAGGTAGGCTTGCGCGTCTTTCAGGTTGTTGAAGCGCTGCAAGTCTACATAGATATTGCCACGAGCAGCTTGTGCCTGCTGGGTTTGGCCGGGCACGATTTGCTCAATGCGCACGCGGGCGGTGCCGGCGTTGATAAAGCCCAGTTTTTGCGCGGCGGCGCGGGAAACGTCAATCGCGCGGTTGCCGTGGAAGGGGCCGCGGTCGTTGATGCGCACCACCACTTCTTTGCCATTGGCCAAATTGGTGACTTTGGCATAGCTGGGAATCGGCAGCGTGGGGTGGGCGGCGGTCATCATATTCATGTCGTAGCGTTCGCCCGACGAGGTTTTGCGGCCGTGAAATTTTGGGCCATACCAAGAGGCGCGGCCTTCTTGGCTGAAATCGGCCACTTTGCGCAGCGGGTAGTAGCGGGTGCCGGCAACCTTATAGCTGAGGTTGGCCGAGCGGTGCAGTTGCTCTGCTTTAACGGCGGCATTGGGGGTGAGGGTGGCATTGATGTTGCCATGGTATACCGGCGCGGTTAATTTGGCGGTTTCGGCCACGGCCGGGCTCATCAGGCCGGTAAACAAACCGATGGCGGCGGTAACGCCGACAAAAAAGACATTCTTGGCTTTGGTCAAACTTGACTCCAATTCTTGCGTTAATAATGTGTGTGCCGTGGTTGGGCTTTGGCTTGTAATAAAGTTTATACGCCATTCACAAAATCGTGCTGACGCCATGCTTCAAACAACATCACCGCCACGGTATTGGCCAGATTCATGCTTCTGCTGCCGGGCGCCATGGGTAGGCGCAGTTTGTGCGCTGCGGGCAGGCTGTTGAGCAGCTCGGCGGGTAGTCCACGGGTTTCCGGGCCGAATAAGAAAACATCGCCCGCCACAAACGCGGTTTGATCCGGCCGGGTGTGCCCTTTGGTGCTGAGCGCAAAAATACGGCGTCCGGCCAGAGCGGCCAAGCAATCGGCCCAGTTTTCGTGCACCGTAAGCCGGGCAAACTCGTGGTAATCCAAGCCTGCCCGTTTCATTTTGGCCGAATCAAGGGGGAAACCCAGTGGTTTGACCAGGTGCAAATCGGCACCGGTATTGGCGCACAGGCGGATAATATTGCCTGTGTTGGGCGGTATTTCCGGCTGGTATAAAACAACAGTAAACATAAAATCAGTCACTTAAGGGGTGGCACTATGCCAAAAAAGGCTTGTGCGCGTCAAACGGTTTTCATTGCGGATGCGCCAGCGCCCACGCATAAACCGCCGCCGCGCCAGCACGCTTAAGGCTTTGCGCCAATTCATAAATTGTTGCGCCGGTGGTCACAACATCATCGATTAACAGCAGGTTACAGTTCTTAACATCAGCGGCCACGCGAAACACGCCGCGCACATTTTGGCGGCGTTTATCGCGGCTGAGCGTGGATTGCGGCGGGCGATGTTGCCGCAAAACCGCGCTCTTGTCCAACAATGGCCAGCCGTAAGCCGTGGCGATGCGCCGGGCGAGCAGCTGGCTTTGGTTGAAACCACGCTCGGCCAAGCGCGGCGCACTCAGCGGCATGGCCAATACCGCATCAATCGGGGCTTCAGGCAGCCATGGCGGCGGGTGGTGCAGCATAAGGGTGCTTAAGGCGGGCAGCAGGCTGCTTTGGCGCTGGTGTTTAAAAGCGTGCAGCATTTGCTTGAGCGGTGCGCTGTAGTCGCAGCCGGTAAACAGCCGTGTGAGCGGTGGCGGTTTTTGCTGGCAGTGGCCGCAGATATGTCCATGGCGGCTAAAGCGGGTGCAGGTGGGGCAGCGGTGTGCCGCATCGGTGTAGAGCAGGCGCAAATCGTGGCGACAGCCCGGGCACAGGCCGTCGTGCCCGTGTGCGGTTTCGTGGCATAATACGCAGCGCGGCGCGCCCCACACGGCGTGCCCGAGTTTTGCTAACCAGGAAGGCGGTGTTTGCATGTCCGATCCTTTTGCTCCGGTGTATTTGCTGCACGGCTGGGCGGCCAACCACCATGTGTTCGACCCCTTACACCACACCATGCCGGCGGCCATCCGCGCTGCGTGGCACGCGCCGGATTTGCCCGGCCACGGTGCGGCGGCGTTTAACGGCCACTTTGATTTGGCCGCCACCGCCGATGCGCTGGCCGCCGAAATCCGCACGCCGGCACATGTGGTGGGCTGGTCTTTGGGCGGCTTGGTGGCGCTTTATTTGGCGGCGCGCCATCCCGAAAAAGTGCAAACTCTGTGTTTGTGCGCCAGCTTCGCCAAATTCCAAGCTGCTGCCGATTACCCCGAAGGCTTAAGCCAACCGGCGCTGGCAAAAATGCTGGCCTTATTTGGCCAAGATTACCATAAATACCTGCGCCAATTTATCGAGCTGCAACTGCTGTATGTGCCGCAACGGCGCGAACGGCTGGCCGAAGTGATGCCGCAGCTCACCCAATACGGCGCACCGGTGGCGCTGGCAGCGGCGTTGGATGCCTTGTCTGAAGCCGACGCCCGCCCGTTGTTGGCGCAGATTCATTGCCCGGTGCTGCTGGTGTATGGCGATAAAGACAGCATCACCCCGCCGCGCATGGGCACATACCTACACCGCCATTTGCACCACAGCCGCATGGAAATCATTCATCAAGCCGCCCATGCGCCGTTTTTAAGCCATCCGGCCGAATTTAGCGCGCTACTCACCCAATTCTGGCATACCCATCCATGACCTTAAGCAATCACGACTGGTTTTTGCACCAGCACTTGGCCACCACGCTTGATGAGCGCCTGTTGGCCATCAAAGCGGTGCCGCAACAGATTATTCTGGCCGGTGCCGACGGCAACCACAGCCACCCCTTGCTGCACGCCCGCTATCCGCAAGCGCAGTTTACCGAATACGACGGCCGCGCCGACTACCTTCAGGCAGCCTTGGCACAGCGCAAACAGCAGCAAAGCCTATGGCAAAAACTCAGCGGCAAGCTGCCGCCGCAACAGGCCAGCCACAGGCTGCCTGAAAACGAAACCGCCGATATGCTGTGGGCCAATTTAAGCCTGGTGGCGCAGCCCGACCCGGTGGCGGTATTTGAAAACTGGGCAGCGGCGCTCAAGCCCGACGGCCTGCTGTTTTTTACCCACTTCGGCCCCGACAGCCTTAAAGAAGTGCTGGCTTATTGGCGTGCCCACGGCATCGAGGTGGCCGCGCCGCCCTTGCCGGATATGCACGATATCGGCGATATGCTGTTTCACCACGGCTTTTACGACCCGGTGATGGACATGGAAAAACGCACCCTGCAATACGCCAGCGCCGCCGGTTTTGTAGCCGATATGCGCGTGTGCGGCCTGTGGGCGGGCTTGAAATTGGCCGATGAAGCCGCCGCCGAAGCCGCCTTGCAACAAGGCTGGGCCAGCGGCGAATTGCGCGACATCACCTTGGAGCTGGTATACGGCCATGCGCTCAAAAAACTAAAGCTGCCTGAAAACGCGGCCTTGGTGCAGTTTTATCCGCAGCGGCGGGTTTAGATTGGCAATTGAAGATAGGCAGTAGCCCGTCAAGGCTGAAATGTATAATCGTCATTGCCGAACTTGATTCGGCAATCCATTGGCACAAAAACGGATTATTTTAAAAAAATACTTGGTTTTATGCGTTTTCTTATCGTTTTACTTTGCGCTTTCTGGCCGCGCGGCCACTTACTTTTCTTTGCTTCGCCAAAGCAAAGTAAGCAAAAGAAAGGCGACCCCGGTTGCAGGTTTGCTGCGCAAACTTCCCTCACTGCACATGCTTTTGGCGGCGGGCACTAGTCGCTGCGCTCCGGACCGCCCTTGTTTCCGTCAAAACAAGCGCAGCGCAGTTTCTGCGAAGCTAAAAACATGTTCCGTTCGGCTGCGCCAAGGGGAAGGCGGCACGGATTATGCGTTTCAGGCAGCCTGAACAAAGTAGTTTGTAAAGGACCGCGTTTTAATTGGCATCTGTGTGTAACGTCAGTGAACACATGACATGTGCGCAGCCAAATATTTTCAGGCAGCCTCAAAACATTAAAACACCGTCCATAATTTAAGGAATCCCTATGTTTCACACCAACACTGTCACCCGCCGCGCCGCACTGCTGTTGGCTGCCGCCAGCCTGTTGCTGGCCGGTTGCGGCAGCTTAGGCTTGGGCAAAAGCAGCCCGCCCGCCGCGCCCGCCAAACCCAAAGCCGTGGTGGCGCTGGCCTTGGGCGGCGGCGCATCCAAAGGCTTTGCCCATATCGGCGTATTAAAAGTATTGCAGGAAAACCGCATTCCGGTGGACATTGTCACCGGCACCAGCGCCGGAGCGGTGGTGGGCAGCCTCTACGCCTCCGGCATGAGCCCGGATCGGTTGGAGCTGGAAGCGGAAATCTTGCAAAAAACCGATGTGGTGGATTTAACACTGTCCACCAGCGGCTTTATCAAGGGCGACAAACTGCAAGATTTTATCAACCAGAAAGTGCGCAACCGCCAAATCCAGCAATTTCCGAAAAAATTTGCCGCCGTGGCCACCGAATTCGGCACCGGGCGCATGGCCGCGTTTAACTACGGCAATGCCGGGCAGGCCGTGCGCGCCTCGGTGAGCATTCCTAATGTGTTCCAGCCCACGGTGATTAACGGCAAGCGCTATGTTGATGGCGGCTTGGTGGCACCGGTGCCGGTAACCGCGGCGCGCAATATGGGCGCCAATGTGGTGATTGCGGTCGACATCTCCGCCCGCCCGGCCAAGCTGGGCAGCGGCGGCTTTTTGGCCTATCTGGATCAAAGCCTCAACATCATGAGCGCCTCGGCGCTGCAAAACGAGCTGAGCAAAGCCGATGTGGTGATTACCCCGCAAGTGCAGCGCTTGGGCGCCGTGGGCGGCTTTGACGAAAAAGCACAAGCCATCCAACTGGGCGAACAAGCCGCCCGCGCGGCCTTGCCGCAAATCCGTGCGGCGCTGGCGAAATACCGTTGAAATACGCCGGTTTGAAACATCAGGCTGCCTGAAACCCTTTCAGGCAGCCTATTTGATTTTGCTTTATAATACGCCCCTATTTTCAATACCCTATCGCCTATAAAGAGACAACATGGAAGCCGAACAAATCAACCTGCTCAACAACACCCTCGACGATCTCGCCCTCCGCAGCACCGATATTCGGGGGTATCTTTGACTACGACGGCAAAAAAGACCGTTTAGAAGAAGTGGTGGGGCTGTCTGAAGACCCCGAATTGTGGAACGACCCCAAGCGCGCGCAAGAAATCGGCAAAGAGCGCAAAATGCTGGAAGGCATTGTGCTCACGCTCGACGCCATCGGCAGCGGCATCGATGACAACCGCATGTTGCTGGAAATGGCGGTAGAAGAGGGCGATGCCGAAGGCTTTGCCGCCATCGAAGCCGACGTGGCCACGCTGGAAGCGCAAATGGCCGAGCTGGAATTCAAGCGCATGTTCAACCAACCCGCCGATCCCAACAACTGCTTTATCGACATCACCGCCGGCGCCGGCGGCACCGAAGCGGAAGACTGGGCGGGCATGTTGTTGCGCATGTATCTGCGTTATGCCGAACGCAAAGGCTTCAAAGTGGAAATTTTGGAACAGGACGACGGCGAAATTGCCGGTGTTAACCGCGCCACCATCCGCCTTGAAGGCGAATACGCCTACGGCCTGTTGCGCACCGAAACCGGCGTACACCGCTTGGTGCGCTATTCACCGTTTGATTCCAACAATAAGCGCCATACCTCGTTTTCATCCGTGTTTGTGTATCCCGAAGTGGACGACAGCATTGAAATCGAAATCAACCCCGCCGATTTGCGCACCGACACCTACCGCGCCTCCGGTGCGGGCGGCCAGCACATCAACAAAACCGACTCCGCCGTGCGCATCACCCACGAACCCACCGGCATTGTGGTGCAGTGTCAAAACGACCGCTCGCAACACGCCAACCGCGCCGCCGCCATGGAAATGCTGCGCTCAAAACTGTTTGAGCTGGAAATGCGCAAACGCAACGAAGAAAAACAGGCGCTGGAAGAAGGCAAGTCCGATGTGGGCTGGGGCAGCCAAATCCGCTCTTATGTGCTCGATTCTTCCCGCATCAAAGATTTGCGCACCGGCTATGAAGTGGGCAACACCAAAGCCGTGCTCGACGGCGATTTAGACGGCTTTATCGAAGCCAGCTTAAAGCAAGGCGTGTAAAAC
>RRZU011437628.1_pt1 | contig 10184 bp, 8 predicted proteins | sample 2165561 | NCBI WGS metagenome assembly RRZU01 (sample SAMN10456909, study PRJNA506462) | wastewater metagenome | isolation source: wastewater sludge | place: USA: Moscow, Idaho
CCTTTTTTCTGGAGTCGATCATTACCAGACCAGAATTGATGTTTAACGATGGCATTCATCCAACAGCCAAAGCGCAACCCTTGATCCGCGATATGCTGGCACCACTACTCCGTCAGCAAATGAACATGGCAGAAAAATCGCTTTAGACGCGAACTTAACACTTAATGTGTAATTTTACGTAAATATAGGTATATCTCTGCACAGTCTATTGTTCGGTTTGGCGGCCTCCGTATCATGTCGTTGTATGTCATTAGAGGAAGGTTTACATGATCCGCATTTTGTTGGTTGATGATGATCTAGAGCTGTGCAGTATGCAGGGGCAATACCTCAGCAATGAAGGATTTGCTGTACAGATGTACCATGATGGTGAAAGTGGTTTAGAAGAAGCCTTGAGTGGGGATTATGATCTGATATTGCTGGATGTCATGATGCCAAAACTCTCTGGGATCGACGTACTACGCCGTTTACGTATCCACAGTAATGTGCCGGTACTAATGCTCACCGCCAAAGGTGATGATATTGATCGTATTATTGGGCTGGAGTTGGGTGCGGATGATTATGTTTCCAAACCCTGCACCCCACGGGAGCTGGTAGCCCGCGTGCGCGCGATTTTGCGTCGCGCCGATCCCGATAAACAAGACCCCGGCCAGTTACAACCGCTCAAAGTGGGCGCACTCACCATCTCTGCCGCCAGCCGCAGTGCGGCATGGCAAGACAACTTACTCGATCTGACCAGCACCGAATTTAATCTGCTGGAAATACTGTGTCGGCGTGCCGGCCGAACCATCAGCAAAGAAGATCTGTCCATGCACACACTTGGCCGCCCGTTAGCGCGTTACGATCGCAGCATTGATGTGCATGTCAGTAACTTGCGCCAGAAATTGGGAAATCTCAAAGATGGCCGCTCCCCCATTCAAACCATCCGGGGTATAGGTTATCAGCTGGTGGTGGAATAATTAATGCGCCGGATCTTCTGGAAAATATTGCTGAGTTTCTGGCTCGTTATTTTGTTAAGCGGGATCGGCACAGGAATTATTCTCACACTCTATCAGGATGCCAAAACGCTCTATAGTGTCGTTGAAATCGGCGAACGTCCGAACGGGATTACAGATTCCGTAGCCCGGACACTGCAAAGTGGCGGGAAAAAATTATTATCCGAAATTATTAAACCGCAATTATCAAACAATACGGAGGCTAAGGCGCCACGAATGCCCGTCCCGTTTGTAGTTGATAAAAATGGTAAAGACCTATTTGATCGGACGATTAATGATAAAGCATGGCTAGAAGCCAAACGTATAACAGAAAATACCAACGATACGCCGGGTGTGGAAAAAGTCACACTGGAGGATGGCGAGGTCTTCTGGATATATCTGATCCGGCGACCACCGCCATTCCCTTACAACGTCATTTTTGAGTTATTTGACGCGCCGATATTTTTGTTTTTTATGATAATGCTGACGAGTTTGCTATTTAGTAGCCGATTAGCCTTATCAATTTCTCGCCCAATAGAAACACTGCGTGATGGCCTAAAGGCAGTCTCTAAAGGTGATTTCGATATTAACGTCAGTAAACAAATAGGCAAACGGTACGATGAATTTGCCGAATTAGGTCGGGATACCGATTCTATGGCGGAAAAACTCAAACAGTTGATCGACGCGCAACGTCGCCTGTTGCACGATGTTTCCCACGATTTGCGTTCCCCGCTGGCTCGTTTGCAGTTGGCGATTGGCCTGATGCGGCAAAAACCGGAAGTGACCGAACAAATGCTGCAGCGTATCGAGCAGGAATGTCATCGTCTGGACAGTTTAGTTGGGGAAGTACTCACGCTGGCCCGAATGGAATCCGGTGTTCCGCAACCGAAAGAGGACTACATCGACCTGATTGAATTGTTGAAATCACTGGTAGATGACGCTCAATTTGAAGCCAAAGACAGTGGCAGTGTAATTCAACTACAGTTGGATAATGCGTTACATGAAGGGATCATCATCCAAAGCCGAGGTGAATTGCTGCTACGGGCCTTTGATAACTTGATCCGAAATGCACTGCAACATGCCGGTCGTGGTTGTCATATTGATATCGAAGTCCATCAGGAACTCGATGATATGCTGGTGATTGAAATTGCGGATAATGGACCTGGCGTTGCTGACAACAATTTAGCTTCTATTTTCCAGCCCTTTTTCCGCAGCAATAATAATCCCGGTGATGGTTTAGGTTTGGCGATCACGAAACGCGCGATAGAAGTACATGGCGGGACCATCTCTGCGTATAACCGTCCGACTGGTGGATTGTGCATGCATGTCCGACTCCCCTGCACCGTACAACTTGATTAACGGCTGACCTCTGCTATTTGATAAAACCGGCTTTAACCGCCGGTTTTATTTTTTTGTTCACTCTCTGTTTTCGTAGAGAAAAAGTGGCTAACTGTGGCACCTAAACGCTTTAACAGCGCTTTTCTGATTTGCGAAAGTTTAGGTTTCTCATCGGGCAACAGCGTTAACGGACGGCAAGCTTGTATCGCATTAATCCCTAAACGGGCGGATAATAAACCACTGCCCAGCCCTTGCGCTAATTTTGCCGATAACTTAGAGGTTAATTCAGCACTAAACCAATCTGTGCCTAATTCAGTGACTAACTCCGCAGCTCCCGCAAACACCATATTTTGTAGAATTTGGCGGATCAACCTTAGTTGCCCCCAATACCCTAAGTGGATCTGATAAATATCCGCAATTTCACGCAGCATTTTCAGATTACGCCACAGCACTAATACCATATCTGCCAATGCCAATGGGCTTGCCGCCACCAGCAACGCCGTCTGACTGCTGGATTTCAGCACTAGTTGCAACGCTTTATCATCTAATGGCCGTAACACCAATTGACTAAATAAAGTCAGTATTTCACTGTCATCATGATGAGGTTCAATATGTTCGAGCCAATGCTGATATGCAGGTAAATTTTGCAGTTGCAATTCATTCGCGAGTTGTCGGCAAAAAGCCAACGCGTTGCCATGCTGCCGTTCCGCTCGCAGCAACTCGGCTTGTTGACGAGATTGAAGATTACGCCGCAACCGACGTAACACACGATATTCTCGTCCTAAGACCACACTGCCGCCCAGCAAAAAACAACCGAGAGCCGCAGACCATGCCCCCCCCCACCAGTAACTTTGTGACCATTGCTGATACAGAAAATCACCCGCTTCCAATAACGATAAAGTGAATACACCTCCAACGCCCCAACGTAGCCAGCCAGCAGTAGGTTTCGATGGTAATTCGGTATTTTCTGACTCGACATCGCTTTCAATGAACAAAGACGATTCATCTAGTTGTGCCGGCGTGACTTCTACTGGTGCGGCACTCTTTGCTATCGTGCTCTGCGTTAATAAATCTAATGGGATTTCAACCGCCGTTTTGACATCAGACATCGATGCTGGTTGCTTCATTGCATCTTATCTCCCAGCAAATATTCCAAAACTTGATCCAGCCGAATATGCGGTCTGGCTTGCGCACTATTCCAAATCGGTGGCCGAAGATCGGTTAATCGCAATGACGCGTTTTGCCAAAAATCTGGTTCAGGAATACGGGCCGGTATAACGCCTGGGAACAACGCCAACTCATGCCCGGTCATATCAACCCCATGCAACACGGTTAAGGGCTGCCCGTTATAATCAACCTGATGATATTCACTGGCTCGAATAGCAGCCATCGCCATACACTCCAGCGAAATACCCTCAAACCGCGCTCGTGCTAATCCTGGATGTACCAGTTCACGTAATAAACTCAGCAATGCCGGATGTTGTTCAGGTGTCACATGATCGGCCTTACTCGCCACAAACAGCAATTTATCAATGCGTGGTGAAAACAAGCGCTGCCACCAGTGGCTATTACCATATTGAAAACTCTGTAATAACTGACCCAACGTATCGCGTAAATCATAGATTGCATCCCGGCTGGTTTTTAAGGGCTGCAAACAATCCACCAACACGATCTGCCGATCAAAGCTGGAAAAATGATCGCGGTAAAACGGTTTGACGACATGTTCTTTATAAGCTTCAAAGCGCGACTGTAATAATCCATACAGCGACTCACTGGCTGGTGAATCTGCTGGTTGCTGCCAAACCCATGGCACAAATTGCAATAACGGCGCACCGGCAAACTCACCCGGCAATACAAAACGCCCCGGCTGAATGCTTTGCAACCCGAGTTGTTGCCGGCAATCATGCAAATATTGGGTATACAGTGCCGAGATATGTTTCACTTCATCAACAACCGCAGCAAATGGCTGAGTCGCGGCCCAACGATTCCCCGCTTGCAACCATGTCTCCGCCAGTTGACGACGCGGCAGTGACTGTAGCTGCTCTTTTACCTGTTCACTCCACTGCGCATAACTGAGATCTAATAGCGGTAGGTCCAGCAACCATTCGCCGGGGTAATCGACAATATCTAAATACAGGCGGCAGACATCATGGCCAATTTTTTGCCGTAATAACTGCTGACTACGAAAGCGCAGTTCTAAGCGAATTTCACTGAGTGTTTGGGTTGGCTCTGGCCATTGCGGCGGATCAGATGCCAGCATCGACAACGCCTGTGCATAACCAAAGGTTGGAATGTGATGATGGGTTTGAATCACTTGCTGAGCACCGAGCAAGCGGCCTTGCTGCAAAACCTGCCAATGGGGCAATTTGGCGCTAAAACCGGCCTGTTCCAGTTGTTGGATCAGCGCAGTAACAAAAGCCGTCTTTCCGCTGCGCGCCAAGCCCGTGACGGCTAAGCGTAAATGACGATCCCACGTACGTTGCCATAACGTATCCGCCTTTCGTTGCAAATTCAGCCATCGTTCTCGCCGCAACACAGCTACCTCCGCCGTTGATGTTTTTTATTCCATTCATTCCGTAAGAGAATGCACTTCATCTCAGACAAGCGTTGAAGGATAACTCGCGTTATAATCAGCACTTAGACGTGGTCAACGCCAATCGTGGCGGTTGTCCCAGCCTATCAGTCACGGATGTCGTATGAAACTTTTTTCATTAATGCACTGTTTGGGAGCCGTAATATTACTGCTCACCGGCTGCAAACCTGTCGAATCAGCCAAAACCAGCGGCGCTGTTTATTGTGTTGATAGTTTCAGCCAACACTTAAATCCGCAGATCCTGGGCTCCAGCCCTTTTGTCGCGTCATTGTCACAACAAGTCTACAACCGACTGATCGAAATCAATCCAGATACCCAACGCTTGGATGGCGCCTTAGCCGACAATTGGAGTATCAGCCGCAATGGTCTGGTTTATACCTTCAATTTACGCCGGAATGTACCGTTCCACCATACAGCGTGGTTTACCCCACAACGGCTATTTAATGCTGATGACGTAGTGTTCAGCTTTCAACGTATTCTCGATTCAAACCATCCGTTTCATGCTGTTTCCGGAACGCGTTACCCGTTTTTTGATAGTCGGCAGTTTGCTGAGGTTTTGCAGGATGTCAGAAAGGTTACCGATTATCAGGTGCAATTTATCCTTCGTCATCCCGATGCCTCGTTTATGGCGACACTGGCCAGCGATTACGCCGTGATTTTATCGGCAGAATATGGTGACTATCTGCAACGCCAGCACGGTGATTTGCAGGATATGGATGATTTACCGGTAGGAACCGGACCATTCCAGTTATTGGAACAACGCCCAGATGAATATTTACGCCTGGGCAGAAACCCCGATTATTGGGATAAAGCCCCGCCGCTGGAACAGCTGGTTTTCGACTACACGCCTCGTGCATCGAAGCGTTTAGCAAAATTATTTACCGGTGAATGTCAGGTAATTGCGACCCCCGCCGCCAGCCAATTGCCGTTTATTCGTAATAACCCGCGCACAGAATTAGATATTCAGAGCAACATGAACACCACGTATCTGGCATTAAATACCCGCCAGAAACCGCTGAATGATGTTCGCGTCCGACAAGCGATTGCCATGGCCATTAACCGCGACAATCTGCAACAAGCTGTTTTTTATGATACTGGCGAAACAGCCTCCAGTTTGTTACCGCCCGCCTCTTGGGCTCATCACCCGAATCTGGATGAGTATTATTATGATCCGGACAAAGCACGGGCGCTGCTGAAAGAAGCCGGTTATCCTGATGGTTTTGATATCACGATGTGGGTTCAGCCTATCGCAAAAACCTATAATCCGAATGCCTCGAAAACAGCACAATTGATCCGCGGTGATTTAGCCCGCATCGGGATAAATGTACAGCTGGTGGAAACCCGCTGGATACTCATGCGCGCGAACCTGCAAGAAGGTAAACATGATTTAGCCTTATTATCATGGGCAGCAGACAATGCTGATCCTGACAACTTCTTGCGCCCTTTGCTTAGCTGTGAAGCCATGAGGAAAGACGGTAATAACTATTCCGGCTGGTGTAGTCCTGAATTTGATGCACATTTGGATAACGCATTAGCCACTCAGCGTTTATCACAGCGGATCTTTGAATATCAACTCAGTCAGGAAATGATTTACCAGTATGTTCCCGTGATCCCGCTGGCGCATGCCCTGATGGTAAGTGCTTACTGGCGAAACATGCACAATATTGTCATTCCACCCACCGGTGGTGTTTCATTTAAAAAGGCTTATCGGGAGTAAGTTATGCTCATTTACACATTGCGCCGCTTAAGCTTATTGTTCTTTACGTTACTCATTCTGAGTCTGTTGGCTTATGGCATGGATCGGCATATTGATAGCGACAGTTCAATAAATCTGATCAATGGCTATTTTGAGTTTGTTAAAAACTTCCTGCAAGGACAATGGGGCATTTCCAGCGTCACTGGTGAACCCGTGTTAAACAGCGTACTGGCTTATTTACCGGCTACGTTGGGGTTAGCTCTGGCGGCGATCTTTCTTGCAACGGTTATTGGCATCACATTGGGCATGCTGGCGGCGTTATATCGGGATCATTGGCCTGACATGATCATCACCAATCTCAGTTTACTGGGTTTTTCAATACCTATTTATTGGCTCGCAACGTTACTGGTCATGACATTAGCCATGCAATTGGGCTGGTTCCCCTCTTCCGGACAATTGAGCCTGCTTTATCAAATTCCGCCTGTAACCGGCTTCAGTTTGCTCGACTGCTGGTTGTCCGATAAACCATATCGTATGGCTGCACTGTGGGATGCCCTGCAGCACCTGATCTTACCTGCATGTGTACTGGGTTTGATCACCACAACAGAAGTGATCCGCTTAGTGCGCAGTTCGCTCAGTGAAGTGATGGGGCAAAGTTATATCAAAGCAGCCCTCAGCCGCGGACGCTCCACATGGAGTGTCGTGTTAACGCATGGGTTACGAAATGCACTGCCGCCCATCTTACCGATGATGAGTATGCAATTTGGTACCATAGTGACCTCCGCCATTATTACTGAGCAGATGTTTGAATGGCCCGGATTAGGCCGCTGGCTGGTCAGCAGTATCAATGCCCGCGATTTCGCCGCTGTTCTCGCCTGCATGCTGGTAATAGCCATTACGCTCATTGTTATCAATGTCTTTTCTGAATTACTGACCGTTCTATTCTACCCAGCTAAAAGGAAAGCGATGTATGCCCAGCAAGGTTAGAATTTACCCGGAGATCCGCATACCGTCGCCGCTAGCGCAGACGTGGCAGACCTTTCGCCAAAATTCGCGTGCGATGGCGGGTTTATGGATGTTTGCATTTTTTATTGCCATGGCACTGCTGGGCCCTTCGTTATCCAGTTATGATCCGTTTGATCAAAATGCTAATGCACTCCTGCTCTCTCCTTCGTGGGAAAAAAATGGCTCACTGCATTACTTTTTAGGCACCGATGACTTAGGCCGGGATGTGTTATCGCGTCTGTTATATGGCGCACAGATGACCTTTGGTAGCGCACTAACCGCCTGTCTGTTGGCCATGTTGATTGGTTCCAGCATTGGGGTTGTTGCAGGTATGCAACGCGGTCTGATATCCAGCATCTTGCACCACATGCTGGATGTGTTGTTATCTGTTCCATCTTTATTGCTGGCTATTGTGCTGGTTTCGCTGATGGGTGCCAGCCTCGAAAATGCTTTGCTTGCGATCACATTAGCCTTGATCCCACAGTTTATTCGAGCTTCATTTAACGCCGTCCGCGAAATAGCCGGTAAAGAGTACATCATTGCGGTCCGCCTCGATGGTTCAACACCATGGCGTATTCTGCGACTCGCGATTTTACCGAACATTTTGGATGTGCTGGTCACGCAAACTACACGCGGGCTTTCTGCCGCCATACTCGATATCAGTGCCGTTTGTTTTCTGGGGATCGGCGCGCAATCACCATTACCAGAATGGGGCACCATGCTCGCAGATAGTTTAGATCTTGCCTATATCTCACCGTGGAACGTTGCATTACCGGGGTTAGCCATCATGCTCAGTGTGGTTGCCACCAATCTGGTCGGTGAAGGCCTGCGTAAAGCACTGCAACAAGGACTTGAATAATGCCGTTATTGGATATTCGTAATCTGACCATTGAAATCGATACCTCGCAAGGCCGAGTCAAAGTCGTTGATAAGATCAGCCTGACAATTAACGAAGGCGAAGTCCGCGGTTTAGTGGGTGAGTCCGGTTCAGGTAAAAGTCTGGTTGCCAAAGCACTGGTCGGGATCACTAAAGATAACTGGCATGTTTCAGCCGATCGTCTGCGGATCTGCGATGTGAACTTACTCGAGTTGACGGCTCGTCAGCGCCGTCAGTTTCTATCAAATAACATCGCCATGATCTTTCAGGAACCCGTATCCTGTCTCGACCCGTCCATTCCAGTTGGCGATCAGCTCATGGAAGTCATCCCAAGCCGGGTATTTGAAGGAAAATGGTGGCAATGGCCGTTCTGGCGGAAAAAACATGCCAAAGCTTTATTGCACCGCGTCGGTGTCAAAGATCACGACAAAGTCATGAACGCCTATCCACTAGAGCTTTCTGATGGCATCTGCCAGAAAGTCATGATTGCAATGGCTATCGCGGTCAAACCGAAACTGTTGATCGCCGATGAGCCCATCAGTGCCATGGAAGCCACCACACAAGCACAAATTCTGCGTCTGCTGGACAAAATGAACGTGGTTAACCACACCACCATTTTGTTGATCAGTAACGATTTAAATGCGATCGCGAATCTGGCGGATACCATCAGTGTGATGTATTGCGGTCAGATGGTAGAAACCGGTCCACGCGAATTAGTATTAAAAAATCCACATCATCCTTACACCAACGCACTATTAAACGCATTACCCGATTTCAGTCAGAACTTGCCGCATAAATCAGAGCTGATCACCCTACCCGGCTCCATACCACCACTGCAGCATTTGCCTATCGGTTGCCGCCTCGGGCCACGATGCCCATACGCACAAAAAATGTGTGTACGTATGCCAGGTGTGACGCAAAGTAAAGGACACCAGTTTTATTGCCACTTTCCACTGAATCTGGAGGACTCCAGCCGATGAACTCCACACCATTATTGAAAGTCAGTGGTATCAATAAAACCTTTATCAATCGGGTAGGCTTATTTCGACGCAAGCCAGTTCAAGTGTTAAAAGATATTTCATTCACATTAGAGCCCGGTGAAACGCTCGCATTGGTTGGTGAAACAGGCTCCGGTAAGAGTACTCTCGCAAAGATACTGGCTGGCGTGGTGCCGCCGACATCCGGTGAAATAGAAGTAAACGGTGAAGTCATTGCGTTTGAAGACACACAAAAACGCTGCAAATTGATCCGCATGATCTTCCAAGACCCGAATTCTTCGTTAAACCCGCAACTACGGGTCGGCCGAATTCTGGAAGCACCATTACGGCTGAATACCGATTTATCGGAAGAAGAACGCGCTAATACCGTGATCGAAACATTACGTATGGTTGGTTTATTACCCGAACATGCGCTGTTTTATCCGCAAATGATCTCATTAGGGCAAAAACAGCGTGTCGCACTGGCACGCGCACTGATCCTCGATCCGAAGATCATCGTAGCCGATGAAGCCTTCTCAATGCTGGATGTCTCCATGCGTTCGCAAATCGTCAATTTGCTGTTGAAATTGCAGGAACGGTTGGGGTTATCTTATGTAGTGGTTGCCAACGATCTGGGCCTCGTGCGCCATATCAGCGATAAGGTCTTGATCATGCATCAAGGCGAAGTCGTTGAAAGCGGGCTGACCAGTGAAGTATTCGCCAATCC
>RRZU012516769.1_pt1 | contig 10184 bp, 7 predicted proteins | sample 2165561 | NCBI WGS metagenome assembly RRZU01 (sample SAMN10456909, study PRJNA506462) | wastewater metagenome | isolation source: wastewater sludge | place: USA: Moscow, Idaho
GACTTTAAATCATTTGTATTAGAAGGCACGGCTAAAGACTCAGAACGGATTGATGGACGTTCTTACCAGCAGTTGGTAGCTGACATCATTAGTAGTGTTAATGCATCCACATCCAGCGGTGGCCTTACTGAGAATGAAGTTATTAATGTAATGTCTAACAACACAGCCGCAAATGCTGTGACCTGGAACAGCCGTACAGAATCACAATATGCTACTTGGTTAAATGATAATGCTAATCTTAATGCTAAAACATTAGATGGCAACTCCATTGCTGACATCATGTTAGCAGTACGTACAGAAATTAATGCTTCAGGCAGCATCACGCAAACTGATCTAGATGCAGTTATTGCTGTTGTCGATGCCGTACGTGTTAAAGCAGAAGCAAATGAAGCTTCCATTACTGATTTAAACGATGCGATGACAAATGTTGAAGACAACTTCAACGCATTGGCAACCAGCCTGACAAATGCTCTCGGTGACACAAATAACCGTGTTGTTAATCTAGAAGGTACATTTGGTGCTACTGGTGCAGCCATTGCCGGACTGGACACTCGCTTAGCAACGTTAGAGGCAGAATTCGGTAACATCACAGGTGTAGTAAGCGACGCTATTGATTTAAAAATCACAGATATCAATGATCGTATTACTAGCGCCGAACAAGTGGCCACCGATGCAGCTGCTGCTGCCGCAATAGTGGAAGCAGATTTAAATTTATTAGGCGGCTCATTTACAGCGTTGAGTGATGATTATGCACAGCATATTACTGACACTACAACTAAGTTTACAGACATCGATACACTGATCGCATCTAATGCACAAATAGTGACAGATCATATTGCTACTTATGGTACAGATAAAGCCACTATTGTACAGTCTGTTCTAGATTTGAAAACCAGCACAGATCAATCTACATTAGATTTAGGCGCTTTAATAACTGCCAATACCAATGCAATTTATACATTAGAAACCGACCTGACTACACTTTCTACGGACTTCTCTGCACACGTTGCAAATGCTTCTAAGCAAATAGTCACAATGGTACAGGTGGAAGCGGCTAATGTCGGTGATCCATTTACCCATGTGATTAATTTGGTTGGTACAGAAAAAATTGCTTATGTTGATGCAACTACTTTGACACCTACAGACATCTTAAAAGTCAACGTTCCTAATGCTGCCTTCGATGATTCTAATGGTGTACGTTTTGAAGAGATTACTTTGTATATCCGTACATTAGGTTGTATGCGGTCGTTTGATCCGGCTTTCATTAAAATGAACGATGCGAATTATGATGCCACTATGTTAGATGGCATATACGAGTTCAAACTGAAACGCATCCCTTCATCTAATGGTATTACTAGTGGTGTATGGTCTTACGCGGTCAACGTGCAATAATTTGTAATTAAAGGAATATGATAGTGAATAATTTATTTAGACACGAATTGGATTTAACTGGCGTTAGTCCAAATAATCTAGTGGCTAATGAACCTCACACTATGAAGGCCCGCAATCGTCGTATTGTGGTGCCTTTGTATGGCGGGTTCTATTGTGAGTCACTTGTAATAACAGATACCGTTACAGGTAGGACATTAGTTGATAACCAAGACTATATAGTTGATGACTTCTTACAAGTACCTATGGACTTGAGTGGTAAGGAGATTGCCACTACTATCGTGGTAATTAATAAAGCTATTAGTTCTACGGTTTCTTTGACATATCAAACGATAGGTGGTTTGTATTCTGTAAACGCAGATGAGTTGAAACAACAAATTGAAACTCTGAAGCTGGATAATCGTCCAGTATTGTGGGATAATATTTTAGGTAAACCTGACGCATATCCTCCAACACCACATATGCATGACATTGGTGATGCTTATGGTTTTGAATATATCGTACACGTATTAGAACGTATCCGTCAAGCTATTCTGTTAGGTAACTCTGCTGAACTGGCTTTGATATGGGATGCTTTAAATGCGATCGATTTGACAGACCTTAAAGCTCACTTATTAGATAAGAATAATCCTCACGATGTCACGCTTAAACAACTTGATGGTTTGACTGAAGCTGAAATCATTGACTTGATTCGTAAGAATGCACAGGATTTAACTGAATTTTTAAATCACCTTAAGGATAAGAATAATCCTCATGATGTAACTGCAGCGCAAGTAGATGCATATACTATCAAAGAAACGAAAGATCTACTTGAAAATTTACGTGTTGCTTTAACAGCGTTGATTAACACTCATGCTAATAATAAGAACAACCCGCACGGTGTTACGGCGGCCCAGTTAAAAGTACCTACAATCGTTGAAATGAATGATGCTATAACTGTTGCTAAAAATGCCGTGACTCAATTGATTACAGACCATGAGAACTCGACTTCATCGCATGCTTGGTCTTCAATTACTGCTAAACCAACTATCACGGCAGGTAACGGTTTAAGTGGGGGCGGTGTTATGACTAACACAGGTGCTACTATTTCAATGGGTGTCCCTAGTACTATTACTGCCTCGACTACTAATGCTCTAACAGCAACTAGTCATACACATGCTGTATCTATTAGTTCGGAAACAGTACATGGCCTTGTTGAATTAGCTACTGTGGCAGAAGCAGAAGCAGGCGTTGATGAATTGCGAGCAGTGACCCCAGCAGGTGTCAAAGCCGCGATCAATGCTGCTAAATTAGTATTACCTAATGCTACCACTGGTCAACGTGGTATTATTCAGATTGCTACTCAAGCAATTGTGGATCCTGGTACCGATGGTGCTCAAGCAGTGACTCCTGTTACTTTAGCAGGTGTGCTGACCCCGGTTAAAAATAGTATTACCAATCTTGACACTAAAGTAAACAACTTGAACTTCATGAAGTATACTTATAGTACATCTCCCCCCCCTGCTGTACACACTGCATATCCAGTTGGTCACTTTTGGTTCCAATATTATATCTAGAATAGTATTAAGATGGAGAAAGGAAATACAAAATGCCGGTTTTTGGTAAGACAGCTACAGGTTGGTCTAAGGTGCCTAAAGGGGCCATCGATGTAAAAGCTACTACTGCGGGCTTTGCTGATGTTAATCAAGTATGGATTAAATATGCTAACGAAGATATTGCAAACATAGTTGCTAAACAAACAGCAGGTAGGACAGTAATCACGACTAGTTCTAATAAATACACTGTCCCGTACGAGGGTAATACAGGTGGTTTGATCATCGGTGTCCTTGCACGTGTAAATAATGACCGAGTTTCACACAACAAATGGAATGTGGCAGGCTCCAATGGTTCTGTATCTTATACCGATCTGGTCGCCCCAATGACTGGTATTTTTTGTAGATATTTTACCAATCCTACATCGACAGGAAATATTAATCGTGTCAAGGTTAGATTCTCTTATTCTTTGTATGATGCTTCTGGCAAAGGCAAGTGGTTAGGCAAAGTGGCTCCACGTATAGCGGCCTCTGGTAGCCAGTATGTTCCTGGTAACTGGGGTACTAACAAGGACGCTAAGAAAACTTATACGATTCAATGTAAAAGTGATAATAATAAATACTATAATAAAGATTTAGAAATTTATTATAACACATCACCAGTGAGCCATTACAACCCAAGTACTGTGCCAACATCTATGCGTGTTTCTGTTACGAGTGGTGGCTGGAATGATCGTACTATGTATATCGGCACAGTAAATCCTAGGTTATTTTACAACGAGTATTTACATCCTAGTTATTGGTGGAAGATTCCGGCATTATCTGCTGTTGAGAAACCATTGCCTGCTCTTGGCACTGCTACAGGTGCAATTGCCACAGTTGAAGTATGGTTAGACTTACCTGCACCTGTAGCAGCGGGTGAACGTATTTATGTTTATTTCTACGGTGCCACCTGTAGTTCAGTAGAATCAATTACGGACTTACCACAACCACTTGCATTTAAGATTAATGAAATATCCATCTTAGAAACAAGTTATTCTACACCTGCTAACCCATGGGGATTTGTATGGGATACAACCGTTGTTAAAGACGCATACAAAGGTCAATGGTGGCAGCTAGGCGGGCGCACTGGTGTTGACCCTAACGGCAAGACCATTTCTGCTCCTACATCTAAAGAAGCAGAGCTATGGGGTGGTACGCTTATTGCAAAAGACATATTTACATCTAGGCGATATTCTAGAATTAAGAGAGTTAAGTTAGCGGTCGATATCAGAGAAGCGTATGGTTCATGGCACGGTAGTGGTGGACGATACTGGATTACGACTAAAGAAAAGAACCAAACATCACGTCCGTCTCCTTATTGGGACAGAAATTCCAATACTGGTTGGGCTACATCTGGATGGTACAACTGCGATATCGGTCCTGATGAAACAATACGAATTATGTGCCAAGGTAATGGTGACAGTGGTGATGCCAAAGTAATACGTGGGTGCCGTATTGCTGAAGTTGAGTGGGCAGACTAAAAATAAAAAAGAAACAAACATATTACACTACTACCCTTAGAGGTAGTAGTGTAATATTTATTTACGTCATTCAATGTTTTCGATATGTTTACATTTAGGGAAACGATTACAAGCTTTGAACTTTCCTCGTTTACCAGTTCTAATTACCAGTTCACCTTTCTTACAAGCAGGACATGTCTCACCTGTCTTTTCAGCTTTTGGTTTATCAGAATGTATATGCTTACAAGTAGGATAGTTAGTACATGAAATGAAATCACCATATCTACCTTTTCGTTTACACATGTCACTACCGCATTCTGGACATTTCATTCCTTCAACGATTTCTACTTCTGCTTTAGGTTTGTCACCAAGATTACGTTTATAATCACAAGTAGGATAACTAGCACAAGATAAGTACTTACCATATCTTCCTAGTTTAATTGCTAACTTACTCGCATTACATTTAGGACAATCATCGTCAGTCATTTCCATTACACTAGATGCTCTGGATTTGTCTGCACGTTCACTTTGCACTGTTTGATTGAATGGACCCCAGAATTCATTCATTACAGTTAGCCAATCTACTTTACCTGCAGCAATGTCATCTAATCTATTCTCTAAGTTACTAGTGTATTCATAGTCGACATATTGACCAAACTTATCAGTCAAGTAAGCAATCATAGCATCACCTTTGTCAGATGATACAAATCGTTTCTTATCTAATGTAATGTATTCCTTATCTTTCAGTAGTTTAATAATAGAAGCATAAGTAGACGGACGACCAATACCGTAGTCATCTAAGATCTCTACAATTGAACCCTCATTAATACGTGGAGGTGGTTTAGTAAAGTGTTGCTCTGGTACAACATCTTTATTAGGTAGTTTATCTCCTTCAGACATGCTAGGTAAAGAATTATCTTCACTATCATCTTCAATGTCTTTAGACACATCGTAGACAGCTAAGAAGCCTGGGAATACCAGTACCTTACCATTGGCTCTAAACTGACCATCACCACAGTCAATATCAACCACAGTAGATTCAAACTCAGCATTCACTAATTGAGAAGCAATAGTACGTTTCCAAATCAATGCATAAAGTTTCAACTCATCTTGGTCTAGTGAGGATTCCTGACGTAAACGATCAGGTGTCATATCCATCTTAGTAGGACGAATAGCTTCGTGTGCCTCTTGTGCATTCTTAGCTTTGGTTTTATATTCACGTGGACTATTAGGTAATAGTTGTTTTCCTAATGTCTTCTCACCTGAAACAAAACTACGAATATCATTAATGGCCTCAGCAGATAAGTTAATAGAGTCGGTACGCATGTATGTAATGTAACCACCATTACCCGTACCCTCGTATAACTTCTGTGCAGCTTTCATTACACGGTCAGAAGACATGTTAAGTTTACGTACACCATCTTGTTGTAAGGTAGATGTCGTAAATGGCGCATAGGGGCTCTGAGAGAAGCTTTTCTTCTTAATCTGACTAACTACTGCCTCTTTGCCTTTTAACGCGTCTACGAGCTTCGTAGCGGCCTCTAATGACGGAATAGATTGCTTAGCGACTTGTTCTCCTTTGAATTTCACCAAATTAGCTTTAAAATCCACATTACTCTTAGTAGTATGCAATTTAATAGACCAATATTCAGTAGGTACAAAGTTCTTAATCTCATGTTCACGTTCAGTGATTAAACGTAACGCAGGAGACTGTACTCGACCAGCAGATAATTGAGGACGTACCTTTTGCCATAACAAAGGTGACAGAGTAAAACCTACTAAGTAATCTAATGCACGTCTTGCTTGTTGTGCATTGACCATGTTCATGTCTACATCACGTGGTTCCTTAATAGCTTCTTTAATAGCTCGTTCAGAAATCTCATGAAATGTTACACGATATATCGGAGGACACTTTCCTTTTAGTTTAGCTTCTAACGCATTCTTAATATGCCATGCAATAGCTTCGCCTTCGCGGTCAGGGTCACTTGCTAAGTAAACACCTTCTTTACCTTGAGCAGAGTTAATGATTGCTTTGAGTTTATCTTTATTGCGTTCTATTGTTTGGTAGTGCATATGGAAATTATTATCAGGCTCAACAGAACCTGATTTGTTTACCAAGTCAACTACGTGACCAAATGATGCTAGTACAACCCAGCCGCCGCCTAAGTATTTTGAAATAGATTTGGCTTTGCTAGGTGACTCTACAATTAACAGTTTTTGTCCCATTGTTTTCTTTCTAATTAATATCGTGGATTACCATATCATTATTTAACTACAATATTTAGTAAGTACAAAAAAATAAATATCAGCAATGATTCTTTTGACGGAAGTCTTTATTCAAGACCTCCGCCATTTGAATAAAATGGTAAGATGCAGCCACATACCACTTAGATAATATACAGCTGAAAATATTTAGAATCAACTCTTAAACCAGCCTGATACGACTTTTGACATACTGGTGATATGTAACTGTTTAGCTACACCAGCGACCATGCTTCCGAAGTAGTCTACTACATCATCCTTAGGCTCTTCCTTACCTAAGTTCTCGTACTTCTCTTTGAGAACGTCCTCTGTAGATTTCAACTTCTCTTCGAGGACCACTTCTTCTTCGGCTGCATCTTTGGTTTTAGCTTGTGCTTCGTCCAATGCTGCTTTCGCTGTAGAACGAAGTTTCTCAGCTGCAGCTTCTGCTGCCTTTGCAGCTGCCTCTACTTCGTCTTCAGATTTACCGTTGCCATAGATCTTTTTTATCTCTTCCAAATCTTCTTCGGAAGCCTTTGGTTCAGTGGGTAAGTCTTTAGGTGCTTGGATTTCTTCAACCACTTCGATCACTTCTTCTTTTACTTCAGGAGAAGCATTCTGTTTGTTAGCCCCTTTGGAGGTGTTTGATTTTGTGCTCATGTTTGTTTCCTTTTTAGTGTTGGTGCCTTTATTGGCGGTTTTATATCTGTTAGCCCATTCGTCTAAATTACGACGACGTTGGTTAGCAGACGATGTTTTAGATTTGTGATGGTTTGGGTTTTTGTCCATTATGTTCTGGCTCTTATATAAAAAATTACATCTAATAGAAATAAGGAGAGAGGATGTTACTCCTCTCCCCAATTGATTAACGCTTAACTAATGCAACTGCAATCAGTGCTGCACCAGTGATGACGCCTGCCGTGGGGATCAAGAATTTAACAGTATCGTCTTCACGATACAATTTAAAGAAGCCCAGCTTGTCACCCTTTTTAAAAGGGTTTTCTATGCTGACGTCTAAAAAGACAGTGTCTGGCTTTGCCATGGCTAACTCCTTACTTCTTGATGAGCTTGGTCACTGCAATAAATGCAGTAGCTGCAAATATGGTTAACGCTGACGCATCTGTGGTATAACCACAGACCGTTTGCCACACGGTTGATTTAGGCTGATTTTTTTCAGCCTGTTCTTTGGTGATGAATTCGATTGACTCATCTTTTTGGGTGTTTTGGTCTTTGGTTGTCATTTGATATTTCCTTTTTAATTAAATGGTTATTACTTGAAGAAAGAACGCGCTAAGGTAGCCACGCCCTCAATTGCTTTTTCTTTAGCCCAGTCTGATTTCCAGACTTCGTAAGCAACTTTCCCCAAGTATACAGCTGCACCTGCAGCCACGCCTGCTACAGCACCTGTAGCGATGTTGGCGGCAATCGCCTCCTTGTCCCAATTACCTTGGGATTTTAAAGTATCGTTTTCATTTGCCATGATAGCATTCCTTTTAAAGATTGTTTAATATATTAAAGTCAACTAAGTATCTTACCTAGTATCACTGTAATGTTATATATCTGAAAAAATCTATAATCAAGACAAAACAAAGAGACCATAAATTAAAATAGAGGACTCCTTCGGGAGTCCTCTATTTATCAATATATAAATATATTATTTACACAAAGTAATCAAACGATCATAAATGAAATCAACACAGTTAATCATGTATGCAATTTTACATGTAGCAGTGTAAGATTCATCTACCATAGTGTTGAATGCATCATCAATCTCGTCCATAGTGTAAGTACTATAAACATCATTCAAATCACTGAGTACACTATTAGTCTGTCTTTCACGACTGTCGTTAATCATCTTGTTTTGATGGTAAGCAATCAATACAGAAGTAGAGAATGGGACGAACGCATCAACACCACGACTATTAGTCCAACGTTCAAAATCATTTGATTTAGTACGGTAGACTTCAATCAGTTTTTTGATCTCTTTGATCTCTTCCATAGACGGTACTTGCATGTCTACTTCTTTATTCAAGATACCAAACGTAGCACCTGTGTAATCTCGACGTAAATTAGTATTAGGTTTAGGAATATCTTTTACCTTAGTACTGAAAGTAAGAGCCGTACCAGTAGCAATCATAATGATCAAGTCATTACGATACTTTTCTAATTGTGCTTCACGTTTATTGAATTTCTCAACAGCAGTATCAAAGAAGTCAATAGAGTCAATTAAGAACTTCTTAATCAAAGCAGTGATATTAGGATTCGATTTGATCTCAGCAGGCATCGATTTAAATGCTTTTAAGTTTACTGTGAACATTTGACCAGTAGGCCAACCTTTAGATGTATCTAAACGATCCACGTTAATAGCATCGGCTTTAGGAAGCTTACGGAAGATATCGAAGAAGCCTTCTAATGATACATTATCATGTACATCATTCAATGCAGATTCAATAGAAGCAACAGCCATACGAACTTCAAAACCAGAAGTAGCTTCTGTTTCAAAACCCTCTAATGCTTGGCGACGAGTAATGATGTCTTTAGAAGATAAGAAGTTAGTGATGCGTGTTACAGCGTAATCGGCTTTCTGTGTATCTTTAACAGACAACTCACGTTTGCTAGACATAGCTATCAAATCATGATAAGCATCATAAGCTTCTTGAGCTACCGATTCTTCTTCAGATAGTTCTGCTTTATCTGTTTCATCAGTAGCACCTGAATCAGTGATTTCTTCTGTAGTAGTTGTTTCAGCTTCAGAGTCGATACCTTTAGATTCAGATGGTTCATTTTCTTCACCAGTATCAGCTACTTCGCCTTCACCTGTTACTTCTTCGCTAGAAGTTTCTTCAGAACCTTCTTCACCACCGAAATCACCTTCGGTAGATTCTTCTTCTGAAGCTTCTTCCTCTTCTGCGGCAGCTTCTACAGTCTCTTTCATTTCTTCTGCTTGTTCTTTGTCATCAGTGATGTCATCGGAACTAAATTCAGGAGTCTCTGCTTCTTCTGTCTTCTCTCCACCATCTACGATTAGTGGAGTGTCACCTTCATCATCAAATTCTTCAATCGAGGTGACAGCTGGTGTAAAAAAACTGTTTATTTCATCACCATAACTTTCCATGGCTGCAGAACCAAAACTAGTAGGTAAAGCGTATTCCCAGTTTTCTAATGTTTCATCTTTCTTGACTTCTAATTCTACGCCATCACGCTCTAATTTACGTGTTAGTTTTTCTGATTCTTTAATCATGAATTGAAGCTTCTTGTAAGATTCCTCTACATCATGACCATTGACCATAGTCAAACCAATATTAAAGAACGGTATAATACCACCAATACCATGTAACAAAACAGATTTGTTTTCTAATGTATCTTGAATCTTATCAACCTGCTCCTGTGTCAGCTTACCTGACTCAATACCTTTGGCTTTAGCCTCTGCAATTAAACGACTGAGGGCACGTGCTTCTTTAGTAATTTTCTTATTATAGTTATTTACCAATGCAGCGGCACCTGCATTCGCCGCACCACC
>RRZU012757404.1_pt1 | contig 10181 bp, 9 predicted proteins | sample 2165561 | NCBI WGS metagenome assembly RRZU01 (sample SAMN10456909, study PRJNA506462) | wastewater metagenome | isolation source: wastewater sludge | place: USA: Moscow, Idaho
AAAGAGATTCAGGTGGTTATAACACCGGGGTTCCACCTCTTCCCATTCCGAACAGAGAAGTTAAGCCCGGTCGTGCCGATGGTACTGCGATTAAGTGGGAGAGTAGGTTACCGCCGTTTTAAGAAGAAGAGTCCTCATACAATCATTGTATGGGGACTCTTTGCGTTATACCCTGTTACCATATCACCCAACTTGAAGTCCTATTTAACCTTAACAAAGACAATTATTTTCATCAGAGTATTGCAGTTATGTGAATTTTAGTAGACCTTTGCAATCTGCAAATTATTATATTATTGCAGAATTAAATGATTAAAAAATGATAGATATAGATAAAGTACCGTCACCTTGTTTTGTGATGGATGAAGAATTACTCAGGAAAAACCTGTCTCTTATAAAATCTGTAAAGGTGAGAGCTGGTGTAAATATCATATTAGCCTTCAAAGCATTTGCTATGTGGAAGTCTTTTCCTATTATTCGGGAGTACGTACCATATTCTACGGCTAGCTCTGTATACGAGGCACAATTGGCATACGAAGAGATGGGAAGTCTTGCGCATACTTTTTCTCCGGCTTATACACCTGAGAACTTTTCCCTTTTTATGAGATATAGCAGCCATATTACTTTCAATTCTTTGTCTCAATTCGAGAGGTTTTATCCGGAAACACTGAAGTACAGAAAAAAGGTGTCCTGCGGATTGCGTATTAATCCGGAGTATTCTGTAGTAGAAACCGATTTGTATAATCCGGCTACTCCCGGTTCACGGTTAGGTATTTCCGTTGATCAATTGGGAGATAAGCTTCCTGAGAGAGTTGAAGGTTTGCATTTTCATACTCTTTGCGAATCATCTTCATACGATTTGGAAAAAACGTTGGCTGTGATAGAACAAAAGTTTGGACATCTTTTACATCAGGTTAAGTGGTTTAATATGGGAGGAGGGCATCTGATGACACGTAAGGATTATGATGTAGAACATCTGATCAGTTTGCTGCAAAACTTTAAAGCCAAATATCCTAATCTGGAGATAATAATGGAACCGGGAAGTGCATTTGCTTGGGATACCGGTGTGCTGGTTTCCTCGGTGGTTGATATTGTAGAAAATCGTGGTATAAAAACAGCAAGATTGGATGTTTCTTTTGCTTGTCATATGCCTGATTGCTTGGAAATGCCGTATAAACCGCGTATCAGAGGTGCGCACTTTGATCCGGTAGAAGGGTTACCGACTTATAGGATGGGGGGAAGTAGCTGTTTAAGCGGTGATTTTATCGGTGAATGGTCTTTCGATAAGCCTCTTTCGATAGGAGATAAGATTATATTTGAAGATATGATACATTATACGATTGTAAAGACAACTATGTTTAATGGTATTTCGCATCCTGCAATTGCTCTCTGGAATAAATATGATAAGCTGGAACTTTATAGAGAGTTCACCTACGAGGATTATAAAGGCCGCATGAGTTGAATGTTAAAATCCGGCAAATAAGCAATAAGATTTTGATTCTGACGTTTCTCTTATAGAACTGATTATATAAAGGGAATCGCCTATGAAAAAAAGCTTTACGCAAAAGAAGTATCAGGATGAGAAGGTTGTCGTACCTTCTAAAAAAACAATTGATTTTTTAAAGCAATTTGCTCGTTCGTATTATGTTGAGCATACTCTTCCAAACGAATTGAATGGGCTTTGTCTAAATTAATTGATTTTGTATATCGGGTTACCGATCAAAACAAATAAAGCAGCTCTTAAAGAACTGCTTTATTTGTTTTATTTAGCCAACTGTTTTATAACATCCATTACCTCACCTCCTATGTCTTCGGCTTCTTTCATCGTGTGAGCTTCTGAATAAACACGGATTATAGGTTCTGTGTTTGATTCTCGCAGATGTACCCATTTGTCAGGGAAATCTATTTTTACTCCATCTATATCGGTTACATCATGTTGATTGTATTTTTCTTTTACTGCACTAAGTATAGCATCAACATCTATGCTTGGCGTTAGCTCTACTTTCTGCTTAGCAATAAAATACGGAGGGTATGACGCTCGTATCTCACTTACTTTTTTTCTTTCGAAAGCTAAATGAGATAAAAATAGGGCAATCCCTACCAAAGCATCACGGCCGTAATGGCTGGCAGGATAAATTATACCCCCATTGCCTTCTCCGCCTATAACGGCTCCAACAGCTTTCATTTTTGTTGTTACATTGACTTCTCCCACTGCAGATGCGTAATATTCACATCCGTATTTGCGGGTTATATCGCGCAGAGCTCGGCTCGAACTTAAGTTGGAAACAGTATTACCCGGGGTATGTTTCAATATATAATCGGCAACCGCTACAAGGGTATATTCTTCTCCGAACATTTCTCCATTTTCGCATATGATAGCTAAACGGTCAACATCAGGGTCTACAACAAAGCCCACATCAGCAGTTGTGGTCTTCATCATCGTAGAAATATCCACTAGGTGTTCGGGAAGTGGTTCCGGATTATGAGGGAACTCTCCGTTAGGAGTACAGTAAAGTTCATTGATTTTGTTTACGCCTAATGCTTTTAATAATTTAGGGATAACAATTCCTCCTACAGAATTTACGCAATCTATCGATACTTCAAAATCGGCAGCTTTTATTGCTTCTACATCTACCAGAGAAAGATCAAGGACAGCTTGTATATGCGCATCTGTATAGTCTTTTTCTGAAACTTTGCCGATATGGTCAACATGTGCAAAATTGAATTTTTCTGATTCAGCAATTTGCAATACAGTTTCTCCTTCTTTAGCATTCAGAAACTCGCCATTCTCGTTGAGTAGTTTCAGTGCATTCCATTGTTTGGGGTTGTGGCTTGCAGTGAGTATAATGCCTCCGCAAGCATGTTCCATAGTAACGGCTAATTCGGTAGTGGGAGTAGTTGCCAATCCAATATTGACCACATCGAATCCCATACCCATCAGAGTGCCGATAACTACTTGTTCCATCATTTTACCGGAAATACGCGCATCGCGTCCCACGACAATCGTGTTCGATCCGTTCTTTACCGTTTCTCTTATAAAAGTGGCATATGCCGATACAAATTTCACCGTATCTAAAGGGTTTAGTCCTTCTCCGACTTTACCTCCAATAGTTCCTCGAATACCAGATATTGATTTAATTAGGGCCATTTAACTTCGTGTTTTTATATTATTTTGCATATTTAAGTCGTCCGTAGAATATCGGCTCATAGTTGCTGTATTGCTGATAATACGAGCCATTTGCAAATGGAACAAGTATACTTACCTCTGCACCATCTCCGAGATTGTAATCGAGAGGGCGGGCACAACCAGGCGACAAGAAAGTATACATATAAGGGGATAGAGGTATATAAGTGCTATAGTCAGATGAAGTGTATGATCCTGAATTCCCGTATGTAAAATACAATGCAGCAAATTCATCGTAATTTTGCTTATCGTTTGAGTATGTCGAGTCTGGTTCTGAGATTAAAAGGCGGGTGTCATAATAGCGCATATATACAACATCTCCCTTTATTATTTTGTCCGTGTCTCCCGAATCGATGACATGAATGTATATACCGGTATCCGGATCCTTGAAGTATTGTTTGTCAGCAAAAACACGGCTGGCAGGATACTCGTCGATTATACTAAAGCCTTGTTCTTTAATAAACTGATTAATAGCCTTTTCTTCTTTTTCCAACTTGTCTGCATACGAATCTTTGCTACAAGCAGCGAACATGATAGCTAAACCCATAAAAGCCGATATAACGCCTATAACTTTTCTCATTATTCTTAATCGTTAAGTGTTTTGTTATTCTTCTTATTTAGTAACTCTGAAAATTCGGGCATAGCTAAGCCTTTTTCAAATACGGCTATAGCTTCGTCCATTGTACCATAAAATTCACCTCCGGCTGCATTCAGATGTCCTCCGCCATTGTAGCATTGAGATGCAAATTTATTGCTAGGAAAGTCTCCTTGTGAACGAAACGAGATTTTTATGAAATCATTGTCCTCCCGAATAAAAACAGCAAAAATAATTCCTTTTATATTCAATGGAAGGTTTGCAAAACCTTCGGTGTCACCCTTTTTTACATTATATTTGCTCTGTTCCTCATTGGTAAGCCAGATAAGTGCTGTATTGTATTTGTGATATATCTTCATCTTTTCAGACAATGTATACCCCAGCATTCGGTATCGGTCTTCAGTATAGTTATGGTATACGTTCGAATATATCTGGTCTTTGTTTATTCCCTTTTTCAGTAATTCACCAATGATGTAATATATTTCAATATTATTCGAATTGTATGTAAATCCACCGGTGTCGGTCATCATTCCTGTATACAATGCAGTGGCGGTCTCGTAACTCATTTTTTCGAAATCACCCATGCGGCATATCAAGCGGAAAATGAGTTCACTTGTCGATGAAATTTCGGGATAGGAGATCGTTATATCACAAAAATCGGATGGGTCTGGATGGTGATCTACCAATATTTTTTTTCCTTTGGCAGCTTCGACCAATGGTCCCAAATGCAAAGCTCGTTTCGGAATATTGAAATCGAGACAGAATATGAGTTCAGCCTCATCTATCAGCTTTTGGGCAAAATCAGGATGTTTTTCATAATTCAGGATATCTTTGGCTCCGGGTATCCATTTTAGGAAATCAGGAAATGAATTAGGAACTATAATATTTACGTCATTGCCCAATTCCATTAAGTAATGATACAAGCCCAGAGATGAACCTATTGCATCTCCATCAGGAGAAACATGCGTTATGATTACAATTTTATCGTATTTGTCAAGTAAATCCTCGACTTCTGTTATTTTATGACTTGCTATTACTTTAGATATCATTTATTCTTTAACCCTGTTTTTAATGCTCATTGATGGAGCGACAAAAATACTAAAATTTAAAACTATATGCACCATTTTCAACGACATCATAGCAAGGAATGTCCATTTTTTTACATTCTTTAGATATTCTTTTTCTTGTGGTGGCTGATAACGATCCGTCTATAATAACATTCTCAATTGTCAAATGCTGATTTAAGTTGGATACAGATAGGTTATTGTCCATTGTGAGAATGAGATAATCGACATTTAGTTTCTTATTTGAGCCCTTATCTTGCCATAGGTCGGTGGATAGAATCAGTATTCTCTTATCGTTGAAGGTAATCGCTTTATGTCTGCCGATATCTTCTGATTTGACTATTTCATTGCCATATTTTATTTCCGAGGCTTGTCTTCGATTGTAGACGATCAGGTCATCCGGCTTTTCGTTCAGATTTATATAAATATGGGAGATAAATAATAGAAGGATAGCTGTTAAAGAAACAGATAAAGCTTTAACCTTTTTGTAAATAATAAACATCAGAATGCTAACAATCATAGTAAGTATCAGTACCAAATCTGAGAAGGAAATTTTCACATTCTCTATCAAGGAAAAAGGTAGATTTTCGAAAAAATGAATAACAGAAGTCAGCATGTGTACAAGTATCTGCAATGCCTTAACAGGAAGATAGAAGAAATAGTCGCTCCATCCGGGTATAATCAGGCTTAAACCTTTGGCAAGAATGACGCTTCCGACGGAATAGGTGATAAGTGTAACCAATGGGACAATAAGCAGATTTGTAATAAAGAAATAAGTGGGAAATGTTCCGAAATAATACAGGCAGATAGGAAATGTCGCCAATTGTGCCACGAAGGAAAGGGTAATCATTTGCCAAATATATTTGATGTACTTATTGTCTGATTTGAGAAGATGTAATGTCTTTGGATGCAGATAAAGTATCGCTAAAACAGAAATAAAGCTAAGTTGAAAGCCTATGTCGAACAAGGAGAATGGATTTATCAGCAACATAAAGAATGCTGCGATGAATAAGGCATGCATGGAATCGCTTTTCTTTCCAAATATCTCTGCCATACAAAAGGCCGTAAGCATACCGCTGGCTCTTATGACCGAAGGCGGCAAACCCGTGATGAATGCATAAACCCATAAAAGAATAATGATAATAATAGGTTTTAGATGGTAATACTTCGAGCCTTTACGGATGAATCCGAGTAAGAAGCTTATCATCAGATAAATAATTCCTACATGCAGTCCGCTCACTGAAAGCACATGAACAGTTCCTGTCGTTCTGAATCCCTGTTTCAGTTCATCTGTCAGTTCGTTCTGATAACCCAAAGTAAGAGCAGATAGTATAGCGTATTCGGTTTCATTGAGTCCTAACGATTTGTAAAAATCCATTATTTGCTGTCTGCATCGCAAGGCTTGATACTTAACAGAAGATGAAACCTTTCCTGTTGCTTTCCATGAATCGCCGGAGACATAGGCAGAGCCCGAGAATCCTTGGTTGTACATGTATCGTACATAATCAAAGTCATCGGGATTTCCCATATTCCGAAACGGTTGTACTTTTGCTTGAAACAGGAATTCATCACCCGGTAGTAATTTTTCTTTATTCAGAGAATCCCGTTGAAAATAACAAACTATCTGTTTATCTTCTTGAGGAAGAAAGACGCGGTAAGCAGTGCTTCTGGGCTTTTCTTGCGGAGTATCGGTAACTACACCAAGATATATTTCTGCCTCGCCTGTAAATATATACTCGGATAAGTCTTGCCTGAAAGATGTCGTTAGGATACCTATTCCTGACACGCATAGTATAGCTCCTGCGCCGAAAAACCATCGCCAACTGAACTGTTTATCTTTTGGTATCAGGTACGAAATAAGCATAGCTGTTGTTCCTGCCAGCAGGAGAGCTATGCTTATATATTGTAATCGAAAGAAATATTGCAATAGAATTCCCGCTATAAGCGGAATCAGGAGAAAAAGGAAAGGTAGTTTGGATAACGGATTTCTCATCTCCGGCAATCTCGTTACACAATATTCTTCAATTTATGTATCATTTCTGTCGGATTTGAGTCTGCAAATATAGCATTACCTGCCACAAGCACATCAGCTCCTGCATCGATCAACTGTTTACCTGTATCGAGGTTGACACCTCCGTCCACTTCTATAAGTGTATTGAGGTTACGTTTCAATATCATTTCTTTCAGTTTTGATACTTTCGAAAGAGAATGTTCAATGAATTTTTGCCCTCCGAATCCGGGATTGACAGACATCAGCAATACCATATCTACATCTTGCAGAATATCTTCGAGTAACGCTACCGGCGTATGCGGATTTAATGTGACTCCGGCTTTCATTCCGGCATCGTGTATCGCTGCTACTGTACGATGCAAGTGCACACAGGCCTCGTAGTGTATATTCATCATATATGCTCCTGCATCTTTCACCTGAGCGATGTATTTGTCAGGGTTGACAATCATCAGATGTACATCGAGCGGCTTTTTGGCTATTTTGCTTATCTGTTTGATTATAGGGAATCCGAACGATATATTAGGAACGAAACTTCCGTCCATCACATCGCAATGAAACCAATCGGCTTCGCTGTTATTTACCATCTCTATATCCTGCTGAAGATTTAAGAAGTCGGCTGACAGCAGTGAGGGGGCTATTTTATGTTGCATTGTTATTGTATTTATTTATAATATGTGTAAAAGTACTAAAAGGGAAAGGTTAAAAAAAATTTTTTTGCCATCTTTGTAAAATAGCAAATATTTAACAACTCATAATAGTAGAGGACCGATGGCTAAGAAAGATAGTTTGTTTAAAGGTTTCACTCCGGATACATTCCGGTTTTTTAATGATCTGAAAGAAAATAACTATAAAGAGTGGTTTGATGCTCACAAACATATATACGAAAAAGAGGTGTTGGAACCATTGAAAGCTCTGGTTACCACATTGTCGCCTGCTATGCATAATATAGATACGGCTTTTGAGTTACGTCCCCATCGCTGCCTGTCCAGAATTTATAGGGATACCCGTTTTTCGAAGAATAAAGATCCCTATAAAAATTTCATGTGGCTGGCTTTTCAGATTCCGGTGACGAATGAAGTGTGGAAAGATTATCCGGGATATTTTTTGGAAATCAATGGGGCAGAATATACGCTTGGCCTGGGACTTTTTCAACCCAAGAAGAAGGTGATGGATACTTATAGGGATGAAATAGCATACGATGTCGAAGAATTCCAAAGAATTACGCAACAGACGGTCTTAGATAGGGGTTATATAGTGAATGGAGAGGAATATAAGCGTCCTATACCGAATGAATTACCTGAATATTTTCAGCAATGGATACACCGTAAAGGTATTTGGGTGAGCAAGACAAGACCGATAGGTGATGAATTGTTTTCGGCAGGTTTTGCAGATATAATGAAAGAAGATTTTACTGCTATGGAATGGTTGTACAACTTCTTGAAAGAATGTACCATAAATTAATTAAAATAATGTCAATGAAGAAAATTAGAGCAGCAATTGTAGGGTATGGAAATATAGGGAAGTACGTGTTAGATGCGATTCTCGCATCGCCCGACTTTGAGTTGGCGGGTGTTGTGCGTCGCGATCCTGCAAATATTCCGTTTGAATTATCCGGATATTCTGTTGTAGGAAAAGTAAGTGAGTTAGAAAATGTAGATGTGGCCGTTCTTTGTGCCCCTACACGTAGTATCGAAGATTACGCAAAAGAATGTTTGGCTGCGGGAATCAATACTGTGGATAGTTACGATATACATGGCGGGATAGTAGACTTGCGAAGAAATCTAGACGCTGTGGCAAAGGCAAACAACACTGTTGCTGTTATTTCTGCCGGTTGGGATCCGGGGACTGATTCTATTGTCCGTTCCATGATGGAATTTATGGCACCCAAAGGTGTGACTTATACGGACTTTGGTCCCGGTATGAGCATGGGACATACAGTTGCCGTTAAGGCTATTAAGGGAGTTAAGGCTGCCCTTTCGATGACTATACCGCTAGGTACAGGTATTCATCGCCGTATGGTTTATATCGAAGTAGAAAACGGTTATAATTTTGCGGATGTGGCGGCAGCGATCAAAGCTGATGAATATTTTGTACATGACGAAACGCATGTGATGCAGGTAGAATGTGTGGAAAGCCTGAAAGATATGGGGCATGGAGTGTCTATGACCCGCAAAGGAGTTTCGGGTCTGACCCAGAATCAATTATTGGAATTCAATATGAAAATAAACAATCCGGCTCTTACTGCACAGGTACTTGTGGCATCGGCGCGTGCATCTTTGAAGCAAAAACCGGGAGCATATACGATGATAGAGATTCCTGTGATAGATTATATTTATGGCGAAAGAGAGGCTCTGATCAAAAAACTGGTGTGATCTTTTGATACACCACAGAAACATAAAGTCTGTTGAACTAAAAAGAGGAAGTTGTATAACCAAAACAACTTCCTCTTTTGCTTTTTAATATTATAGGTTCTTATGCGTCAATTTTTGCATAAGTCGCATTTTCCTCAATGAATTCGCGGCGTGGAGCAACATCCTCACCCATGAGCATAGAGAAAATGTGATCAGCTTCAGCTGCATTCTCTATGGTTACCTGACGCAATGTGCGGTGTTCAGGATTCATAGTTGTTTCCCACAGCTGAGTGGCGTTCATTTCTCCAAGACCTTTATAGCGTTGTGTGTGGACAGCATTTTCGTCACCATCAGCATATTTTTCGATGAATGTGCGGCGTTGTCTGTCATCCCAGCAGTATTCTTCAACTTTACCTTTACGGCACAGGTATAATGGAGGAGTAGCGATATATACATATCCTTTTTCCAATAATGCCTTCATGTGGCGGAAGAAGAATGTGAGGATCAGTGTGGCAATATGGCTACCGTCTACGTCGGCATCGGTCATAATCACCACCTTATGATAACGTAGTTTGGCAAGATTCAACTCTTTAGAGTCTTCTTCCGTACCAATTGTTACCCCAAGTGCTGTATATATATTTTTTATCTCATCGCTTTCCAAAACTTTATGAGGCATCGCTTTTTCCACGTTCAGAATTTTACCTCTTAATGGAAGAATAGCCTGGAATCCTCTATCACGTCCTTGCTTGGCTGTACCACCCGCCGAGTCTCCTTCGACAAGGAAAATCTCACATATTTGAGCATCTTTACTGGAGCAGTCAGCTAATTTTCCGGGAAGGCCACCACCTGTAAGAGGTGATTTGCGTTGTACCATTTCACGGGCTTTACGTGCTGCTGCACGAGCTGTTGCTGCAAGGATAACTTTCTCAACAATTATTCTAGCCTCTTTCGGGTGTTCTTCCAGATAGTAACCTAAAGC
>RRZU010180240.1_pt1 | contig 10180 bp, 14 predicted proteins | sample 2165561 | NCBI WGS metagenome assembly RRZU01 (sample SAMN10456909, study PRJNA506462) | wastewater metagenome | isolation source: wastewater sludge | place: USA: Moscow, Idaho
GATAAAAATGCAAATTACGTTCAGCTAAAAGATCAAATAGAATTGCGTAATTTATATAATCAAAATGTAGTTCTGAATGTTGAAGGTTTTAGTTACAAAGAGATTTTAGAAATGATTTCGCGATATTCTAAACAATCAATTTCATTTTACATTCAACCCAAAAAGAAGAAGTATTGGATAGGTGATAATAAAAAAATAGTTTTAAAAAAATAAAGCTGGATTAATGTCCAGCTTTTGTTTTTATTGAATCTTTTACCTCTTTAGCAGGCGTTTCTACTGTTTTTGTAGAATCTTTAACTTCTTCATGTTTCTCTTCAGCTTTCTCTGCGTGTTCTGCATGCGCTCCATGAGCAGCTTCAGCTTTGTGATGCATTTCTTCTGCAGTCGCAGGTTCATGTACAACTGGAAGAACTCCGTGGTTTACACCAGCTTTAGAGTTGCAAGAAGTAGCAAATGCTGCAACAGCTACTAAAAGAATTAATTTTTTCATGACGTACAATTTATTGTAAGGGTATATTATTAAATAATTATTTTGACAAAATTAGTTAAAAACATTGAGTTCAACTAACTGATTTATTTCAATTGTGCAATTTTTTGAATTCCACCTTTTGTTTTATCACCAACTTTCACATTGATTTCAGTATCAAGTGGTAAAAAGATATCTACACGAGATCCAAATTTGATAAATCCATATTCTTTTCCTGCAACAGCAGCATCATTCTCTTTACTATAACAAACAATTCTACGCGCAACAGCACCTGCAATTTGTCTGAATAAGATTTTTGTATGATCTGCATTTTCTACAACAACAGTCGTTCTTTCGTTCAATTCAGATGATTTTGGATGAAATGCAACCAAAAATTTCCCTGGATGATATTTAGAATAAATCACTTTTCCATTAACAGGATAACGCGTAACGTGTACATTAAGCGGCGTCATGAAAATTGAAAGTTGAATACATTTCTGATTAAGAAATTCGCTTTCGTAAACTTCTTCTAAAACAACAACTTTTCCATCTACTGGCGCAATCACACAATTTTCTGATGAATCAGATTCTCTGATTGGATTTCTGAAAAACCAAACGATAAATCCGTACATAATCCATAACGGTAAGGCAAAATAAAACCCGTAAACAGGAAAAAAGTAATGTAATACTCCTGTTGCGATTGCAAATAAAACTAAGCAACCGATTAAAATAGCTGTTCCTTCTCTGTGAAGTTTCATAAAGTGTATACTAATAAATAATATAAATAGACAAATGGTACGACAAATATAAAACTATCTAATCGATCTAAAAAACCGCCGTGACCAGGAATTAGGTTTGAGCTGTCTTTTACATTGAAAAATCGTTTAATTTTAGATTCTGTCAAATCTCCAAACGGACCTAACGCAGCAACTATCAATCCGATAATCATCCAGTTACCATGTAGGTTTTCGCCGTAATATTTTTGAATTAAAAATCCTGCTAAAAGTGTGAAAACTATTCCTCCAAAAAATCCTTCCCACGTTTTTGCACCAGAAATTTTTGGAGCAAATTTATGTTTTCCGATCAAATTTCCTGTTAAATAGGCAAATGTATCGCTACACCAAAGTAATAAAAAGACAAAGAAAACTTCGTAATGCATTACTTTTTCTCCCAAAGAAGTATCAAAACTTGGTAATGTAAGGGCAAGAGCAAATGGTGCGATAATGTAAGTTAAACCTAAAGTTGCTTTTCCGAAATCGTTTAACAATTCGTTTGTAGATTTAAATATGGTATAAATACTAAACAAGAAAAGTACTGGTACAATGAAAAAGGCACTTTTTAGGTAAAAGTAATAGTGATTAGAAGTTTCAAAGGCTTCTAAGAAATTTTTGCTATAATATCCAAATATCAATAATGAAGCTAATAAAATGCCTAATTGATAGATTTTTTTTGAAAGTTTAGTGATTTTTAAAAACTCGTACAAACAAAATAGTCCAAAAACCATCATTAATACGATAAGTCCTTTTGGATGAATTGTTGTTCCTAAAAATATGATGATGGCGTATACAAGCCCCGAGGAAGCTCTAACAACTAAATTTTTCATGGCTATTCTTCAACCAACAACAAATAAATATTCTTCGCATTCTGTATGTTCGGAAACTTGTGCATGTTTTTTCCTCGAATCGAAGTTATTTTAGATGGAAGATTGTCTTTTTTTAAAGTTCGTAATTTTTGCAATGCAGCTCCAACATTCTCTACAAGTTGAGAAGGGCGTGCGTAAATGATAAAGTTTGAAGGGAAATCGTCGATATTTCTTCCACAAGTTTGATGCGCAGATAACATAATACTACCATCAAAAGCGATCAGAAATTCACAATTCAAAAAACTTAATGTATAACGAGAATCACTTGGATTTTCGACATAAGGAATATTCACAGCTTGTAAAGCTTGTTGTAAACTAGGATCTAAACAGATTAATTCGCTTACATTTTCGTAGTTAACAATTTCTTTTAAGTTACGGAAAGCTTCTTCGTTATTATCACAAAATAAAAAATGTCCACCACCAGCGTTAAAGTTTGTTGCAAAAACTTCGTCCATTGATAAGTTATTCTCAGAATAATTTGGATGAAATAAATCAATTTGATTTTCTTCATCATTATTCTCAGATTGGTGAGTGGCTTTTTTTAGTAGGTTTTTAATTGCTTTCCACATGAATACTCATGATTTAATGCGAAATTACATAATTTAACTCTAAAGGTAATAAAAATTGTCTATATAATAATATGTAAAAAAAAAATCGTCTATATAAGACGATTTTTTTTTAAGATTTATATGAATTGATTAAATATCATTTCCTGATTCTGGTTGAATCACTTGCTCTGGTCCAGCTTCGATAGCTTCTTCTTGCTTTTCTTCAACTTTATCCAACTCATTTGTAAATTCTCTTTTCCCGAAAATTTCTTCTAAGTCTTCTCTAAAAATAACTTCTTTTTCAATTAGTTTTTCAGCCAGGATATCCAATTTATCACGATTTTCAAGTAAAATTGATTTTGCTCTTTCGTATTGCGCTTCAATCATTGCTTTAACTTCTTGATCAATAATTTGAGCTGTTTTTTCTGAGTATGGTTTACTAAAACCGTATTCACTTTGCCCAGAAGAGTCGTAATAAGAAACATTACCTATTTCTTTATTAAGCCCATATATACTAATCATTGCAGAAGCTTGTTTTGTCACTTTTTCTAAGTCGCTTAATGCACCTGTAGAGATGTTACCCAATACAACTTGCTCTGCAGCACGACCACCCATTGTCATACACATTTCGTCTAACAATTGTTCTGTCGTTGTAATTTGTCTTTCTTCTGGTAAATACCAAGCTGCACCTAAAGAGCGTCCACGTGGAACGATTGTTACTTTAATTAATGGTGCGGCATGCTCTGTTAACCAACCAATAGTAGCGTGACCTGCTTCGTGATAAGCGATACGTCTTTTTTCTGAAGGTTTTATAACCTTCGATTTCTTTTCTAATCCACCAATAATACGGTCGACAGCGTCTAAGAAATCTTGTTTTTCAACTACTTCTTTGTTTTTACGAGCTGCTACTAAAGCTGCTTCGTTACAAACATTCGAAATATCTGCACCAGAAAAACCTGGGGTTTGTTTTGCTAAAAAATCTACTTCAACATCTTCACCTAATTTTAAGGGACGTAAGTGAACTTGGAAAATTTCTTTACGTTCGTTTAATTCAGGTAAATCAACATTAATGATACGGTCAAAACGACCTGGGCGTAATAATGCTTTATCCAAAACGTCCGAACGGTTTGTTGCTCCAATTACAATAACGTTAGATTCTGTTCCAAAACCATCCATTTCTGTTAATAATTGGTTCAATGTATTTTCGCGTTCGTCGTTAGATCCTGTAAAATTCGATTTTCCACGTGCTCTACCAATTGCATCAATCTCATCAATAAAAATAATTGATGGAGATTTTTCTTTTGCATTTTTGAATAAATCGCGAACACGAGATGCACCGACACCTACAAACATTTCGACGAAATCTGAACCTGATAATGAGAAAAACGGTACTTTAGCTTCGCCTGCAACAGCTTTTGCTAACAACGTTTTACCTGTACCAGGAGGTCCTACTAATAAAGCTCCTTTTGGAATTTTACCACCTAATTTTGTGAATTTATCAGGATTTTTTAAGAACTCTACAATTTCTTCAATTTCTTCTTTTGCACCTTCTAATCCAGCTACATCCTTGAAAGTTGTTTTGATATGATCATCACCTTCAAATAATTTTGCTTTTGATTTTCCGACAGAAAATATTCCACCACTTCCTCCTGCAGATCCACCAGCTCCCATCTTTCTAAATAATAGGAAATAAATTAATCCGAAAAAGAATAAAGTAATGAACAAATTCATAAATAAACTTCCAAATCCACTTGATACGATTGTATTAAGTTTGGCTGTTTTATTTGGACTTTTTTCTACGTTTGTATAAAAATCTTTTTCAAAGTTACCAGCATCGGCAACATTGAATGTAAAATTTGGAGATCCAGTAGATAACGGATTAATACTTTCAGATTTTTTGAATTTCTTAAATTCTTCTGTATTTAATGCGGCATCAGTTAAATAAACTGCTACACGTCCTGTTTCTTTTTCTAAATCAGCTTCTTTTACGTAACCTTTTTCTACATATGACAGAAATGTAGTACGATCAATATTCTTTGTCGCAGCTCCCATTCCGCCAATATTATCCGAAAATAATAAAAAGGCAATCAGCAATAATCCTATAATGGCATATATCCATGTAGGATTAAAACCAGATGGTTTAAAATTATTTTTTTTCAATTTTTTTTGGTTTCAGTTATGATTAATATTCCATTTCGATACGCGTTTCTATGGCATCGCCCCATAAACTTTCGATATCGTAATATTCTCTGTATTCTTTTTGGAAAACATGGACAATAACATTTGTGTAGTCTAATAATATCCATTGATTGTTTTGTGTTCCTTCTACATGAAATGGTCTTTCTCCCATTTCAGTTTTTACAGTTCTTTCTACAGAAGCAGCTATAGAACTAACTTGTGTATTAGAGTTTCCTGTGCAAACTACAAAGTATTGGCAAAATGCATTTTCAATTTCTCTTAAATCTAAAATAGTAATTTCTTCTCCCTTAACGTTTGTTATTCCATCTACAATGCTATCTAGCAAGTCTTTTGTATATTGAGTATCTATCATCTTATATTTTGTAATTCGCAAATTTAATGAATCCTAATTAAAGTTTGAACTTTTTAAAATAACTTTAACCCTTAGATAAAAGTAATAAAAAAAATGTACTTAATTAGTTTTGATTCTTTGCCTAATACGAATGAGTTTTTAATGGATTTGTCCAAAAAAGATGCCAATAGTTGGACTGTCATACATGCTAAAAACCAAACCAAAGGAAAAGGTTATGCTGGCAACGAATGGAAAGTTGTAAATGGAGAGAATTTGACCTTTAGTTTTTTACTGAAAACGGCTTATAGTTTTCAAGAATTAATTTATTTCAACGAATGGATTTCAAATGTAATTTGTTCTTTTTTAAAACAATTTCACCCAAAAACCAACGTAAAATGGCCAAATGACATCATTTTGAATGATAAAAAGGTATGCGGTATTTTAATCGAAAATCACAGATCTAATGGAACAATGAATTCTGTGATTGGTGTCGGAATTAATGTCAATCAAACTGATTTTAATCACTTGCCAAAAGCAACTTCACTAAAAATAGTGACTGACAAAATGTATGACATCGAAGCAATTTTGACAGATTTAATACATCATTTCGAAAAACAATATCCAACATTAGAACAAAAAGATTTCAAATCGATACATCAAACTTATTTAGATAATTTGTTTAGAAAAGATGAAATTTCTCGATTTAAATTGAATGAAGTAGAAGTGAACGGAATTATTAAAGATGTAAATGAAGCCGGAAATTTAGTGGTCGAAATCAATCAAGAATTGCGAGAATTTAAGCACAAAGAAATCGAACTTCTTTTTTAATCCTTTAGAAAAGGCTATTTTTGTTACATGGAAGAATTTGTAGTTTTAGTTGATCAAAACGATCAAAAATTAGGATTGATGGAGAAGCAACAGGCTCATATAGCTGGTTTATTGCATCGTGCATTTTCTGTTTTTGTGTTCAATTCTAAAGGAGAATTGATGATTCAGCAACGAGCTGCCAGCAAATACCATTCGCCAACGTTATGGACCAATACATGTTGTAGTCATCCGCGCGATAACGAAACATACGAACAAGCGGCTCACAGACGTTTGGAAGAGGAAATGGGATTTGATTGCGAGTTAGAATATAAATTTAATTTCATCTACAAAGCGCATTTAGAAAATGATTTGATTGAGCATGAATTAGACCATGTTTTTATCGGAACATTTGATGACGAACCAAAGCTAAATCCTGATGAAGTGATGGCGTATCGTTGGGTAGAATTGGATGATTTGAAAAAAGATATGGAAAAAAATCCTCAGAATTATACAGCTTGGTTCAAAATAATTTTTGAACATTATGTATCTTATATAGAGGCCTAAAAATAGAAACAGATGAAAGTTACTGTCAACAGAAAAGCACATTTTAACGCTGCGCACCGATTGTTTAACAAGAATTGGAGCGATGAACAAAATTTTGAAGTTTTCGGGAAATGTTCTTACCCAAATTATCACGGACACAATTATGAAATTATTGTGGCGGTGAAAGGTGAAGTTGATCCAGAAACAGGTTTTGTGATGAATTTGGACGAATTACGAAAAATTATCGCGGTTGAAGTTGAAGATTATTTGGATCATAAAAATCTGAATGTTGATATTGAAGAATTTAAAACTATCAATCCAACTGCCGAAAATATTGTGATTTTGATTTGGAATAAAATTAGAGCAAAATTAGCGACTGATTTAGAATTGAAAGTAACCTTATACGAAACTCCACGTAATTTCGTAGAATACGCAGGCGAATGAAATTAGGTGATCACATTCCAACTTTTTCGTTGGAGGATAATAAAGGAAATTGGTTTAATTCGGACGAGTTTTTGTACAAAAAATATTTTGTTTTATTCTTTTATCCAATGAATTTTACGCCAATGTGTACAAAAGAAGTCTGTCAATTTCGTGATGTAAATGCAGAATTTAATGCTTTGGATGCTGTGATTGTTGGAATAAATGGACAATCAACATCTTCTCACGAAAAGTTTTATACAAAACATCAACTAAACTTTCCGTTACTTTCTGATAAAGGCGCAAAGTTGTCGAAATTGTTAGGAATTAAAAAGAAATTTGGCTTAATCACACCACGAGAAACTTTTGTATTCAATAAACAAGGAAAATTAATCAAACACATTGTTTCAAATGTTGCCGAAACGCACATCGAGGAAGCGATGAAAGCAATAAAAAAAGACCAAGAAAATTAGTTTTCTTGGTCTTTTTGTTTGTATAACATTTTTCTTACAACAACGCGATAAATAAAAAAGATAACCGTTCCAATTGCCGAATAAACCAACATTGTTTGTACATCGCTTTTATCAAACAGATATTTTAGTCCAAACAACACGAAAAAGAAAATGATACTATAAATGATATTTTGTTTCATGTGGTAAAAGTAGGGATTAATCCCATTTCATATTAGTTTTTTTCATGTCATCTGTTGGTTCATCAATTTCAATAATATTTACTGTTATCCAAATAGAATAATCACAGTTTCTAAATATTTCATTTTCTTTCTGTTTTTCTTGGGTTATTACTTTCGCATTGTCTAAATCTTCTTCATCTAAAGTTAAATGTATTGTTGATGAATTATCAGTAAAATAATATGATCCAGTTTTATCTTTTAAAACTTTGCCATAATATACTTTTATGTCATCTTCTTTATTTGAATTTTCTAGGATTAGGCAGATAGATTTGTCTAGTAGTTTTTTACGATTTCTCATTTATTAATTTATAATGTTTAGGGTTGTCTTAAAACTTCAACTCTCTAATTCGAACTTCGAAACTTGTTTCTTTTGCGGTTAATGAAAAGTAAAGGTTAGAAACTAGATATTTGTTATTGCTTCATATTATTTTCTAATATAATATCCTTTTTCATTGGTTTGATTATTTTTTATAATTAAAATATATCCAAAACAATACTGAGTTTCATTGTTAGAAACTCCTTTAGATTTTTCCAAGATATCTCCAATATGATATCCATTTCTATATTTCCAATTCTGATTATTTATATAATAGTTAGAATTAAAATAGAGAAATGTGCAGCATATTATTAGAAATACAATTTCTATTATTTTTTTCTTTTTCATAAAGTTATTTCTCCAATCCTAACTAATTTCTCAGAAGTTGCTAATTGATTTGGATTTGTTCCTGGTTCATTTTGTGGAACATCTTTTCCTTTTTTACGATAAAAATCTATCCAAAAATCATCAATAATTCCGGTTCCTTTGTTTTTAAAATTCATAGGAATTAGTTCAAAAACGTTATCATCACGAAAAGCTCTTTCTATAAAATCGGAACAATATAATTCGTCATCATTCAAAATGTATAACCAATTATAAGGTTTTCCGAGCATTGTTTTAGCTTTTTCAATTGCATGAGGAATTGTATATTGATATTCATTTTTGAGACGATAAATGACAATTTTATTATTCTTTTCGGTTTGAGAAATGTAAAAATGATGAATTTCCTCTCGTTGCGATCCGCCCATTGGAGCAGCATGTAGAACAAAAATAGAATCATCAGTTTTTTCGATTAAACCAACATGATCAAAATTGGTTTCGTCATTTATTTTTGTCACTCTATTTATCGCGCCCGAAAGTTCTTCTGTTTGCGCACCAACAAAAATCAAATCTCCATTTTGGATATTTTGTAATGAAATTGAATGTTTTTCTTTTAATATTTTTGATTTTGTACAACTATTCATTGTCAATGTAAATAGAAGTAAAAAGATAGGAAATAAAACGAATATTTTTTTCATTCGGAATGAATTATTACTTTTAATCTACGAATTAACCAAAAAGATGGATTTTAAAAAAATTTTGACCATATCAATTGTCGTTTTATTGATTTTAGTTGGTGCTGCAATTATTATTGGAAGCAACAAAGATCGACGCGTTTTCTTTATTGAGAGCTTTAATAAACCAATTGAAAATGTTATTAATTCTCGTTTGGATACAGATTATTCGTACGAAATTGTAAAAGTAAAAGGTAAAACAAACGATACCATTTTGATTATTCCTTGCGAAGGTTGTCAACCATTGAAATTATCAGGAAAAATAAACGAAAAGTTTATGAACAAATTTGGTAAAGGAAAATCGGTTATGCGTTTCGAGCCGTATAAAGCGACGGAAGGGAATTTAAAAATTATTCACAAAATTAGATAATCTTCTATTTAAGAAATTTTCCTAACAATTAATTCCTTATTTTTGGGAGAATTATAAACTTATCAAAGCAAACAAACAATGAAAGTAACTGCATTAAACCAAAAGCACAAAGATTTAGGTGCGAAAATGGTTCCTTTTGCTGGATATGAAATGCCAGTGCAATACGCAGGTGTTAACCAAGAACACTTTGCTGTTCGAGAAAAAGTTGGTGTTTTTGACGTTTCTCATATGGGACAATTTTTTGTAAAAGGAGAAAAAGCAACAGACTTATTACAACACTTATTGACGAATGATGTAACGAAAGTTGCCATTGGTCAAGCTCAATATAATGCAATGCCAAACGAAAAAGGAGGAATTGTAGATGATTTAATCATTTATAAAATTTCTGATGATGAATGGATGGCAGTTGTAAATGCATCTAATATCGATAAAGATTGGGAATGGATGAACAAACACAATACGTTTGGTGCAGAGTTAACAAATAAATCTGATGAGATGTCTTTGTTAGCAATTCAAGGTCCAAAAGCAATTGAAGCAATGCAGTCGTTGACAGATGTTAATTTAGCTGAAATTCCGTTTTATCATTTCGCAATTGGTACGTTTGCAGGTATGGAAAATGTGAGTATTTCTGCAACTGGTTACACTGGTTCTGGAGGTTTCGAGATTTATTTCGCGAATGAGCAAGCAAACGAAATGTGGGACAAAGTAATGGAAGCTGGAAAATCTTTCGATATTGAGCCTTGCGGTTTAGCTTCTCGTGACACATTGCGTTTAGAGAAAGGATACTGCTTA
>RRZU012559694.1_pt1 | contig 10179 bp, 8 predicted proteins | sample 2165561 | NCBI WGS metagenome assembly RRZU01 (sample SAMN10456909, study PRJNA506462) | wastewater metagenome | isolation source: wastewater sludge | place: USA: Moscow, Idaho
GCGCCGACGCTGATCTGCTGGCCGGTGATCGCCCAGGTCAGCGCCTCGAACGGGGTCGCGGTGAGCGGTACGCGCAGGCCGGCCTGCCGGGCGAGCAGGGGGCCGAGCTGGGGATGGCGGCGGTGGCGCTGTTCGAAGGCTTCCACGTCCTGTTCCAGGCCGAGCATGCGCCGGACCATGGCTTCGAAGGCCGGCTGTCCGGCCTCCGCCACTGCGCCGTCGACGGACAGGCACGCCTGTGCCCGGTCGCGGTGGAATTCGATGGACAGGCAGGCCGCGGCATCGCCCCAGACGAGGCCCTTGTGCAGCGCGGTCGCATCGACCCGTTCGGCGATGGCCTGCGGGTCGCGGCTATGGAAGGCCAGGATATCCTGGGGACGGAAGGTGGCGCCCAGCGCCATGGCGCAGGAAAGCTTGGTGGTCACGGCGTGGCCTCCCGTTCGAGCAGCGCCCGCTTGCGCTCAACCCCCCAGCGATAGCCGGAAAGTCCGCCGTCGCTGCGCACCATCCGATGGCAGGGAATGGCCACGGCCAGCGCGTTGGCCGCGCAGGCGCCCGCCACGGCGCGCACGGCCTTGGGCGCACCGATGCGCTGGGCGATTTCCGCATAGCTCGCCGTGGTGCCGGCCGGGATTTCCCGCAGTGCCTGCCAGACGCGCTGCTGGAAGGCGGTGCCGCGCACGTCGAGGGGCAGGTCGAGTCCGCGCCCGGGCATTTCCACGAAGCCGACGACCGTGGCCACCAGTTGCTCGAAGGCGGCATCCGCGCCGATCAGCTCGGCCTTGGGGAAGCGGTCCTGGAGGTTGCGGGCCAGGGCATCGGGATCGTCGCCGAGCAGGATGGCGCAGACGCCGCGTTCGCTGGCGGCGACCAGGATCGAGCCCAGCGAGCACTCGCCCACCGCGAAGCGGATGACCGCCCGGTTGCCGCCGTCGCGGAAGCTCCCGGGAGGCATGCCCAGCAGGTGCGCCGACTCCTGATAGAAGCGGCCGGACGAGTTGTAGCCGGCCGCGTAGATCGCATCGGTGATCCTGCCGCCGCCGCCCAGCGTCGCGCGGACCTTGCGGGCGCGGAGTTCCGCCGCGTAGGCCCTCGGCGTCACGCCGGTGACCGCCTTGAACAGGCGATGCAGATGGGAGGCGCTCATCCCGGCGCCGCGCGCCAGCTCCGCCAGGCTGGGCGGCGTGTCCGCGGCCTCGATCTGCCGGCACAGCATGGCTACCAGGGCAGCCTGCCGCTCGGCGAGGGGAGGCTGGTCGGGACGGCAGCGCTTGCACGGGCGGAATCCCGCCTGTTCGGCGGCGGCGGCCGAAGCGAAGAAGCGGACGTTCTCCGGTCGCGGCGTGCGCGCGCCGCACGAGGGGCGGCAGTAGACGCCCGTGGTCCGCACCGCATAGCAGAAACGGCCATCGGCGAGCGGGTCGCGGGCGACCACCCAGGTCCAGCGCGGGTCGGCCAGGGTCGTGGCGGCAGATTGTTCGGTTGACTTGGACATGTCCGGAGTATCCCACGAGTTCGACGCCGCCTACTGTAGAGCTGGCAGGAGTCGGACACACTCCGGGTCTTGCTTTCGAATTCGCTGCCCGCAAAAGAGCATTTCGCAAGGAGGAGCAGGGGAGAGGCGAACCATTCCGGGAAGAGCGGACGGATCGAGGGTGAGTCCAGGTCCGCGAATACGGCCTGTCTCAGGCCGAAACAATCCTGTTCTTACCCCCGTGTTTGGCCTCGTACAGCGCTTGATCGGCGCGTTTTATCGTGTCTTCGTATGAGCGATCTTCCGGGATCATGGTCGTCACACCCATGCTCGCCGTGACAGCAATGCCGTCCAGCGAGAACTTACCGAGTTCTTCCCTGAAAAGATCATGTATACGCCTGGCGAACTGCATTGCCTGGTCATGCCCGGTATTGGGCAGGGCGACTACAAACTCATCGCCACCAAAACGGCAGGCGCAATCAGTCTTGCGAAGTGCCGAGCGACAGATGTTGGCCACCGCCTGGATCGCCTCATCGCCAACGTGATGACCCTGGCTGTCATTGATTTTCTTGAGGTTGTCAAGATCGAACATCAAGATGCAGGTCGGCACCGAATACCGAACGTATGACTCGTAGTGCAGCGTCAGGTCATGTTCCAGTTTTCTCCGGTTGAAAAGACCTGTCAGCTGATCGGTATCGCTTAGCTCCCGCAGCCTGACCTCCAGATCGTGCCGCTCCGAGATATTGCTTGCGACCCAGAGCACGACATCCTCGCCGTCCACAGAAAAACTCAGAGCCTGGATGCGTCCTTCGAACCAGATCGGCTTTTCGGGCCCCTCATCGGGCAAACCCTTCACATCCTTGTTGCTCAGTTCGTACTCCTCGACGAGCAGTTTCCGGGACGCCAGCGCCCGATCGATCTGTTCGAGAAACCAGTTGGCTTTTTCAGGCTTGATCAAGTCCGAAAGATACAGGCCAACCAGGCCGGAGCCGTCGTGGTAATAGCGCTTGTCACGGCCACCAAATACCGCAACATATTTGCCAGTGCGGGACAGAATAAAGGCAGGATCCGGCAAAGCATCAAGAATTGATTTCATCTGCTCGACGTTGACCATGACGCACTTCTTCTGAGTGGTTTAATGGATGGCACATTAGTCAGGCTAAAGGTGAAATGCACGGACTTTTCTCGACGCCAAGAGCGGCTACCGAGTCGGCTTGGGCCTGTCACGAAAGGCTGCTTTGGGGCGAAGGCAGTCGCCAGTAGCAGTGTCCGGTACTGTGATGCACAGGTTCTTCATCGAGTGTGCGCGCTGTTCGTCGACGGACGTGTAGTTGGTGTTCTGGGTGGCGCTCAAGCTATTATCGTGCAACTACAATTTCCGGGGCTGGTGATTATCGGATATTGCATTGATGGTTGCCCGGTCCCCCCACGACCTTGGGCTGCAAACACCTCTGTGCCGCCCGGAAAGCCGCCTCGACGCCGAGCACCTGCGACTAATCTGCAGATGCGGCGACTCGCTCTCTCACCAGTGTATGCAGGCCATGACCGACCACACCAACCCTTCCTGCACTGGGCCGGCGTGCCGCTGCCGGTGGCGCTGTCGGCGACACTGCTGTTTCGCGGCCTGAGCTTCTGGGCACCGATGCTGCCGGGCCTTCTGGTGGCACGCACGGTGCTGCGCGCCGAACCACCGGGCTGAAGCGGCCCATGGGCGGCAAAGCGCCGGCCTTTCGGGTACGGTATCGGCCTGTCCCACCCGGCATCGCTCTGCACCACGCCACGGAATCCTCCCATGCCCAACGCACCGCAACCGCTGTTCGAAACCTATAACCGCTTTCTGGACCTGAACTTTCTGCAACTGAGCGAGGAACTGCCGGCCGTGCGCGCGTATCTCGCCGGTTTTCCGCCCGAACTGCAGGTGGTCGAGGGTTATCTGGCCGTGCGCGGGTTCCTCAAGTCCTATGCCGGCAACGAGCCGACCTTCAACTCCTACCGCACCCATGTCGAGCGGCTGCTGCTGTGGTCCATGCTGGTCGCCGGCAAGCCGCTGCTCGAACTGCGCCGGCGCGATGCCGAAGCCTTCATGGAGTTCTGCCTGCGTCCGCCCCGGGACTGGATCGGGCCGATGGTCCGCTCGCGTTTCGTGCGTATCGGCGGGCGCAAGAAGCTCGAATCCGACACCTACGCGGTCAACGAGGACTGGCGGCCGTTCAGCGTCACCACGCCCAAGCGCAACCGCTCGCTGAGCGAAGCCGGCGCCGTTGCCGAGGAGCTGCGGCCCTACCGGATGTCCCAGGGCTCGGTCGCCCAGGTCTTCGCCGTCTGCGGCAGTTTCTTCCAGCACGCCATCGACGAGGGCCTGACCGAGGTCAACCCGTTCCGCGCGGTCAAGCAGAAGTCGGTCTACAAGCAGCGCAACACCCTGGACGTTTCCGGGCGCTCGCTCACGCCGCTGCAATGGGGCTACGTGATCGAAACCGCCGAGCAGATGGCCGACGCCGAGCCCGAGGTTCACGAGCGCACCCTGTTCATCCTCGCCACGCTGTTCGCCATGTACCTGCGCGTTTCCGATCTGGTCGGCCGCGACAACTGGGAGCCGACCATGGGCGACTTCCGCCGCGATACCACCGGCAACTGGTGGTTCCATGTGGTCGGCAAGGGCAACAAGGCGGCCAAGATCAGCGTGCGCGACGACTACATCCAGAACTACCTGACCCGCTACCGGCGCCATCTGGGGTTGCCTGCCCTGCCCTCGCCCCATGAAACCCACCCGCTGCTCAGCACCCTCAAGGGCCGCGCCGGGCTGTCCGACCGCCACCTGCGCCTGCTCCTGCAACAGGTCTTCGATCGCGCCCTGCAGCGCATGGTCGAGGAAGGCTGGAGCAACGACGAGGTCGACCACCTGCGCTCCGCCTCGCTGCACTGGCTGCGCCACACCTCGGCGACCTTCGACGCGCCGCACCGCGACATGAAGGATCTGCAGGCCGACCTGCGTCACAACAGCCTGAGCACCACCCAGAACACCTACTACAACTCCCTCGACGAGCAGCGCGCCCACTCGGTCAAGCACCTGCGCATCAAGGACTGAACCGCGCGCCTCGCCCGCCGTGTGCTCACCTAGGCGGCCCGCCGCCGCGAATCCCGTGGCCGCAGCGCCCTCGCCGCTCCGCGCTCCGGCCCGAGGCGGAATCCGGCCGCGCAGGCATCGCCGCCCTGTGCTGAACTGTGTTTATGCCCCCTATCGATTGCGGGCCAGGCCCGCGAGGCAGGCTGCCATGTATCACGGTGAGCGCTTCAACGCCTGGACGCATCTGGTCGGCGCGGTGCTGGCCAGCATCGGCGCGCTCTGCCTGCTGGTCCAGGCACTCTGGGAGGGCGAGCCGCTGAAGATCGGCAGCATCGCGGTCTACGGCGCCAGCCTGGTGCTGCTCTACGTGGTCTCGACCGTCTATCACAGCGTGCGCGGGCGAGCCAAGGCGATCATGCGCAAGCTCGATCACCTGTCGATCTACCTGCTGATCGCCGGCAGCTATACCCCCTTCTGCGTCGTGAGCCTGCAGGGGCCCTGGGGCTGGTCGTTGCTCGGCTTGGTCTGGGGCATGGCGCTGGTGGGCATACTCCAGGAACTCAAGCCGCGCTCCGAAGCGCGCCGGCTGTCGCTGGTGATCTACGCGCTGATGGGCTGGAGCGCCGTGCTGGCCCTGGAGCCACTGGCCAGCGCGCTCGGCCCCGGCGGGCTGGGCTGGCTGCTGGCCGGCGGCATCTTCTACACCGTGGGCATCGTCTTCTTCGTCCTCGACAGGCGCCTGCGCCACGGGCACGGCATCTGGCACCTGTTCGTGATCGCCGGCAGCACCCTGCACTACGTGACGGTGATGCTCTATGTGGTCTGAGGCCCGCCGCAGAGGGCGCGGCGCCAAGCGCGGCGGGCGCTCTCCCCGCTCGCCCGGCCATGCCTTTTCAATCTCTTCATATATCCATAAGTGCTTTCCATGGCAAAAATAAAGCACTTAAGATCATAAGCAGACAAGCCCGCGCGCCCCGCCGTGCCGGTCGGGGTCGTCCGTCGCGCCGGCCCCGCACTCCCGATCCTGCTCAAGGCACCCCGACGATGGCACTGGAAGCCCTGCAACAGCATTTCCGCACCGAACAGGAAACCCTCTGGGGCGACGGCCTGGCCCTCAGCGCCGCCGCCGACGGCGTGTCGGGGCACTTCGCCCGCCTGCGCCTGCACAGCCACTTCCAGCCGCTGCTCGATGCCGTCACGCTGCAGCCGCTGGCCCATGAGGCGCTGCTGCGCCCGCTCGACCCGCACAGCGGCGCCTATCTGCCGCCCAGCGCCGCTTTCGCCTGTGCCCGCACGCCGCAGGAGGCGGTGTATCTGGATCGCCTGTGCCGGGTGGTGCATGCGCTCAACTTCGTCCGCCAGCAGCCGGGCCGGCAACTGCTGTTCCTCAATGTCAGCGGCCGCCACCTGGCGGCCGTGGCCCAGGAGCACGGCGCCGCCTTCGAACGACTGCTGGCTCTGTGCGGCCTGCAGCCGCAGCAGGTAGTGCTGGAAATCCTCGAAGCCAGCGTCGACCAGCTGGAACTGCTGCAGACCGCCCTGCAGGCCTACCGCAAGCGCGGCTTCCGCATCGCGATGGACGACTTCGGCTGCCAGCACTCCAATTTCGACCGCCTCTGGCAGCTCACCCCGGACCTGGTGAAGCTGGATCGCCACCTGATCCAGCAGGCCGAGGTCAACCCGCGCGCGCGGCTGATCCTGCCCAAGCTGATCGGGATCATCCACGACCTCGGCGCCCAGGCGGTGTGCGAGGGAATCGAGACGGCGCAGCAGCACCGCCTCTGCGTGGACGCCGGCAGCGACCTGCTGCAGGGCTACTACTACGCCCGTCCGCAGCCGACGCTGCTGCGCGACGGTGCCGCAACGCCTGCGGTGTCGCGCCCGGCGGCGCTGGCATAGGCACGGCAATCCGGCTGCGCCGCAGGGCACGGCCAGAACGGCAAAAGGCCCGGCGGGAGCGAACCCGCCGGGCCTTTTGCCTCTTCGCCGACCTGGACGTTACTGCTGGGCGCCGTAGGTCTGGTCGAACACGCCACCGTCGTTGAAGTGGGTCTGCTGGATCTGCGGCCACTCGCCGAAGGTCTTCACCGCATCGAGCAGTTCGACCTGCGGGAAGCGGTCGGCGAACTCCTGGAGGATCGCCGGGTTGCGCGGGCGCAGGTAGTTGGCGGCGGCGATGCGCTGGCCTTCGTCCGACCACAGGTACTTGAGGTACGCCTCGGCCTCGGCGCGGGTGCCCTTCTTGTCGACCACCTTGTCGACCACCGCCACCGGCGGCTCGGCCTGCACCGAGACGCTCGGGTAGACCACCTCGAACTCGCCGCGGCCGAATTCGCGGGCGATCATCTCCGCCTCGTTCTCGAAGGTCACCAGCACGTCGCCGATCTTGTTCTGCATGAAGGTGGTGGTCGCCGCGCGGCCGCCGGTGTCCAGCACCGGCGCCTGGCGGAACAGCTTGCCGACGAACTCGCGCGCCGCCACCTCGTCGCCGCCCTGCTTGAGCACGTAGCCCCAGGCCGACAGGTAGGTATAGCGGCCGTTGCCCGAGGTCTTCGGGTTGGGCACCACCACCTCGACGCCGTCCTTGAGCAGGTCCGGCCAGTCCTTGAGGCCCTTGGGGTTGCCCTTGCGCACGATGAACACGGTGGCCGAGGTGAAGGGCGCGCTGTTGTCCGGCAGCAGGCTCGCCCAGTTCTGCGGGATCAGCTTGCCGATGTCGTGCAGGGCGTTGATGTCGGTGGCCATGTTCATGGTGATGACGTCGGCCGGCAGGCCGTCGATCACCGCGCGGGCCTGCTTGCTGGAGCCGCCATGGGACATCTGGATCTGCAGCGGCTTGTTGCCCTCGGCCTGCCAGTGCTTCTGGAAAGCCACGTTGTATTCCTTGTAGAAGTCGCGCATCACGTCGTAGGAGACGTTGAGCAGCGTGGCGGCCTGGGCGGCGCCGGAAGCCAGCGCCACGCTGGCGGCCAGCAGGGAGGAAGTGAGCAGTCGCTTCATCGGGCAATCCCTGGGGGTGAACGGAAGAAAGCCGGACTATAGGAAATTGCCGCTTATTCCACAAAAGAATATTTAGTTATCTTTATCTTCGACCATCGCATAAGCATGGGCGGGCATGAACGCCCTGCCCTTATATTCCAAAAAGAAATTAATAAATCAAAATTCATTCTTTTTGACTCTTTCAAATCCTGTGCATAGTGGCTCCACCCAAGGACATCACCCCTTCTGAGGAGCACCACCATGAGCATCCGCCTCGGCGACATCGCCCCCGATTTCGAACAGGACTCCAGCCTCGGCCGCATCCGTTTCCACGAGTGGCTCGGCGACAGCTGGGGCATCCTGTTCTCCCACCCGGCCGACTTCACCCCGGTGTGCACCACCGAGCTGGGCTTCACCGCCAAGCTCAAGGACCAGTTCGCCCAGCGCGGCGTCAAGGCCATCGCCCTGTCGGTCGACCCGGTGGACTCGCACCTGAAGTGGATCGGGGACATCGAGGAGACCCAGGACACCCTGGTCAACTTCCCGATCCTCGCCGACGCCGACCGCAAGGTGTCCGACCTCTACGACCTGATCCACCCCAACGCCAGCGACACCCTGACCGTGCGCTCGCTGTTCATCATCGACCCGGCCAAGAAGGTGCGGCTGATCATCACCTACCCGGCCAGCACCGGGCGCAACTTCCACGAGATCCTGCGGGTGATCGATTCGCTGCAGCTGACCGACAGCCACAAGGTCGCCACCCCGGCCAACTGGCAGGACGGCGACGAGGTGGTGATCGTACCCTCGCTCAAGGACGAGGAAGAACTCAAGCAGCGCTTCCCCAAAGGCTACCGCGCGGTGAAGCCCTACCTGCGCCTGACCCCGCAGCCGAACCGCTGAGCTGCGATACCAAGGTTTCAACCCTCAAGCCACGCATGGGGTTCGGGGCCTGCCAGGCAGAACAGGCCCCTTTTTTATTCACACGAGAAGGAAACAGCGATGCGGGTCGTATCCCTTTCCGGCAGTCCCTCGCAGCAGTCGCGCTCCGCCGGCCTGCTGGAGTGGTCGCGCCGCTGGCTGAGCGCGCGCGGCGTCGAGGTGGTCAGCTTCGGCGTGCGCGACTTCGCCGCCGAAGACCTCCTCCACGGGCGCTTCGACAGCCCGCAGGTCATCGAACTGGCCGAACGCGTACGCGAAGCCGACGGCCTGCTGGTCGCCACGCCGGTGTACAAGGCCGCCTATTCCGGCGCGCTGAAGACCCTGCTCGACCTGCTGCCCGAGCGTGCGCTGGCACATCAGGTGGTGCTGCCGCTGGCCACCGCCGGCAGCCCGGCGCACCTCTTGGCGCTGGACTACGCGCTCAAGCCGGTGCTCGCCGCGCTGAAGGCCGAGGAAGTGCTGCAGGGCGTGTTCGCCGACGATGCGCAGACCCGCTATCAGGACGATGGCCTGTGGCTGGCGCCGGAACTGGAGCAACGCCTGGAAGGCGCCCTGGAACAGTTCTACCAGGCACTGGCGCGCCGCCCGCAGCACCTGCAGCCGGGGCAGCTCGAACGGCAATTGCTCGGCGCCCGCTGGAGCATCTGAACCACCGATTTCCCCTCCGGGCGAGCGCTCCCGCGCAGCCCACCCGTTTCCAGCCTCCCCGTCGCGGGCGAGGCGCGCGAAAGTCCTCACCCGTCCGTCAACGGACCGGCAGGCACCCACCCAACGACTTGCATATCAAGGAGAGCGCCATGCGCACTACTTACCTGCGTCGCGGACTGGTCGCCCTGCTGGCCGCCGCGATCTCTTCCGCCGCCCTCGCCGCCGACGAGGCGCATACCCTGCGTATCGGCTACCAGAAGTACGGCACCCTGGTCCTGCTCAAGGCCAAGGGCAGCCTGGAACAGCGCCTAGCCGCCCAGGGCGTCAAGGTGCAGTGGACCGAGTTCCCCGGCGGCCCGCAGCTGCTGGAAGGCCTCAATGTCGGTTCGGTCGACTTCGGCGTGACCGGCGAGACCCCGCCGGTGTTCGCCCAGGCCGCCGGCGCCGATCTGCGCTATGTCGCCTACGAACCGCCGGCGCCCACCGGCGAGGCGATCCTGGTGCCCAAGGATTCGCCGATCAAGTCCGTCGCCGAGCTGAAGGGCAAGAAGGTCGCCCTGAACAAGGGCTCCAACGTGCACTACCTGCTGGTGCGCGCGCTGGAGGACGCCGGCCTGTCGATCAAGGACATCACCCCGGTGTACCTGCCGCCGGCCGACGCCCGCGCCGCCTTCGAGCGCGGCAGCGTCGATGCCTGGGTGATCTGGGATCCGTTCCAGGCCGCCGCCGAGCAGCAGCTGTCGGCGCGCACCCTGCGCGACGGCAGCGGGCTGGTCGACAACCACCAGTTCTACCTGGCCAGCGGCAGCTACGCCCAGCAGCACCCGCAGGTGGTCGGCGCGCTGATCGAGGAGATCCGCACCGTCGGCGAGGAGGCCAAGGCCGATCCGGCCAGGGTCACCGCCCAGGTCGCCCCGCTGATCGGCCTGCCGGCCGACATCACCCACAAGGCCGTCGCCCGCCAGGGCTACGGCGCCCAGCCGCTGACTCCGGCAGTGGTGGAAGCCCAGCAGAAGATCGCCGACACCTTCGCCGACCTCAAGCTGATCCCCAAGCGCCTGAGCATCAAGGA
>RRZU012323557.1_pt1 | contig 10178 bp, 7 predicted proteins | sample 2165561 | NCBI WGS metagenome assembly RRZU01 (sample SAMN10456909, study PRJNA506462) | wastewater metagenome | isolation source: wastewater sludge | place: USA: Moscow, Idaho
CATCATCTGTATTTTCAGCTCTATGAATTGTACAAAGTATAAAATCATTGTTTATCTCAATATTTGGTTTTACTGCTAAATTTTTATAAAACATAGCTCCATCTTGCATAACATCACCAGATTTTACAATTTTACAATCAAGATTTTCATAGCCTTCATTTTTAAGATTTTGTATAGCTGTATCTGTTGGACAAAATAAAATGTTACTTACTCTATCTGTAAGTATTCTATTTACTGCTTCTGGCATTTTAATATTAAAACTTCTAAGCCGTGTTTCAACATGAGCTAGTTTTATATGAAGTTTGCTTGCTACTATTGCACCTGCTAAAGTAGAGTTTGTATCGCCATACACCATAATCCAATCAGGTTTTTCACTCAATGCAACTTCTTCAATTTTCTCTATCATTTGTCCAGTCATAGCACCATGACTTTTTCCACCGATACCTAAAAAATAGTCAGGTTTTGGTATTTGCATCTCATCAAAAAATATATCACTCATATTTGCATCATAGTGTTGGCCCGTATGAACTATGATTTCTTCTATCTCTTTATGTTTTGCTATCTCACGGCTAACTGAACCAGCTTTTATAAACTGTGGTCTTGCACCTAATATTGTTAATATTTTTATCATTTCATCAACTCCTCATAGATTTTAAATAATTTTTTCTCTTCAACTTGCCAGTTATATTTTTCAAGAACAGCTTTTTTACCATTTTGCCCCATCTGTTCAGCTTCTTTTGGATGAGTGATAATATACTCTATCGCATCTGCTATATCTTTTGGTTCAAGTGGATTTACACATATTCCACAATTATTTCCTTCCACTATCTCTTTCCATAATGGAAAATTAGAAGTGATTATAGGTAGTCCTGCACTCATATACTCAAACATTTTATTTGGTTGGGCATCTATATGATTTGGCAAAGGATGAAAAGTAACTATTCCTGCTTTTGATTGGCTCATTATATTTGCAACTTCATCTCTTCCCAGAAACCCAAGTTCATTTACTTTTTGCCATCCACTATAAGATTTTGTTTCTTCTTCCGCCACTTTTTCACTAAAAGCACCTACAAGATTTACTTTTACCTTAGTAGTAAACTCCATAGCCTTTACTACCTCTTTTATACCTCTAATTTGTGCAATCCCACCCACATAGCAAACTTCATCTTTTTTTTCACTCCAAGGTGTATCGTTTGATAGTTCACCTAAGATTGGGAAGTTATTTATATCTATACTATTTTTATTTATCTTTAAAAACTTATCTTTTATATATGGAGTAGCTGTAACAATATAATCAAACTTTTTGCAAGCATATTTTTCATACATTTCAAACCCCTTTGAAAGCACTATTTTCATTGGCTTATTTAAGTATGGTTTTCCAAGTAACTGCTTTGGTAAATCTTCATGAGCATCAAATATCACTTTTTTACCTAGTTTTTTTAACTTTAATCCTATAGGTATAAGTTCTGGATCATGAAGATGATATATATCACTATTTAATTCTACAGCCTTTTTAAAAACCTTTTTTACAGTAGTAGTCATACGAGATATACGACCGCCTGTTTTTGCACCTATATCTATTATATCTACACTGTTTTTTACTTCATCACCTTTACCATCTGCTACTATTAAGCTAACTTTGTAGTTTTCATTTGTAGCTAAAGAACTACAAATTTTAAGGAATATTCTTGTGTCATATCTTTGATGCGCTGATGTTAAGTGAACTATTTTAATATATTCCAATTCTTTTTTCCTTTTTATTCATAAATACATAAATTGCAATAAACAATGATAAAAGAGCAATCATTCTCAAACTTTGAAACACAGGATGTACTATAAAACCTATAGCTAAAATAAGAGATAAATTTATCATTATCTTTCGATTAATTCCTCTAGTTAAAAAGATTAAATAGCTAAAAAATAAAAAATAAATCAAAATTCCAATTAACCCGCCATTTTTTAAAATATCAAACCACATTGAGTCAGTATAAATAATAGTAGGCATGCCTATTAAATAAGCTAGCACTCCATAAGAGTTTAAATTATCAAAAAATATCGGCCAAACATTTTCTGTTCTTGGATCTCTAACTCTTTCAACGCTATCAATTAATTCAAAAGTTGCTAAAGAACCCTCTAGCCTCCATATTATTGTCCGTTCTAAAAAATCTGGTGCAATAAGATACAGTATTAATAACATAAATATTAAAGAAAATAAAAATTTAAATATAATCTTAATTTTATACAGTTTTACTTCTAATAAAAAATAAAACAAAAAACCACAAAATAGTATCAACCAAGAACCTCTTGATAAAGTTAATATTACAGCTATAGCAATTATAAAATATGCTTTGTACCACTTATTGTACAAGAAAAAAATAGATAAAACTGCTAAAAAATCACCCAGCAAAATAGGCTGACCATCTATTGTGGATGTTGATCTAAAGGAACCTCCAACTTTAAGCATAAGTTCATGATTTCTTTCATATAAAGCACTCGCCATTTCTCCTTGATAAGGATAAAGAGACCCAAGTATTTGATTAATTTTCAAGCTTTGTCCAAACATAATTCCATCAACTGTCTGCACTATGCCAATAATAGCTACTATTAATATAATCTTTAATGTAAAACTTATTATTTCATCTCTATCATTAATAAAATACATTAAGGGTAATGATGCAAATAAATATATAAAATACCTATAATAAGATGTATTAAATAAACTATAAAATGTAGTCACTTGGATAAAAGAAGTTAATAAAATAAGTGAAAAAATAAATAAATAAATAATTAAATAGTCATTCTTTGTTTTTTTGTAAAATAAAATAATAAAACTGCCTATTATAATCAATTCAAATAGATAAAAACTTCTTGAGCCAATTTTTAATACAGGAATAAATGCTATTAATAATATATATACTTTTAGTAAACTATCATGTTTAATTGCCATTAAATTTCCTAATTAGATAATAGAAACTATTAAGAATAACAAAATTCATAAAAATCAAAACCAATATCATATTATTGTGCATAAAAAATAGTCTTTCAAACATAGCCAATGGAATAACTTGATAAAACTCAAATTTGTTTTTATATTCATCAATAACTGGAAGTTTCAAACCCTCTACTTCTCCATAAAACTTAGATAATCTATCTAGCTGGTCTATATGCACTTGATGATAACCATAATGAGCATAGCGTTGCCAAAGCCCGTAATAACTCCAAAAATTAGCATCATACTTTTGGATATTTCCTTCTACTGCTAATATCCCTTTATTTAAAAGTTCTTTCCATTTTTTATTTTCATTGTCAAACTGCTTTAACCAAAACATTCCATCAAGTGCATAGTTATGTCCATTTAATACTAAGGGATATTTAGATTCTTTCATTGTTTGATCTGCATACTCTTCATACCAGTACCCACCTTCAACTTTAACCTTTACACCACCATCTTTTACTTTTATGTCATACACATTACCAAGCACTCTTCCAAAGTTCAAATATTTTTCATCTTTTGTCAGGTCATATGCTGCCATCTGAACTACAAGTGCTAATCCTTGTGCCATACCTGAGTACCATGGAGCTTTTAAGTCATAACTTGGGTAGTCAAAATTATAAGGTAATCTTACAACTTCTAGCCCATTAATAGTTTCAGGCTTATAAAATCCGATAAACCAATCTGCAATTTTTAAAATATTTTTTTCATCTACAATATGTTCTTTTTGTCTTAAATATTCTTTTTTATGTTCAAAATATTTGGCGATAAGATGAGTTTCTGCATCAAGCAATGCTTTTTGAGCATTGTGCACTGGATTAACCATAGGTCTATCTGAAAACTTATAATTAGTTGTCATGCTATCTTTTTCTTGATTATATACACTCACTTGCCCATGATAAACCAAGTTTCTTATTTTTTTCACTAATTCATGCTCGAATGGTTCTAAATAATGTGTTGCAATGATTGCTAATACAAATATTATAAATATTCTTATTGATGTTTTCATTTTTTTCCTTCAATATTCAGAAATATATTTTTAACTCTATTTTCCAAAGTGTATTCAAATTCATTATCACTACTGCTATCACAAACAAATAATTCTTCAACTGCTTTTGATATACAATCTACATCATCAAATTTACAAAGTTTTTTATTTTCATATTTATCTAATATAAGTTTATTTACTTCTATATTTGAAGTTACTATTGGAGTATTACAAGCCATAGCTTCAAGTATTACATTTGGCATACCTTCATTTTTTGTAGGAAGTATGAAAACATCACAAGCATTTAGATATAAAGGTAGCATATCATGAGCAACCTTTCCAGAAAAAATAACATTGTCATCTTGAGGAACTTGAGAACCAGAACCTATAAAAATCATCTTTGGAGTTTTATTTAACATCCTACAAGCTTCTAGTACTCGAAAGGGTCCTTTTCTCTCTATAAAACCACCTATAAATAAAACTATTTTTTCTTCTTTTGGTAAATTTAATTTATCTCTACACTCATTTTTATCCATTGGATAAAATTTATTTATATCTACACCATTTGGTATAAATTCTATCTTTTCTTTATCTAATTTATATTTAGTAACTAATTCATTCTTTATATCAGGACTATTTGGAAATATTTTTTCAAACTTATTATATATAGAAAATAAATAATCTTGTTTATAAAATCTCTCATATCCTAAAATATCACTCTCGCCTAGTGTACAATAAACCTTTTTATTAAGTTTACTACCTACTTTTATAGCTGTATTTCCAGCTGGTAAAAGGAAATGAGAATATATTACATCAGCTTTAAAATCAATTTTTCTAATACTTTTAAATACTGATTCTTCAAAACTTTCATGAGTTAATCTTATGGTATTAAATCCTAAAATATTTTTTGCACTAAAAGAAATATAAGTAGGTCTATATACTTTCAAATTATTTTCTTCTTGAAAAAAAGGCATCTTTTTTTTATGAAACTTTTGAGGTGCTAGCACCACTATCTCATTTCCGAGTTTAGCTAACTCTTGCAATGTATTTTTTACAAATATCCCACTATATTCATTTGTTATGTGAGGAAAGTTTGCTGTTATTGCTAGTATTTTCACTTACCGTTTTCCTTTTCTTTGTCTTCATAAAATTTTCTTTTTAGCTCTTTGCCTTTGTATGTATATTGTGTATGAGAATAACTAGAGCCTATCCAAACTCTATATGTATTCTCATCATCCACAAAATCATCTATACTCTCACCAAAGCAGCTTAAAACCTCTGGTATCTCTTCATAGTATATGCTTTCTAGCAAATAAACATTAAATCCATTTTTAATCTCATGGTTTTTAAAATAGTCATACATAATTTTTCTTAGTTCATTTGCTAAAGTAAAATCTTGAATACCTTTTATTCTAACAAGAAACTGTTTTATTATTTCATTTATATACTTTTCATCTATTTTAAGATCTTTAAAATACCCCTTAAAAAGTATTTTAAAATACTCTTTTTCTATGATATCTGCACCATAAAATCTTAAAAAATGCTCAAATACTCTGTCTATAAAGACAAATGCCATCTCTTTATAATTTGTCACAAACTTTACAAAAATATCTTGATATTCTAATTGCAACAGTGTGGTACCATTATTTGAAATAATATATTCAAATATTTCTTGAAAATTTATAACATTGTGTTTTCCAACCAGTTCCAATATTGTACCTAAAATGGCTTTTTGATTGGCTTTGTCTTCGTAAATCATCGAAATGAGTATTTTTAGAAAAATTGTTTTGTTTTCAGGTATCTCTATTTCATTGAGTCGTTTTTCTATATTGTTCGTATCAAGTACAAAACTGCTATACATCTCTTGAGTTATAAGATAATCATAAAGCTTATAATGTGTATATATGTAGATATTTTGCTCTATTGCCTGAGGATTAACAAAATGTTTTAAAATAGAAATAAGTACAAGCATTTCTTTAGGATGCTCTTTTTGAAGTTTGTCAAAAATTTTTTTGAAGTCGGTATCTTTTTCCATCAATCTTGCGATTTGATCATTTAGTTTGTTTAACTCTTTTAATAAAAGTCCAACTTTGCTTGTATCTTTCATTAGCTCACTATAAAAAGAAAAATCGATAGACTTTATAAGATTCAATACAAATATAAATTCAAAACTTATGTATTCATTCCACTGTGTATTTTGCTTTTGTAGTATCTCACATAAAATATAGGTATCGTTATAACAGTTCTTTACCTGTCTGTAGTTTTCTACTATATCTACCAAAGATTTTACAGTATCTTGATCACGAAATGATATAAATCTAACAAAATCCTCTTTTTGAATAAATATAGAAAGTTTCGTCGCAATATCTTCTTTTAAAAAAGACACTATCTCATTTTTTGAGATCTCTGGCATCATATATTTTAGGTTAAATATTTTATGGATATACTCACTGTCTATTTTTGTTTGAGAGATCACTTTTTGCATATCCAAAGCAGTGATTGTAAAAACACTATCAAAAGATGTCAAATATCTAATTGCTTTAAATACATTTAGTATCTCATCTTTAGAATCAAGTCTATCTACTTCATCAAAAATAAGTACTATTTTTCTATCTTGTATCGCTTGTGACAAAGTTACAGAATAGTTCTTTTTCGCATCAACAATAGTAGGTGCCAAAGAAGTTGAAAAACTTATATTTGATTTTATAAAATATTTTGAGAGTATTGAAAAATAATCTTTTGAAAAAAAGCTTTTAACTATGTGCTTGATCCAAATGCTTTTATCATATTTGAAAATTATGTTATCAAACTCTTTATCAACTTCTTGAAGCAGATTTTCTAAACTCTCTAATTCCCAAACATTTACATTTATCACTATATACTTTTCTTCTTTTTTCATCTCTTGAGTTAGTTTAGCTAAAAGGGTACTTTTGCCACTTCCCCAAGATCCTATAAGTCCTAGCGAAAAAAACTTCTTGGCATCGTGGTTATTAATAATACTTTTAATAGCTTCTATTTTACTGGTTTGCAAACCTTCAAAAATATCATCATCTATCAATGATGATTTCTGATCTGTATCAGTTCTTTTAGAGATAGAATCCTTCTTTAGTAATTCACTCAAAAAATTAACTAAATCTTGGTTTTTAGAAAAAATCAAAAAGAGAAAAGCTAATGACAAAAATGTCAACATATAAAAGATTTCTACTTTGTATGGCATAGCAAGCGCAACTAAAAATAATAAAACTATAATTATTGAAAAAGTTAAAAGAGATTTTTGAAGGTACATGTTTATCTCATCCACCTATCAAACCACATTTGAAATACAAGCAAATTGTATTTCATCCGTATATTTTTATTTGCTATTTTTTGGAAAGTACTAACATCAAATATATTTTGCTCTTTTAAAAATTCTTTAGAAAAATACTTTTCACACATAGTTTTCACTTCATTATGCTCTAACCACTCTTTCAAAGGTGGTGTAAAACCTTTTTTAGGTCTATCAAGTATCTCTTTTGGTACATACTTGTAAGCTATATCTTTTAATATATATTTTCCAATATCACCATTTATCTTATACTCATCAGGTAAGTTTTGAGCAAATTCAAAAAGCCTATAATCAAGTAAAGGCTCTCTTCCTTCTAAGCTCACACTCATAGTGGCTCTTTCTACTTTTGTTACTATTGCATCTTGCATATTATGTTTATAGTCATAGTGTAATACATCCGATAGTTTATCTTCATAATTATGATTATCTATACTTTCATCAGATACTTTGTTTTTTAATAAACTTGATAGTTCATATTCACTTATTTTTCTATTTTTTATATCAAGTAGGTTAACGATAGTTTTTTTACTTTTTTGCAAAGTTAAGAAATCATACAACTTATGATTTTCTTTTCCAAAAAGTTTTAATACATGTCTGCTCCAGCTTGGTATATATTTTAAATAACTATACTCTTTTAGTATCCTTGGGTACTTTGTATATCCTCCGAAAAGTTCATCTCCACCATCAGCACTAAGAGATACTGTCACATACTCTTTTGTGAATTTACTAAGCAATGTAGTAGGAATTGCAGATTCATCAGCAAGTGGTTCATCATATAGATTTGGTAGATTTTTAATAATATCTAAGAAGTCATCACTTTTTATATAAAGCTCTCTATGTTCTGTATCTAAATGATTTGCTATTTGTTTAGCTTCTTTTGCTTCATTTAACTTTTCATCTTCCATACCTATTGTAAAAGTTTTAAGCTTATGATTTTGTGATAGTATTCCACAAACTAAACTACTATCTATTCCTCCACTTAAGAAAACACCTACAGGAACATCAGCTATCATTCTGTATTCACAGGCACTTTTAAGTAACTCTTCTAGCTCTTGCTTATACTCTTCGTATGATTTATTTTTATCTATACTTTTTTTAGTATTCCAATAAATGCTTTTCTTTATATCTTTTGTTTTTATATTAAATTCCAAATACTCACCTGGCAATAATTTATAACAATTTTCAAATATTGTAAGTGGTGCTTTAATAGATCCATAAAGTAAAAAACTTTGAAGTCCATCATTTGATATAGTTTTATTTTTTACAAAATAACTATTTTGATGAAAAGACTTTAACTCACTTGAAAACATAAAAATATTCTCATCAAAATAATAATAAAGAGGTTTCACTCCAGCTCTATCTCTTATAAGTGTTAGTTTATCTTGTGACTTATCATAAAAAGCTATAGCAAACATACCATTAAATCTATTTACAGCTTTTATACCCCATTTATAGTAAGCTTTAAGTATCACTTCTGTATCACTATCTGAGTGAAAAGTATATCCATCTTTTATAAGCTCTTCTCTTATCTCTTTGAAGTTATAAACTTCACCATTATAAACTATCTCAAGATGTTCAAACTCCATAGGTTGATGCCCATGAGATGAAAGGTCTAAGATAGAGAGTCTTCTGTGCCCTAACCCTATAGTAGCATACTCGTTCTCATAAAAGCTATAGCCACTGTCATCTGGACCTCTATGATGAAGTACATCTGTCATAATTACTAGTGTTTTTTTATCTGACTTTTTTGTAAAATCACAAAACCCTGCTATGCCACACACTATAAACTCCCTAAATAACTAAAATAAGACATAATTACAACTATGATAGATATACCCATTAAATAATATAAATTATATCCAAATCTATATAACTTCTCAGAATATCTAATATGCAAATAAACTCTTATTATCCCTGCTATCAATGTCCCTAAAAATACACCTGCAAGGCCTATCCACCATCCAAACAATATACTTAATATAAAATTTATAGCCACACTTAAAAAAGTAAAATACATTATCAAATGAGTTTTTCTTGCTATTGTATATCCAAAACCTGTACCTTGGGTACCATTTACAAAAAGCATAGACACTAGAGCCATTGGTAACAAATATGCTGATACAACATAATCTTCTCCTCCAAACATCAATACCGCCAAATCAGCTAAAAAATAAAAAATTATAAACCATATTGGAATCATCGTTATGTAAAAATGAAAAAAGTTTTTTATGAGTCTTGCACCTTTTTCACTTTTATAGTTATTATACATAACAGGCAAAAATCCTCCAGTAATAGTTCCAGCAAAAAATTGAGGAATCTGAGCTAATCTAACAATGATTGCAAACAATCCCAATTCATATTTACCAAAAAGTATAAGTATCACTACCCTATCTGCCATTTGCATAAGATTGTTTCCAATATAGTTTGGTACAAAAGGAAGTGATAGTTTGAAAAGTTCTCTTAAGAGTTCTTTTGCATTATCAAGAATTTTAAAGCTTTTAATATACTCTCTTGAGATATACAGTGCTACCAAACTTCCTAAAAATCCACCTATTATCAAGCCATATATATATGAAATAACTTCTTTTTGAAAATACAACAGCACTATCCCTATAACAGCTCCACCAATATAAGTAAAAAGATTTAAAAATGCAGCTTGTTTAGCTTTTGTTTGCCATCTTAAAAAATTAAAAGTATGGTATGTAATCACACTAAAAAGTACATATAAACCTATTATTACTTCACCAATAAATAATCTGAATTATAGTATAATTTTATATGGAAAAAATAGATGCAAGAAAATTATCACCCAGAGAGTTGTCTGAAAAGAGAAGAATAGCTATAAAACTTAGAGAAAAAGGAATAGCAAATAA
>RRZU012856668.1_pt1 | contig 10178 bp, 7 predicted proteins | sample 2165561 | NCBI WGS metagenome assembly RRZU01 (sample SAMN10456909, study PRJNA506462) | wastewater metagenome | isolation source: wastewater sludge | place: USA: Moscow, Idaho
GCTGGACCGGAATATTTCATTCAGTTTGTACATGACTCACGGTGGTACCACTTTCGGATGGTGGGGAGGAGCCAACAATCCCGCTTACTCTACCATGTGTTCTTCTTACGATTACGATGCGCCTATTAGCGAGGCAGGTTGGGTTACACCTAAATTTACCCTCTTGCGTGATTTGTTGAAACAGTACGAGCCACAGGGATATAAGTTGCCGGAGTTGCCTGCTGCCAAAGCTGTTATTGCTATTCCAGCCATCAAGTTTAATAAAGTAGCTCCTTTGTTCGACAATCTGCCAACACCTAACTATTCAGAGGATATTCAACCCATGGAACAATTCAACCAGGGTTGGGGACAGATTTTATATCGCACTACTTTACCTCAGCTAACCGACTCTACGGAGATCAAAATAACTGAAGTACACGACTGGGCACAGGTATTTGTAAATGGAAAATTGATAGCACGTTTAGACAGAAGACTAGGACAATTCAGCACCAAACTTCCTCCCGTACGTAAAGGAGCGCGGTTGGATATCCTGGTGGAAGCCATGGGACGCGTCAACTTCGACAAATCTATACACGACCGAAAGGGTATTACCGAAAAAGTGGAATTGTTCCCAAAGGGTAAAAAAGAAATCAAGCTCAATAAATGGACGGTTTACAACTTCCCTGTCGACGATAATAAATTCCTTGAAAACAAGAAATACGTTAGCACTGCAAAACATAAAGGTCCGGCTTATTACAAAGCTACCTTCAACCTCGACAAAACCGGAGATACTTTCCTCGATATGAGTTCATGGGGAAAAGGGCTGGTATGGGTAAACGGACATGCCATGGGACGCTTCTGGGAAATTGGTCCCCAACAAACACTTTATATGCCGGGCTGCTGGTTGAAAACCGGAAAGAACGAGATTATTGTATTAGATCTCAAAGGACCAACCGATGCTTCTATTCAGGGGCTGACGGAACCAATTCTGGATATGCTACGTGTCAAAACCCCTACTACGCATCGCAAAGAAGGCGAGAAACTTGATCTCGCGGCCGAAAAACCGGTTGCAGCAGGAGCCTTTAAAGCCGGAAACGGTTGGCAGGAGGTGAGATGGACACAGCCGGTTGAAGGTAAATTCTTCTGTCTGAATGCCCTCAGCGCACAGGATGAAACCAATGTAGCCGCCATAGCCGAAATGGATATACTTGATCAGAACTGTAACGCTATTCCACGTACCGATTGGAAAATACGGTATGCCGACAGCGAAGAAATACGCAGTGGAAACTACAGTGGCGACAAGATTTTCGACTTACAGGAATCTACCTACTGGATGACGGTTGATAATGCTGCCTATCCACATCAAATCGTTATCGATCTGGATAAAAAATATTCGGTGAGCGGATTCAGATATCTGCCCCGTGCCGAAAAAGGATTTCCCGGAATGATAAAAGCGTATCAGGTATACCTGAAAGCTGCAGATTTTAAGTACTAAACGGGTTTAGGGATAAGCTGTCGCCTCAAATTTTGATATTCAACTATCATTTTCACCAATTTTGAGTAACTGATAATACTCATTATACATTTCTCTCAATTAGAAATAGCCACAGGCGTTCGTTTATTCGAGTCTGTGGCTATTTTGTAATAGTTGGTCAGCCACCTAGGCTTCAAGGAACAATGTGTGAAGTGTCATCTTCAATGTATAATAGAACAATCACTTGATAGTTGGTTTCGCTTAGGATTTATTGAATAAACTGTTTGAAAATATTTTGTTCAAATAATGCTGACTATTAAAATAAATATTATATTTGCAGGGTAAAAAACAGATTTATAGTTATAGGATTAGGTAAAAAAAACAGACTGGTTCGTGAGAATCGGTCTGTTTGCTTTAGTTATAGTTTGTCTTGGGTTAGTTTACTTCCACCTTCCCGATTTGCCTTTTGCTGCTGAGCGTCCGAAGGTAAGAATATAGATCGATACAAGTGGTAAAAACATATCGAAGATAGGTAGGGTAAAGATATACTTCCGTCCGCCAAAATGCTTTGAGCTGGAGTTGATAATGCAGAGCTGAATGATATAGCGGCTCAGGAACAATACCCCGGCAGTTATCATCGTAATAAGGTTACCCAGAACCAGTGTTGCAATAAACGCAGCATAGAATATTCCACGCGAAATAGGCTCCAGTGCCAACCGAAAGCGACTTGCCTTGCTGTAAAAGGTAGACACAGACAAGTGACGTTCTTTCTGAATAAACCAGTCTTTGTAATTTCTGTTGGGTTCCGACCAGGTAATGCTGTCGGGTGCTATTTCCACGCGTGTGTTGGTGTCGGTGCTGGCTTTATTTACTATCAGATCATCATCGCCCGAGCGCAAGTGCAAGGTAGACGCAAAACCGCGTTGTGCAAAGAATGTCTCCTTGCGATACGCCAGGTTACGCCCCACACCCATATAAGGTTTGCCCACCAATGCCATTCCCATATATTGCATGGCCACCAAAAGCGTATCGTACGTAATCAGTTTGTTGATAAAACCCTTCTTTTTAAAATAAGCACCGTAACCAAGCACAAACTCCGTTTCGGGCGTAAAGTTACGCGCCATACGGGCAATCCATGTTTTGTCTTCGGGCATACAATCGGCATCCGTAAAGAGCAGCCAATCGTTTTTTGCCGCTTTGATACCCAAGGTCAGTCCCAGTTTCTTTGTGCTGATATTATTGGCACCCACCGGTACAAAAGTGGTACGAAGATTTGAATATTCTTTGCACAGATCTTTAAGCAAATCATCCGTTGCATCGGTAGAGCCGTCGTTAATCACGATTACCTCAAAGTCGGGATAATCCTGCGAAAGCACCAACGGGAGAAACTGACGTAAATTGTCAGACTCATCCTTGGCACAAATAATAACCGAAACAGGTGGTTGCTCATCAGTAAAGTCGATTCTATCATTTTTAATTCTTGTTCTTTGACGTAATATGCCATTAAAAAATCGAAAATAATAAAATACCTGATGAATGAAAGCCAACAGCAGTACGCCGAAAACAATCAATTCTGCCAACGAAAATTCAAAACTGTAAAGTTCTACCATATATTAATTATCAAGCTCCAGACTTCCCTAAGGAAACCTGGAGTTATTGCTGTATTACCACTTAGTTCTTTTACCCCGATATACAGAGTATGTTATTTCAATTGATCAGAAGTATAACCTTTTGGCAATTTGCGAAGGTTATATTGCGAAGCCATAATCTCGCCATAAGCACCTGCCGAACGGATAGCAATGATGTCGCCGCGTTTGGTTTGGTTCAGGCTGAATTCTTTGGCAAAGGTATCCGACGATTCGCAGATAGGTCCTACAATATCGTAAGGCTCCATGGCTGCATCCGAGCTTAAGTTTTCGATAAGGTGATAAGCCTGGTACAAAGCCGGACGGATCAAATCGGTGAAACCAGCATCAAGAATGGCGAATTTCTTCGAAGTACCTTCTTTTACGTACAATACTTTAGAAATAAGACTACCACATTGAGCTACCACCGCACGTCCTAATTCGAAGTGTAGAGTTTGACCTGCTTTTAGAGTCAAATGATCGCGGAAGATTTTGAAATAAGCTTCGAAATCAGGAATAGGGAAATGATTAGGATGTTCGTAGTTGATACCCAATCCACCACCTACGTTGATATGTTGAAGTGAAATGTTGCGGGCAACAAAATAGTCCTGAAGTTCATTTACACGTACACACAAGCCCTGGAAAGAAGTCATATCGGTGATTTGAGATCCAATGTGGAAGTGAATACCAATCAATTGTACGTTAGCAAGTGTTGGGAAAAGATCCACCACTTTGTCCAACTCCGACATATTGATACCAAACTTGTTTTCGCTTAGTCCGGTAGTGATATAATGGTGCGTATTGGCACTTACATTTGGGTTGATACGTAATGCCACTTTGGCTACTTTGCCTTTGGCAGCTGCCAGCTCGTTGATCACTTCCAATTCAGGGATAGACTCCACGTTGAAACAGAAAATATCATTGTCCAGTCCTAAGTTGATTTCCCAGTCGGCTTTCCCCACACCGGCAAAAACCACTTTCGAAGGTGCGATGCCTGCTTTGATAGCTGCTTCTACTTCGCCACCGCTTACGCAGTCGGCTCCTAAGCCTGCATCTTTAATTACTGCCAGTACGCTTTCGTTTACATTTGCTTTCATGGCATAATGCACGTGAAAGTCCGATTTTTTCGATTGCAGATTCACCTCATCAAGTGTGGCGCGCAATACGTCTAGATCGTAATAATAAAAAGGAGTTTGAATCTCCTGAAATTTATCTGTTGGGTAGTTTGCTTTAATCATGTCGTTTTTGATATATAATAAGAACCGATGCCAGTGTTCACTAGCATCGGTTTCTCAAGTTATTTTTTTTAGTTGAATAACGATTCACTCAATGCATTCAATGCTCGTTTCTTGTCGGTAGCATTTATTAGGAATGAGATATTGTAGTTACTTCCACCGTACGAAACCATTCTTACCGGAATATCTTTCAGAGCGCTTACCACTTTGGCTTGGAAACCTACGTTTTCGTAAGGCATATCGCCTACCACGCAAATAATAACCATGTCCTTGTCAACGGTAACGGTACCAAATTTCTTTAGGTCGTTTACAATTTCATCCAGACGTTTTGAATTATCAATAGAAACCGAAACACCTACTTCGGAAGTAGTCACCATGTCGATAGATGTTTGATAAGATTCGAAGATTTCGAATACCTTGCGCAAAAATCCGTGTGCTAATAGCATACGTCCCGATTTGATTTTGATAGCAGTGATACCATCTTTTGCTGCCACAGCTTCAATCTTGCCTCTGTTTATTTGGGTAGATATAAGTGTTCCGGGTGCTTTAGGCTCCATGGTGTTCAGCAATCGAACAGGGATGTTATTCAATTTTGCAGGAAGAATACAAGTTGGGTGAAGAATTTTTGCTCCGAAATAGGCCAACTCGGCAGCTTCTTCGAAATGCAACACCGGAACCGGTTTTGTGCCTTCCACAATGCGCGGATCGTTATTGTGCATACCGTCAATATCCGTCCAGATCTGGATTTCATCAGCAAGTACCGCTGCACCAACAAGCGAAGCAGAGTAATCACTACCACCACGTTGCAGATTGTCTATTTCGCCATAGATATTACGGCAAATAAATCCTTGTGTTATGTAAATAGTTTTATCGGGTTGTGCTTCAAGTTGAAGAGCCAAATTCTCAGCTATATAGTTGGTGTCCGGTTCTGCGTTTTTATCAATACGCATATAGTCCAATGCAGGAAGCAATGCGCTGTTTTCGCCTTTTTCCTTCAAGTACAATTGAAAAATGGTAGTCGACAATAATTCGCCTTCAGCCAAAATTGCTTTTTCTTCGAACAGTGTGAATACAGCTTTCGAGAATGAACGAAGATAGTCAAAGTGCGATTTCAACACCTGTTTACCTTCTGCTTTGTATTCGGCCGTGCTGTATAACTCATCAATAACATCGAAATATTTATGTTCCAATGAATTGATGCGCTCCAATGCACCTGCTCTGTTGTTTTTATATAGGTAATCCGAGATTTCAACCAAGCTGTTGGTAGTTCCGGACATCGCAGATAAAACCACAATTTTTTGTTCGCCATCACAAATCAAGTTTGCAACATCTTTCATGCGAGCGGCTGAACCTACGGATGTTCCACCGAATTTTAATACTTTCATTTCTTAGGTGTTATATTGTAATTAAACTATATATAATTGAGCACAAAAGTAATATTATTTTCTCAATAATTTCCATCCGCTATTTCGATAATTTGTTTTACATTTGCAAATAAATGCGCTTACACATGATAAAAAGAATAGTTTTTGTATTCTTATCAATTTTTTGCTTCTCAGCCTACGCTTATAGCATAGATGCGTGGATTCGGATTAACCAATTGGGTTACTTGCCGAATGCACCCAAGAAAGCTGTATTCATGAGCGAAAGCGCACAAAGCGTCACTCAGTTTTCCATTTACGATGCGCTGACAAATAAAGAGTTAGCTACATTACCCACTGTCACTAAGTGGGGGCGGTTTCAAACTTTCAAAAGCACTTACATTCTCGATTTTTCTACCTTCAAACTTCAGGGAGCCTTTTATATCAAAGCGGGATTAATCTATTCACCTACAATTTACATAAACAATAATATTTATTTGGGTAGTGCCGATTTTTTGTTGAACTACATGCGCGAGCAACGGTGTGGGTACAATTCTACACTTAAAGTAAACTGCCATCAGGGCGAAAGCTACGAAATATCCGAAGAAGTAAAACAGCCGGAGTCTGTTAGTCAGCCTGCCACCGGTACCCGAACCTCCCGAAGAGCAACTCACGTCTTCTCTCAGGAACCTTCCATTCAGCAAGTAGATGTCAGAGGCGGATGGCACAACGCCTCCGATTATTTGCAATATGGCTCTACCTCTGCTACTGCCGTTTATCAACTGCTGTTTGCCTACCAAATGAACCCAACCGCCTTTGCCGACAAGTACGATGCAGAAGGTAATCCGGGGGAAAATGGCATTCCTGATATTCTGGATGAAGCCAAATGGGGACTGAACTGGCTGCTGAAGATGTGTCCTCAAAAGGATGTGTTGTATCACCAGATATCCGACGACCGCGATCGACTGTCTTTCCAATTATCGGCTAAGGATATGGACAAAAACGACAAACTAAACGCGGCTCGTCCGGTATTCCGCGCCACCGGTAAGCCGCAGGGCTTGTTCAATATCAAAAACCGAAGTACGGGTGTCGCCTCCATTGCCGGGAAATATTCGTCTGCCTTTGGTTTAGGGGCTGAACTGCTGCGCAAACAGTTTCCCGCCTTTGCGGATAGTCTGAATGCCAAAGCCGTTGAAGTGTATCAATTCGGAAGGAAGCATCCAGGCGTAACTCAATCGGTACCGGGCGTTATGGCAAATTTTATAGAAGAAGATAACTGGGCTGATGATATGGAGCTGGCAGCCACACAACTTTACCGACTGAGTTACGATGGTGAATACCTGAAACAGGCAGCTGATTATGGTCGGATGGAACCTATCACGCCATGGATGTGTTCCGACACGGCCCGCAATTTTCAATGGTATCCCTTTGTTAATATCGGACACTATATGTTGGCAAATGTAGAAAATCCACGCTACCAACAGGAGTATCTGCAAAACATGCTTAATGGTATTCAGCGGGTGAAAGTGCGAGCCGACGAAAATCCGTTCAATATGGGCATACCGATGATCTGGGGTTCGAACAACATGGTAGCCGCCTTTGCTACGCAATGCAAATTGTACCGCACCATTACCAACGACACCAGCTTTGTAAATATGGAAACATCGCTGGTTGACTGGTTGTTTGGTTGTAACCCGTGGGGAACAAGCATGGTGATAGGCCTACCCAAAACCGGTGATACGCCCGGCAGTCCGTACGCTTATACCTGGCGCAACACTACCAAAGCACTTGCAGGTGGGGTAATAGATGGGCCGGTGAGTAAAGATGCTTATATCAATTTACCCGGAATGAATTTGCAAAATGCAGATGGATACTTGCGCTTTCAAACCGATTGGGCGGTGTATCACGACGATCCTGCCGATTATTCAACTAACGAACCAACCATCGATGGCACGGCTGCGCTTACTTATTTGTTGGGAGGAAAACAACTGGAGGGAGCTCCCGGAAAAACAGCCGACAACAACGAGTATAAATACGGCGGAATAATACGTACCGACTCCACCAAAAAACAAATCAGTCTTGTTTTTACAGGAAATGAATTTGCCGAAGGCTATGAAACCATTAGTTCCGTACTGAAAAAGTTACACATCAGAGCTTCGTTCTTTTTTACCGGAGATTTTTATCGCAATAAGAATTTTGCAGAAGTGATAAAAGGACTGGTAGCCGATAATCAATACGTAGGAGCGCATTCGGACAAGAATCTGCTTTACTGTTCGTTCCAAAATCGCGACTCGTTAATGGTAAATAAAGATGAGTTTCTGAATGATTTGAGAGCGAATTATGCCGAGATGGAAAAGTTTGGGATTGATAAAAATCAAACTCCTTTTTTCCTTCCTTCCTACGAATGGTACAACGACAGTATCAGCTCTTGGTGCAAAGAAGTGGGCATTACGCTGGTGAATGGAACCCCCGGAACGTATACTACCGGCGATTACACCACTCCCGATATGCGCGACAAGTATTTTTCGAGCAACGAGATTTACAAACGCATTTTGAAAGTGGAATCAACAAAAGGATTGAATGGATATATTCTGCAATTTAATATTGGCACCGATAAGCGCAGACAAGATAAGTTTTACAAACAACTGTACTCGCTGTTGATCGACTTGTCGAGATTAGGATATGACTTTGTGGATTTGTATAAAGCAACAGACACAATAGCCCGAAATGAAATAGTGGTGACGGATAAAAAACAAAAAAGGAAGAACTAATTAGCTCTTCCTTTTATGGGCTTTTAAATAAGGGTGGGAGACGGGGCTCGAACCCGCGACTTTCGGAACCACAAACCGACGCTCTAACCAACTGAGCTACAACCACCGTGTTTAGCGAGTGCAAAGATAATACAGCAATTGATTATTTGCAACTATTTATTTGAAAAAAATGAAGCAAATAATGCAAGCGCTTAACTACCAACGAATAAAAATGAAAAGAAAATGAAGTATTGCCTTATAACACCCGTTCTGGAAGCCGAAATTGCCGAAATAAGACGCAAAATAATGCTTTCGATGAATGGAATTACGTCCGAAAAGATGACTCAAAGCGGCGTGGTTTACAAAAAAAACTATGGTGTAGCTATTCCTCGCATAAAAGAAATAGCCTCATTTTATACTCCAAACTCAGACCTGGCACAACGGCTTTGGATAATTGGCATTCGCGAAACAATGATCATAGCAACTTTGTTACAACCCGTGGATCGGTTTACGCCTGTAATGGCCAACGAATGGGTAGATGCCATCCAACAACTGGAGTTGGTGGAGCAAACTTGTATGAATCTATTTTCGAAATTGCCATTTGCCAATGATCTTTGTTCACAATGGGTGGATTCGGGTAACGTATGGAAACAGATTACAGGGTTTATACTCGCTGCAAGAGTGTATGATAAATTGACGACAGACGAAGCCCTTCTGCTGATTCAAAAGGCGATGAACTTATCAACCACAACAGAGTTTCATTTGTATAAAGCATTGAGTCTTTGCCTGTGCCGACTGGCCCGAAAAGACAAGGAGACAGCAACTTTCATTTCGAAAGAGATGGAAAGCATTTCGGATACAAATCTTATTGGACAACAATATATTTCTTCCGAAGTGAAACAAGAATTGTTATATTTAGATATTCTATAGCCATAAATTGCATAAAACATTGTACTTTTGTTGGTCACATTTTTGAAGGATGGAAGAAGAAGAATCATACCCACAGATACGAGGGATATTCACTGAATATCTCAAAGCACACAAGCATCGTAAAACTCCTGAGCGGTACGCTATTCTGGAGCAAATATACAATTACAGTGGTCACTTTAATGCCGATATTTTATTCTCAATAATGCAGGATAAATACCGTGTAAGTCTTGCCACTATTTACAACACACTGGAACTATTGATAGATTCCAAGTTGATTATTAAACATCAACTTGGGGGTCAGTTTGCGCAGTACGAAAAGGCTTTTGGGAATACCACTCACCACCATTTAGTGTGCACGCAGTGTGGAAAAGTGAAAGAGTTTTCGGACAAACAAATCCGTACAGCTATTCAGACACGTGAATTTGCTCATTTTGAAATGTCGCATTATTCATTGTATTTGTTTGGAACGTGTGCCAAATGCAAAGAAGCTTCTGTGTTGGAGAACTAAAAAAGTAAAAAATAAACTCATATAAATATATTATTTTGGAATCGATGAAAGTAGATGTATTGTTAGGTCTCCAATGGGGTGACGAAGGTAAAGGAAAAGTGGTAGACGTACTTACCCCGAATTATGATCTTATCACACGTTTTCAGGGCGGCCCGAACGCCGGACATACCCTTGAGTTTGAAGGCAAAAAGTTCGTGCTTCGTTCTATTCCTTCGGGGATTTTTCAAGGTGATAAAGTAAACATGATTGGTAATGGTGTAGTACTTGACCATGCCTTGTTCAAAGCTGAAGTTGATGCTTGATGATCAACTTGGAA
>RRZU010772198.1_pt1 | contig 10177 bp, 6 predicted proteins | sample 2165561 | NCBI WGS metagenome assembly RRZU01 (sample SAMN10456909, study PRJNA506462) | wastewater metagenome | isolation source: wastewater sludge | place: USA: Moscow, Idaho
ATCCCATGCCACGCTCTACGAGTGGGTCGGCGATTTCGAGCGCAACGAGCAACTCGGCCGCGTCGTACAGGCGCGACGCGTCGGCAAGAAGCACTTTACCGACACCTATCGCTATGCCCATCAAGTGCCCTTGCGCAACACCGACGACGCCGTGATGGCCAACTGGCTGGAACTGGTCACCACCGATGCCCGCGGGGCCATCGTCTTCAAGAACGCCTGGGCCACTTCGCATGCCATCACCGATCACAACGTCGCCGCTCTGGCTGCCGCCGGGCGGGCGCGGTGGAAAATCGAGAACGAGAACAACAATACCCTCAAGACCAAGGGCTACCATTTCGACCACAACTTCGGACACGGCAAACAGTTCTTGGCCAACCTGTTCGCCACCCTGATCTTGTTGGCCTTCCTGGTCCACACCGTCCTGGACTGGATGGACACCCGTTACGCCAAGGTACGCAGCCTGCTGCCCTCCCGCCGTACCTTCTTCGAACACCTGCGCGCCTTGCTACAGTACCTGCCGTTCGATGACTGGGATCACCTCATGCGCTTCATGCAGCAGCGCCTCGCTCCCAACGCCCCAGACACCGGCTGATTTACCCCTTCCAACAGTCTCTACCCTCACCACCCGCTACCATGGAATTTGAAATGAGAACTGCTGGGCCGATGACCGCCTGCCGCTGGTGCTGCCGCCCGATAGCATTTGCAGTGGCAACAACACCAGGACCAGCAGCATGCCGAACTGTGGCACCGAGCGGGCCAGCGTCGCCAGGAAAATTCCCATCGAGGTGGTGGCGAACAGGTGCAGCGCAGCAGCCAGCATGAACAGCGCCACCGAGCCATGGATCGGCACCCGCAATGCCCCCTGGACGACGAAGACCAGCGCCACCAGAGCCGCCAGCAGGACTACCAGCCCCATCGACCAGACCTTGGCCAGCATGATTTCGGCCGGCGTTACGGGCATCACCAGCAAATGTTCGATGGTGCCATGCTCGCGTTCGCGGATCAGCGCCGCACCCGTCAGGATGATCGACAGCATGGTCACGTTGTTGATGATCTCCATCAGTGAGCCGAACCACGCCTGCTCTAGATTGGGGTTGAAGCGCATGCGTAGCGCGAGATCGACCGGCGGCACTGCCGAGCTGCGATAGCGCTTGATGAATTCATTGACCTCGCTGGTGACGATCTGCTGGATGTAGGCGTTGCCGGTGAAGGCCTGGCCCATGCGCGTGGCGTCGATATTGAGCTGAATTGCCGGGGTGCGCCCGGCCAGCACGTCGCTCTGGAAGTTCGGCGGAATGTCGAGTGCAAAGGTGTGGTCACCGCGGTCCATGCCAGCATCCACCTCAGCCAGCGAAACCATGCTGGGCATCTTGAAATGCGGTGGGTAGAAGCTGGACACGATGCGTGCCGCAAGCGGCGACCCGTCCTCATCGACAATCGCGATCGGCACATTGTGCAAACTGTCGGGCATGGCCGTGGCAGCGACGTAGATTGCCACGGTGAAGGTCCAGGCGATCAGCACCAGCATCATCGGGTCACGCACCAGACTCCAAAGTTCCTTGATGCCCAGGCGGAATACGTTCCTGCTGCTGATCATAAGCTCAGATCTCCTGCGTCCAGTCGCCCAATGATCATGGCGAATGGAATTGCCTGCGGTGATGAAACGGGCCGTTGCTTAAGCCCCCCAGCGCCCCTGGTCAGGGGGGTGCAGGTGGGCTCCTCCCCTGATAATAGGATGTCGGGAGGGGTTGCAAATTGGCGCCGATCCTGGCGTTCAGGCATATCAGCTAGGCCTCCTGTTTCTTGAGCAGCGCAATGGCGAGGCCGAGGATCACCGGGACGGCGGCGAGCAGCGGCCAGAACGAGGGGCCGAGGCTTAAAATGCCTAGCCCCTTGCTGAACACACCGCGGCTGATGGTCAGAAAATGGGTCGCCGGGTAAATGTGCCCGATGAAAGCGCCCATGCCTTCGAGCGACGACACCGGGTTGAGCAGGCCGGAGAACTGCACACAGGGGATGATGGTGCCGATCATGGTCACGAACATCGCGGCAATCTGGCTTCGGGTGAAGGTCGAGACCAGCAGGCCGAAGCCGGTCGAGCAGACGACGAAGATCAGCGCTCCCAGCGCCAGTGTGAGGAAACTGCCCTTGATCGGCACCCCGAATACCGTCACCGCCATTAGCACCAGCAGCAGGAAATTGACCATCGCCAGCGCGAGGTAGGGCAACTGCTTGCCGAGCAGGAATTCGCTGCGCGGCACCGGGGTGACGTAAAGATTGACGATCGACCCCAGTTCCTTCTCACGCACCACCGACAGCGCCGCGAGCATCGCCGGAATCATCATCAGCAGCATCGGGATCACTGCCGGCACCATGGCCGGCAGGCTCTTGACGTCCGGGTTATAACGGTAGCGGGTTTCCAGCGTACTGGGCGAGGTCAGCGTGATTCCCAGACGATGCGTCGCCATGTCGGCGAGCCACATCTGGTGCATGGCCTGAACGTAGCCACGAACAGTCTCGGCGCGCGTCGGCATGGCGCCGTCGACCCAGGCGCCGATCGCTACCGGCGTACCGCGCTCGATATCGCGTGCAAATCCCGGCGGAATCTCGATGGCCAGCGACAGTTCGCCGTTGCGCATGCGCCGGTCGAGGTCTTCGTAGTCGGCAATCGGCGGCTTCTCGACGAAATAGCGCGACCCCGAAAGGTTGAGTGCATAGTTCTGGCTGAGCACGGTCTGGTCGCGGTCGAGCATGGCATAAGTGAGGTTCTCCACGTCCAGGTTGATGCCGTAGCCGATGATGAACATCAGGATCGCCGAGCCCAGTAGCGCCAGCGTCTCGCTCACCGGGTCGCGCCGCAGTTCAAGCGTTTCGCGCAGGGTGTAGCTGAAGGCGCGGCCCGGATCGAAGCCCCAGCGCGGGGCGATGGAGCGGCGCCGGGCGGCTGGCGGCGCTATCACGGGGGCGGGCGCAGCGACTTTTTCGCTGCTAGCCGAGGCCTCCTCGAGATGCGAAATGAAAGCCTGCTCCAGGGTTTGCGTGCCGCGCTGGCGTACCAGTTCGGCCGGACTATCGCTGACCAGTACCCGGCCGGCATGCATCAGCGAAATGCGGTCACAACGCGCAGCCTCGTTCATGAAGTGGGTCGAGATGAAGATTGTCACCTGCTCGTGGCGCGAGAGGTCGATCATCAACTGCCAGAACATGTCGCGCGCGATCGGGTCGACGCCCGAGGTCGGTTCGTCGAGGATCAGCAGTTCGGGCTTGTGGATCACCGCCACCGCCAGCGACAGGCGCTGGCGAATCCCCAGTGGCATGTCGTCGGGCAGGGTGTCAACGACATGGGTCAGTCCAAAGCGTTGGACCAGTTCGTCGACGCGCGCGGCGATTCCGGCTTCGGGCAGAGTGAACAGCCGCGCGTGCAGCACCAGGTTCTGGCGCACGGTGAGTTCGCCGTAGAGCGAGAAGGCCTGCGACATGTAGCCGACACGCCGCCGCGCATTGATGTCCTGGGCATTGACCGGCTGGCCAAAGAGCAGCGCGCTGCCCTCGCTGGCGGGCAAGAGGCCGGTCAGCATTTTCATGGTCGTCGATTTGCCGCAGCCGTTGGAACCGAGGAAGCCGAAAATCTCGCCGCGCCGGATGCGAAAGTCGACGTGGTCGACGGCGACGAAGTCGCCAAAGCGCATGGTCAGTCCCCTGGCCTCGATGGCAATGTTGTCTTCGTCACCCGTCGTGCCGATCGCCAGCGGCGGCACGACAATGGCCCGGTGTCCACGCCGCTCTTCCTCGGGCAGCAGGGCGATGAAGGCTTCCTCGAGCGACGCCGTCGCGGTGCGGCTGTGCAGTTCGGCCGGGGTGCCGGTGGCCAGCACCCGGCCGGCGTCCATCGCCACCAGCCAGTCGAAGCGTTCGGCCTCCTCCATGTAGGCGGTGGCGACGATCACGCTCATGGCGCCGCGTTCGCCGCGGATATGGTCGATCAGGTCCCAGAATTGTTTGCGCGACAGCGGGTCGACGCCGGTCGTCGGTTCGTCGAGGATCAGCAGGTCGGGGTCATGGATCAAGGCGCTACAGAGCCCCAGTTTCTGCTTCATGCCGCCCGAGAGCTTGCCCACCGGGCGCGACAGAAAGGGCTGCAGGCCCGTGCTGGCGGTCAGTTCGTCGATGCGCTGCCGGCGCTCGTCGGCGTTGTGACCGAACAGGCGGCCGAAGAACTGCAGGTTCTCCTCGACCGACAGCGTCGGGTAGAGGTTGCGTCCCAGACCCTGGGGCATGTAGGCGATGCGCGGGCAAACGCTGTCGCGGTGGCGTTTGCTCGCCATGTCGCCGGCCAGCACCTGCAAGGCCCCCTGCTGCAGCTTGCGCGCGCCGGAAATCAGTGCCAGCAAGCTCGACTTGCCGACGCCGTCGGGACCGATCAGGCCAACCATGCAACTGGCCGGGATCGCCAGCGTGATGTCGTCGAGCGCGACAGTCTTGCCAAAGCGCAGGTTGACACCGTCAAGCCGGACCACCGGCCCCGCGCCGCTGGCCGCCAGCTTACTGCCTGTGCTCATTGCGGAACCTTGACCGCCAGTTCAGCGGGCCACCGGGCCTGGCCGTCGAGCTTGATCCAGGCGATTCCGGGTAGTCCGGTCTTGATCTGGGTCAGGTTCTTTTGCAGCAGGTCGCGGCCGATCTGCGCCTTGACGCGGAACATCAGCTTTTGCCGCTCGCTGGCCGTTTCGACCGTCTTCGGTGTGAACTGCGCGGTACTGGCGACGAACGAGACCCTGGCCGGGATCACGTACTGCGGCGCGGCGTCGAGGATGATATGAACTTCGCTGCCCAGCGCCAGTTGGCCGGCAACGGTTTCGGGCACGAAGAAGGTCATGAAGACATCGCCCAGATCGACCAGGTTGAGCACCTTGCCGCCGGCGGCCAGCACCTCGCCGGGCTGGGCGATGCGGTATTGCACGCGGCCGTCGCGTGGCGCGGTGAGCGAACTGTCGTCGATGTCGACCTTGATGCGGACGATGGTGGCCTGGGCGGCGTCAACCGTTGCGCGTGCCCCGGCGACCTGCGCACGCGCCGCGGCGATGGTCGCCTGTGCCGCCTGCACCTGCGCCCTGGCCGCGCCGACCGCCGCCTGCACGCTGCGCACGCGGGCCCGATCATCGTCGAGTTCCTGCCCCGACGAGGCACCTTCGCGCGTCAGTGTCTCCGAGCGCACCAGACGCCGTTGCGCGGCGTCGAGCTCGCTCTCGCGTTGCGCAACGAGAGCCAGCGCGGCTTGCCGATCGCTCTCGCGCACCGCGACCTGCGCTTCGGCGCTGGCTATCGCGGTGATCGATTGCTGGTGCCTGGCAGTCGCTTCGTCGCGCTGTGCTTCGAGGGTCTGCACTTGCATGTGCGCCAGCGTCTGGCCCGCCGTGACGAAGTCGCCATCGGCGACCAGGATGTCCTGCACACGTCCGCTGAACTTGCTTGAGACATCGTGTTCAGTGGCCTCAATGCGGCCAGTGCTGCTCACGAACCCTTCGCCTGGCCCCTTGGAGCGCAGCATTTGCCAGGCCAGCAGGGCGCCCGCCGCGAGGACGGTGACGATGAGGGCCGGAATCAGCCATTTTTTCCATTTCTTCAGCATTGAATCCGCCGTTGACGTGAGCGGCGGAACAGTCACTGGCCCGGCTGGCGGGCTGAGGGTTGTGCTGGCCGGCGGGCAAGCCGCCAGGTTGGCCGCAGGTATCACGTCGGGATTGGCCGGTGCAGCGGCTGTTACAGGGGCAGGTGCTGGGGCAGGTACTGCCGCCATTGGGCTGACTGTTACGGTGACCGGTTCGGCCGCCACAGGAATATTCGCTGGCGTGACTGATGCGGCGAGTGCAGGAGCGAACGTTACCGTGACTGTTACTGAAGGCGGCGGGGGAAGCGACGTGATGACCGGTGGGGTGACGGTAGTGTTCATTGGGCGCTCGTGGCTGGTGTGGGTTTAAACTTGTCGGCTGCGGGTGGCGAATCGAAACCCAGCGCGCCGCCACCCAGAGCGGCATACAGGCTGACCTGGCTGCTCAACAGTTCGCGCCGCGTCTGCACGAGTTGTTGCTCGGCGTCGAGCAGGTCGCGCTGAGCATCAAGTACGTCGAGAAAAGCCGAGGCGCCGTTGTTGAAGCGCAGTTGCGAAAGCCGAGCACGCTCCACCTGCGTCGCCAGCGCGGTGCGGGCAATCGCGACCTGTTGCCTTAGCCAGACACGTGCCGAAAGCGCATCAGATACGTCACGGAAGGCAAGCTGCACGGTTTTCTCGTATTGGGTCACGGCCAGATCGCGACGCGTTTCAGCCAGGCTCAGGTTGTTTTTCCTGCGCCCACCGTCGAAGATCGGCAGCGAAATGCTCGGCGAAAAGAGCCAGGCGAGGCTGCCGGAGGCGAACAGGTCATTGAGTTCGACACTTGCTGTGCCTAAGGAGCCGAGCAACGCAATGCGCGGAAAAAATGCGGCGCGCGCCGCACCGATGTTGGCATTTGCCGCTCTCAGCAGATGTTCGGCAGCGACGATGTCGGGGCGTTGGAGCAGCAGATCGGAAGGCAGTCCAGGGCGCAGTTCGCGAAATACATTGCTTTCATCCAACTGGCCTTGCTCGGGGGGCAAATCGACGGGAGCCCCGACCAGCAGGGTCAGGGCATTGAACTGTGCCACTCGCGCCAGTTCAAGCTGGGCGCCAAGCGCCTGCGCCTGGGTGAGCAGGGTTTGCACCTCGGTCAGGTTGAAGCGCGAGGTCGAACCAACCTCGACGCGGCGGGTGAAAATGCGAAAACTCTCCTCGCGGCTGGCGATGGTCTGGCGCGCCAGGGCAATACGCTCGTCCAGTCCGCGTAACGCGAGATAGCTATTGGCAACCTGTGCCACCAGCCCGATGCTGGCCGCACGGCTTGCAGCGTCGGTAGCCAGATAGGTTTCCAGCGCCGCATCGTCCAGGCTGCGTAGGCGCCCCCAAAAATCGATCTCCCAGCTCGCCAGGCCCAGTCCAACCTGATACTGGCTGGCGACCAGAGGCCTGCCGGTGAGGCTCATTCTGGCCGGTGTTCGCGAGCGCTCTTCTCTGGCTTGTGCGCCAAGGCTGGGGAACAGGTCCGCCCGCTGGATACCGTAGGCGGCATGCGCTTCCTCGACGCGCAGCACGGCACTGCGCAGATCACGATTGTTGTCCAGCGCCAGGCTGATCAGGGACTGCAGTTGCGGGTCGGTGAAATAATCACGCCAGCCGATGGCCGCCGCATTGGCACCATCCTGAGTAGTCACGGAAGCATAGACGGGTGACACCGGCAAGACCGGCACCTCGTAGGGCGGCGCCATCGAGGCGCAGCCCGCCATAAGCAGGGCCACTGCAGCGATGCTGATCAGATACTGTTGTGGAGAATGCTGTGCGACCTGCTCCAGAAATTCGTCAAAATGATTGATACCAGATGCGGCAGGGCTGAGGATCGGCCCTGGCGACAAGGCATGGACATGGATTCCTTGCCGGCCGAGTTCCACAGCCAGTCCACGCATGTCGAACTCAAGCGCAGCTTTCACCGGCCCCACAATATTGTAATGATCGATCACCTTCGGCGCCCCGTGACAACTGACAGGCAGCAGCGCGCTGTGCTGCCCCATCAGCGGTTCGGCGAGCCGGCCCTGGCTGCCGGCGTCGACAGGGTGGCTCGCATCTTCTGCATCGCTGTCGCTTCAACCTGGCGTATTCGCTCGGCCGATACGCCGAACTCCGCTGCCAGCTGGTGCAGCGTTGCCGGTTTTTCGTCCATCAGCCAGCGCGCCTCGATAATGCGACGGCTGCGCAGATCGAGACCAGCCAGAGCACTCTGGATGCCCTCGTCCTGGAGTCGGGCCAGCGCCCGGGCTTCAAGCACCTGCAGCGGTTCAGCCGAAGAGTCCGCGAGATAGGCGATTGGGGCAAACGGCTCACCATCATCACTGTGGCTGTCGCCCTCAAGTGCCAGGTCGTGACCAGACAGACGTGTGTCCATCTCGGTCACCTCTTCAGGCTTCACGTTCAGGAGGTGGGCGATCTCGGCAGTCTGCGTCGAACTGAGCGCCCTGCTGCTGGTTTTCATGCTGCGCAGGTTGAAGAACAGCTTGCGCTGCGCCTTCGTCGTCGCCACCTTGAGCATTCGCCAGTTCTTCAGGGCGTACTCATGAATCTCGGCCTTGATCAGGTGAATGGCAAAAGAAACCAGGCGAACGCCACGGTTCGGGTCGAAGCGCTGCACGGCTTTCATCAGCCCGATATTGCCTTCCTGAATCAGATCGGCGTGCGGCAGGCCATAGCCGAGGTAGCCGCGCGCGACTGAAATCACCAGCCGCAAGTGCGACAGAATCAACTGTCGCGCCGCATCGAGGTCATTGTCGTCACGATAACGGTTGGCCAGACCAAACTCTACTTCCTGCGTCAGTAGCGAGAACCCCCTTGACGCCAGGATATACGCTTCAATGCTGCCGACAGCGGCGATCATCGGCAAAGCTCTGGCCTCGATCACAGGCATGGATTTCCGTCTGCTCGCCACCGGAGCGCGGACCCCGCTAAGGGTCCGCTCGGCCGACGTCCGGTCATAGCTTCCCGGGACGGCCATGGTCACGGTCCTGGCGACTTCCTGTCCATCGCACGAGCTGCCGGCTGCGCACGCATTCCGGCCCGCGGAGCGGCATGGAAGTCGTCGAAGGTCTTCTTCTGTTCAGGCGTAAGCACTGCATAGAAATCCTTGAGAGCAGCGACATGCGCAGTCAGGCGTGACTGCTGTTCCTGCATGCGTGCCAGCATCCTGTCGGCACGTTCCGGAGTCGTGAGCTTGGCCCATTCCTCGGCTTTGCCCGGTTCCGGCCTGGCCATCGGATGTTCGGAGTCCATCAGTTTCTTCCAGGGGCCTTCCTGATCGGGCGTCAGCTTCAGAGCGTCATGGAGCTTCTGCTGATGCTGCGCCATGCGCTCACCTCGATGTTCCCAGAACTCGCCGCGCATCCCCGCGGTGCCGCAATCCTTCGGCGCCGCGACTGCCGATGGGGAGAGGAATCCCAGACTGGACACCAGGAGAACGGAAGAAACGAAGCTGCGATAGTTGATCATGACGATTTTCCTTTAATGAACATCTGACAATTTTGTCGCCCCTGGTTACGGTCTTGTCTTGCACCCGCTTTGCCGACGCACAGATGCTAGGCAATTGTCGAGCCTCACTCTGTCTGCTGGCGCACATAGCACCTGCACCGGGAGGGCGATAGGCGCCGCCTGCGGACGACCGCGTGCAGCGCCAAGTCGACCCGGGCGTCCTGTTCCACTGCTCGGCCTACCGGCGTTTGTTGCAAGCCACTACGTTGGTCAGCGCACAGAACCGATCCCCGTTTGCCACTACGCTTTGCCTATCGACATATAACGTCGATTGTTTGCTGCACCGGGTTGACAGAACTGAACACAGCCAGACTCGACGCCGCCTATGCAACGGCCAGGGAAAAGTGCGGCAGCCTCTCCGGAGACGCCAAGGACGTGTGCCGCAACCAAGCCAAAGGCGCGCACCTCGCCGCCAAAGGAGAGGCCAAGCTGGCGGCACAGGCCCTCACCGCCAGCGCTCGGAACGTTGCCGTAGAGGCCCGCCGGAATGCTGTAGCTGCAAACCGCGATGTCGTCTCCGCTCCGTAGCACAGAAAAGACGCAGCACGCCTGCCGACCATGCCCAGGCTGCCCAGGCAGGCGGCGTCAGTCTCCACCCAGCCTATGTTGCAGCGCACCGATGCGGCCTTCGGCTTCGTTATGTGCGGCAGCGGACAGACCGAAGCCACCGCCCTGCCTAAGATGCATCATCCGAGCCACGATGTGTGGCGTAGCTGCACCGTGGGAAACAATGAGCAGCAATGAGCAGTACCCACAAGCGGCGCGCTCGTGGCGAAGAAATGGTTATGTACGGCACTGCTCGCCAATGCATCTCTCCGAAGCCCATCAGATGAAGGAACAATAATGAACAGAATCAGCATGAACGCGATCGCGCTGGCGGTCAGTCTCGGTTTCAGTGCCGGTGCCATGGCCCAAAGCATGTCGAAGGCCGATTACACGACTGCCAGGGACAAGATCGCAGCCGAGTACAAGGCAGCCAAGGCAGCCTGTGCTTCCTTGTCCGCCAACGCCAAGGACATTTGTGTGGCTGAGGCC
>RRZU012197864.1_pt1 | contig 10177 bp, 12 predicted proteins | sample 2165561 | NCBI WGS metagenome assembly RRZU01 (sample SAMN10456909, study PRJNA506462) | wastewater metagenome | isolation source: wastewater sludge | place: USA: Moscow, Idaho
AGTTCCTGACTTCTCGCTGCTGTTCCTGACTTCGTGCTGCGGATCGTGCCTTCGTGCTGCGGATCGTGCCTTCGTGCTGCGGATCGTGCGTTGTTGCTGCCGGTGCTGTCTGGCTGGGGTGCGTTCTTGCTGCAGTTCCTGACTTCTCGCTGCGGATACTGACTTCGGGCTGCAGCTTGCTCTCGTCGCCCGCTCTATTGAGCGAGCGACGAGAAGGATCGGCAGCGCGAAGTCACGAGCAGCAGCAACGGGCGGGACCGGCAGCAAGGACGTCGCGTCGAGGGTTGGGCTAGGCAAGGCGGTCCTGGCGGACCCGGCGGAGAGCCGACGTGGGCGGACGCCGGGAGTGCCCCAGCAGATCCCGTCCTGGCGCGTCGATCCCGTCCTGGCGCGTCGATCCCGTCCTGGCGCGTCGAACCTGACGAGGCGCGTCGAACCTGACGAGGCGCGTCGAACCTGACGTGGCGCGTCGAACCTGACGTGGCGCGTCGAGTTCCGTCTTGGCGCGTCGAACTCGACGTGGCGGACGGTAGACCGCCCGCCACGTCGGATTGGGTGCGCCACGTCACTCTTGAGTGCGCCATGTGCGACCTGGCGGTGCGCCACGTCACTCTTGAGTGCGCCATGTGCGACCTGGCACTGATCCCGATGCCGCAGTGCGCCCTGTCGTTGCGCAGCTCGAAGCTCCGCCCGGGCACCTTGCCTTGCGGAAGTTGCCTTGCCGAAGCCCGGACGGTCGGACCCCTACGGCGCAGCGATAGTCTGTGCGCACGCCGTGCAAGTCGCCGCCGCACCTCAGGCCGGAACTCACAAGGCCGTCCGTGCATCGTCCACCCGAGGAGACCTGTGTCCGACAGCGATCGCATCCCCGGCCCCGACGGTCCGCACCGCCACACCGACCACACCCCGCAGGCCCACGGACAGGTCGCCGAACTCGGGCATCCGCTGGCGCGCTGCCTGCCCCGCGACCCGAACGAGCCGCACCGTGCGGCGTCCCCGCTCGAACTGCTCTACGACCTGACGCTCGTCGTCGCATTCAGCGTTGCCGGCACGCAGTTCGCACACCTTGTCGCGGCCGGCCACATCCTGGTGGGGCTCGCCGGATTCCTCTTCTCGATGTTCGCCATCAGATGGGCGTGGATTAACTTCGCCTGGTTCGCCTCCGCCTACGACAACGACGGCTGGCTCTACCGGATCACCACCATGGTGCAGATGGGCGGCGTCCTGGTGCGCATGCAGGACTCGCTGTACGCCATCCTGCTCGCCGCGACAGCCCTGGTTATCGGAGCCGCCGTCGTCATGGCGTTCGCGGGCGCCCCGCTGGCCTGGTGCCTCGTCGTGCTCGGCCTCGCGCCGTGGGTGACCGTCGTCGGCTTCGAGCACGTCGGCCACCGTCGCGCCGCCGCCGCCCTGGAGCGGCTCTGATGCCCCAGACCAGCGCCGGCCTGCTGCCGTTCACCGTGGACGCCGCCGGCGTCCGCCTGTTCATCGTCCGCATGGCCGGGCCGTTCTTCGTCGGCAAGGACTTCGGCGCCTGGACCATCGCGAAGGGGCTCTACGACCCGGCGTCCGAAAGCCCCGTGGACGCCGCCCGCCGCGAGTTCGCCGAAGAGGTCGGCGTCCCCGCACCCGAGGGCGAGCTGATCGACCTCGGGCAGGTCCGGGCCAGCAGCGGCAAGCTGATCACCGTCTTCGCCGTCGACACCCACCCGTCACTGGCCTTCGTCGGCAGCAACCTGTTCGAACTCGAATGGCCGCGCGGCAGCGGCACCATGCAATGGTTCCCCGAGGTCGACGACGGGCAGTGGTTCGCTCCCGACGTCGCCCGCCGCAAGCTCGCGGGCGTGATGTCGCAGTTCGTCGACAGGCTCGTGGACGCCGTGGCGCGCTGAGCGCGGACGCTGGCGTGTCGCTCATCGGCTGCGCTTGGGTGGAGACATGACTCTCTCCATCGGCATGGTCACCATCGACAGCAGCGACCCCGCACCCCTGGCCCGCTGGTGGGCCGAACGCCTTGGTGCGCCCATCGTGCAGGAGAACGACGGCTGGTTCTTCGTCATCGGCTCGACGCCGACGCTCGCGATTCAGCACGTGGACGATCCATCGCCGGGGAAGAACCGGGTGCATCTCGATCTGAACGCGTCCGATCTGGACGCCGCCCGCGCCGAGCTGCTGGGTGCGGGCGCGACGCTGGTCGCCGAGCGCGGCGACGAGTCGTTCCGCTGGGTCACGCTGGCCGACCCGCAGGGCAACCAGTTCTGCATCGCGCAGCACTGACATCCGCGGGCCTGCGCGGTTCTGGGCCGCGCGGCGTCCAGGCAGGGTCGTGCGTCGGCGTCCGGCTCTACCCGCCGGACTTGCGGCGGAACTGCCGCTTGCCGCCTTCCTTGCCGTGCGGGCCGCCGACGGACTTGCCGCCCGTGCCGGGCCCCTCGACGCCCTGACGCTCGGAGGCCTTCTTCGCCTCGAGCGCCTTGCGCATCGCCTCCTTGGGATCAGGGACTTCCGCATCACTCATGGGGTCACAATGCCACGGATCCGTAGCCTCGTGCAGACTGGCGGGGTGACCGTGCACTCCGAGCATCCCTTCGAGACGCCGCCCGAACTGCGCCGCGCCGCCCGGCGCCTGCGCGGCCGCCTCGCCCAGCCCGTCACGGCGTGGACGTCGGCGCGGGGTGGGCGCCCGGCCGGGCTGACGGTGTCGTCGATGCTGGTCGCCGACGGCACCCCGGCGCACGTGCTGGGTCTGATCGACCCCGACTCCGAGCTCGCGGACGCCCTCGAGGCGTCCGGACGCGGCTGTGTGTCGGTGCTCCGCTGGCCCGACCGTCAGCTCGCCGAGGCCCTCGCCGGGCTGGCCCCCGCGCCGGGTGGGCCGTTCCGGCAGGGCTGGATCGACACCGACTGGGGTCCGGTGGTCGCGAGCGCCGAGGCGTGGTGCGGCTTCGGCGTCCTCGAAACCCGCGAGGTCGGGTGGAGCCGGCTGGTGATCGGCCGCATCGAGCACATCGAACTCACCGAGCCGACCGAGATGCTGTGGCTGTGGCGCGGCCGCTACCGCGGCGGCCCTGAGACCCCGGCTCGCTAGCCTGTGGCCATGCCTGTCCGCATGAGTGAGGACGCCGCGTCGACGAACCAGTACCGGCAGCTCAACCCGGTGGCCGTCCGGGCGACGATCGACCGGCTTGCCGAGCGGATCCGCGCCCGCTTCCCGCACCGCAACCTCCCGCTCATCGCCGCCGAGCTGAGCCGCACCATCGACGATGTCACCGAACGCACCAACCGGCATCGGACGCGGCTTCGCTGGGTGCGTTGGGTGTGCAACACCGGCATCGCGGTGCTCATCGTGGTCACCGTGTTCGCGTTCGTGATGCTCATCGTGGACGCCAATCGTGCGCAACTGCCCGCGCGCGGCTTCGACTGGCTGCCCGTCATCGAGAGCGGCATCAACGACCTGGTGTTCGCCGCGATCGGCATCTTCTTCCTGTGGGCCCTGCCCAGCCGGCTGGAGCGGCGCGGCGAGCTCGAACAACTCCATCGGCTCCGGTCGCTGGCGCACGTGATCGACATGCACCAGCTCACCAAGGACCCCGAGCGACTGCACCCTGACTTCACGCCCACAGCGGCGTCCGCGAAGCCCGACCTGAACGCGGTCGAGCTGGCGAACTACCTCGACTACTGCTCCGAGATGCTGTCGCTCGTGGCGAAGACGGCCGCCCTGTTCGGCGAGGGGACCTCCGACACGGCCGCCCTCAGCGCCGTCGAGGGTATCGAAGACCTGACCACGGGCCTGTCGCGCAAGATCTGGGCGAAGATCGCGCTGCTGCCCCGCTGGGAGATCGCGGCGCCTTCGGCGTCTGACTAGTCAGTTTGTTGGACGCGCAGCGTAGATTGAGCGCGTGAGCGAGCAGACAGCGGGCGACCGCACAGGGCAGCGGGTGGCGATCGTCATCAACCCGTCGAAGTTCCCCGACGCCGACGTCATCAGGGAACGCGCTGAGGCCGTCGTCTGGGAGCTGGGTTTCCCCGACCCGATCTGGCTCGAAACCACCCCCGACGAGGTCGGCACCGAGCAGGGGCGCCAGGCCGCCGCCGACGGTGCGTCGGTCGTCATTGCGATGGGCGGCGACGGCACGGTGCGCGCCGTCGCGCAGGGGATCCGCGGCAACGACATCGCGTTCGGCATCGTGCCGGCCGGCACCGGCAACCTGCTCGCCCGCAACCTCGGCATTCCGATCGACCAGTTCGAGGACGCCGTCCGGGTCGCCCTGACCGGCGCCGACCGCATGATCGACGTCGGTACGGTGACGTTCGACCGGAGGGCCGAGGAGACGTTCCTCGTCATGACCGGCCTCGGCTTCGACGCCGAAAGCATGGCGAATGCCAACGAGCAGCTCAAGGCCCGCATCGGCTGGGCGGCCTACCTGGTGTCCGGGGCTCGGGCGATGGTGCGCAAGGGGTTTAGCGTCCGGATCGAGGCCGACGACGTGCGCCGCACCCAGCAGCGGGCGCAGAGCGTCATCGTCGGCAACTGCGGCGAACTGCAGAACAGCGTGAAACTGATGCCGAAGGCCCTGCCCGATGACGGCATCCTCGACACGATCGTGCTGTCCCCGCAGAGCGTGGTGGGCTGGGTGTCGCTGGTGACGCACATCCTCACCCGGCACCGCCGCGGTCACAAGCAGCTGATGTCGTTCGAGTCGAAGACCGTCGAGGTGTGGACCAAGCACCCCGTCGAGGCCGAGGTCGACGGCGACCCGATCGGCAAGGTCCGGAGCATGGTCTGCCGCGTCGATCCCGGCGTGCTGCGGGTCCGCGTCCCGGAAACCGAGGCCGCGGCGTCCTGATCTGTCGGACGCCGCGTTACCCCTGGTCGGCGGGCTTCGGCCCGCCGGGGGCGCGCACGTAGACCTGCTTGCGCACCTGGGCGATCAGGGTGCCGTCGGCGTCCACGATGTCGTTGGTGAACCAGTGCCGGGTGCGTCCGTCACGCTCGACGGCGTCGGTGAGGGCGGCCAGGGCGGCGTCGGTGAGCACGAACTCGGTGGTCACGTCGGCCCGGCCCGGACGCACGAACCGGATCTCGCCTGCGGCGTCCCAGACGGTGTGGCCGGCGGGGAGGTTGTGCAGCACCATCATCATCCAGAACGGGTCGGTCATCGAGTACAGCGAGCCGCCGTACTGCGTGCCGACGTAGTTCACGGTGAGGCGACGCTTGCGCAGCCGGACGCCGACGCGCCGCCAGTCGTCGGAGATTTCGGTGATATGGATGCTGCTGAACAGGAACGGTGGCCACAGGTTCATGATGCGGCGGATGGCGCCGGGACGTCCGACGAAGGCGGCCGCGTCGCGGTAGGTGCGGGGGAGCTTCATGGGGCGGCGTCCGGACGTGTGTGGCGCCGGACCTGCGCGACGACGAACCAGACGATGCCGCCGATGGCGACGGCGCCGAGCGACACGGCCAGGATCGGCGACCGAGCCCACAGTCGGGCCAGCGCGTCGAAGCCGACGAACCCGGCCGTCGCATACAGGAACGCCCACATCACACAGCCGAGGGTGGCGGCGGGCAGATAGCGCCACAGGGGCATCCGGGTGGCGCCGGCGGCGAGGTTCACCAGCGTCTGGACGCCGATCGTCAGGAACGACAAGGTGACGGCCACCGGGCCCCAGGTGTTGAGCCGCTCGACGACCTGGCCGTAGCGCGGCGACTCCATCGCGGACGCCAACCGCGTGCGCCGGGCGCCGGCCGCGAGGCCCCGGCCGATCCAGTAGGTGGCGTTGGCGCGCAGCATCACGATGGCGAACAGGGCGAGGACGGTGATCTCGTACGGCGCGCCCCACTGGCTCGGGTCCACTGCGCCTCCTCCCGCACGCGACCGGCGGTCGGCGCCCCAGCATAGCCGGGTGGCGCCGACCGCCGGTCGGTCGGATTCTGCGGTGCAGGTCAGCCCTTGACCGGGCCGCCAGCCTTGGTGACGTTGATGCCGATCGTCACGGTGGTGCCGGTCGGCAGCGCCTTCAGCACCAGCGTCGCTGCACCCTTCTGGACGCCGCGCGGCACGTACACCTGCACCGCCGGCACCTTGCCGTCGACGACCAGGGCCGTGCCGGCCAGGATCGTCTTGCCGTTCTGCAGGAACGTCGCGGTCAGCTTGGTGTTCTTCACGCCGTTGGTCTTGAAGTTGAGCGTGTCGAGCGCCAGGGCGTCCTGCGGGACGCCAACCGCGAGCGTGGTCGTGGAGCCGGCCTGGATCGTCGCGGGCCGCGTGTGCACCGAGACGGCGTGCTTCACGAACGACGGGGCGACCGTCCCTTGGGCCTTGAGCCAGGTGACCCAGGCCTCGAGGTCGGCACGTCCGGCGTCCGCGGTGTTGACGCCCTTGGCGAGTTCGTGGAAGTTGTCGCCGCCGGCGATCAGGAACGAACCCGACACAACCGTGTACAGCTTGGTCGTGTTGACCGGGGCGCCGTTGACGCTGATCGAGGTGATCCGGTCACCCTCTGGACGCGATGCGTCGAAGGTGTAGGTGACGTTCTTCGACAGGCCGAGCTGCAGGTACGGACGCGACGGCACGACACCCTTCGCGTCGCGCTGCCACTGTTGCTCGAGCACCGTCTTCAGCTGAGCGCCCGTGATCTGAGTGGTGAACAGCGAGTTCGCGAACGGCAGGATGGCGGCGGCCTCTGCGTAGGTGATGGGGCCGGCGTCCAGATCGGCGCGGGTGCCGCCCGGGTTCTGCATGCCGATCACGTCGGGGTTGGTGGCGCCGATGGTGTCCTTGAACATGTCGGCGACCATGTTGCTGAGCGTCGACTCGCGGGCCCGGTCGTCAGAGATCGAGCCGTTGGCGTTCGTCGTGAGGGCGCGGGTGACGGGCGCGGACGCCGTGCCGACGACCTGGGTGCCGATCACCTGGGCGGTGGCGAGGGCCTGCGTGACGATCTGCTTGGCCTGTGCGGCGCGCGGGTAGGTCGTGACGAGGGTGGCGACCGGGGTGGTCGACATGGGCTCGACCGACATGGTGTAGGAGCAGGTCTCGCCGGTGGCCGGGTCGACCGACAGGGTGACCTTGCCGATGTTCGACGCGTACGAGCCGGCCTGCACGATCGGACGCTGACCCGTCGGGGCGTCCCAGGCGTACACCTGATGGGTGTGCGCGTTGAAGATGGCCTGGGCTCGCGCGTCGGTGTTGTTCACGATGTTCGCGAACGCCGGCGACGTGGCGACGTTGGACGCCAGCGTGCTCGTGCTCGCCCCGGCCGGGGCGCCCTCGTGGTATTCGACGACGATGACGTCTGCCTCGCCGTTGGCGGCGTTGCCGTCCTTGAGCTGGGCGATCGTCTTGTTCACGGCGGCGACCGGGTCGCCGACGGTGAGCCCGGTGAGGCCGGCCGGCGAGACCAGGCTCGGCAGGTCACCGGTGACCGCGCCGACGACGCCGACCTTCAGGCCCGCCTTGTCGATGACGGTGTAGGCCGGCAGCACGGACGTGCCCGACGCGTCGGTCACGTTGGCGGCCAGGTAGGGGAAGTTCACGCCCGGCGCGATGCGGTCGCGCAGGTCGGGCCAGCCTTGGTCGTACTCGTGGTTGCCCGCGGCGGACGCCGAGATGCCCATCGCCCGGAGGAGTTCGAGGGTGGGCTCGTCGTTCTGTGCGAACGAGGCGAACAGGGACGCGCCGACCGAGTCGCCGCCCGACAGCAAGATGGTGTTGGCGTCCCCGGACTTGGTGCGGAGCTCCTCGATGGTGCCGACGAACTGCACCGTGTCGGGGCTCGCGGATGCCAGCCGCCCGTGGAAGTCGTTGAAGTGCAGCAGGGTCAGCTGCGTGGGGGAGGCGCAGTTGGGTGCAGCCTGCGCCTGAGAGACGGGGACGCCGAGGGTGACGGCGACCAGGGACGCTACGGCCGCTGTACGCAGCCAGGATGGGTGGGGCATCGAACTTGCTCCTCGGGTCGTGGGACACACGTGCAAGTCATCCTCGCCAGCGTCGGGTGCGGTTGGCAACCCCCGGTGAACGGTGTTCTGCCGAGTTGGGTCGTTGTTCACCGGGTGGTCACGGACGGACGCTGGCCCGAGGCCGGGCGCCAGATGCCGGTGGTGCAAGGCTCGTGACTTTCGTGGCAGCAGGCGGCCGGTGCCGGTCGCGTCGCGGTCGACGCTGGTGACGAAAGTCACGCGCTCGGATGGCGTCTCCGGCTAGAAGTCTTTCGCCCGGTAGAGGCGGCACGCGACGGCCCACGAACCCACCTAGGATGCGAGTAGCAGAACGATCGTCACGGTTGCAGTGGCTGCTGGCGCCCCGACAAGCGCACCGACCACGGGGGCGGGATCGATGCGGAGGTGGCGTGCGAGGGCGGCAGCGACCGAGACGAGGGCCATCAGGGCGATGCTTGCGGACACCAGGGCGCGCGAGCCGAAGCGAACCACCATTGGGCAACGCGAGGGCGGCCACGCCAGAGGTTCCCAGAACGACGGCGAGTCCGGTGATGAGCTCCGAGCCAAAATTCCCGTGTCCTGCGAGGTGTGACAGGGCGGCACAAGGAACGGCCAAGAGCCCGGATGCCACGAACGCCCCTGCGCCGACGAGGTAGTGGGAGGTGGCCACGGTGTCGCGCTACACGGGCAGGCCCGCGTACAGCAGCGGGAGGTCGTACTCGTCGTCACTGGTGAACGTGTTGACGGCCACCAAGAATCCCAGGAGGTACAGCATGATGGTCGCCAGCTGCATGCCGCCCGTCCAGGACATGAGGGCGAGTCCGGCCAGAGTGGGAAGGGCGGCCTTCCTGAATGACGAGAGCTTGGCGACGTCGAGCCTGATCATCGGGGCAATGTCAGTCATGGCAGTGCTCCTGTGCGAGTCGAACGACCAGGTCGTCGAGAGTGGGTGGTTCAAGTTGGACCTGACTCAGGCGGTGGGCATCACGAGTGTGGATGAGGGCGTCCCAGCCCGTGCCGTGGCGCCGGAGGCCGATCAGGCCCATGGACGCCGCGTCGAGCCGGTCGTCGGGGACACCGGCGGCGAGCAGGTAGCTGGCGACGAGGTCATCCTTGGCAGCGGCGTGCAGAACGCGACCGTGATCGAGGATCGTCACGTAGTCGGCGATGCGTTCCAGATCTGTGGTGATGTGGGTGCTGAAGAGGACCGAGTGCGACTCGTCTGTCATGAAGTCGGCGAGACGCCGCAGCAGTTCGTCGCGGGCGAACGGGTCCAGTCCCGAGGTGGGCTCGTCGAGGATCAGGACGTCATGGCTGAGGGACGCCGCGAGTTGCAGCTTGACGCCCATCCCGCGGCTCAGTTCCCTGATGCGTCGTGAGCCGAGGACGCCGTTGCCGTCGGTGAGGGAAGCGAAGCGCTCGGTGTCCCAGCACGGGTAGATCGCGCGGCGGTTGCGCGCACTGAACCGGTTGTCCTCGCGCACTGTGTCTTGACGTGGCGCGCTGAACCGGCTGTCCGGGCGCACCGAGCGTTGACGTGGCGCGCTGAACCCGACGTGGCGGGCTGAACCGGCTGTCCTGGCGCACTGTGTTTCGACGTGGCGCGCTGAACCCGACGTGGCGGGCGGTGTGTCGATCGCCACGTCGGGTTCGATGCGCCACGTCGCATTTCAGTGCGCCACGTGGAGCCAGGAGCTCTGGTATCGGCGAATTCGCGCCCGGGGCGGCGGGTTCCTGCCCGGCGCGGCGAGTTCTGCCCGGCGCGGCGATTTCCCGCTGCCCGTCGTTCTCGACGCTTTTCCTATGGGGTCAGCGTTGAGAACGAGCGGCAGCGGGAAGTGCGGAGCGGCAGTAACGGGCACGAGTGGGAGCAGGAAGGCCCCGGGGCTAAGCAACGGGGGTCAGCGTTGAGCGCGACCGGCAGCGGGAAGTGCGGAGCGGCAGTAACGGGCACGAGTGGGAGCAGGAAGGCCCCGGGGCTAAGCAACGGGGTCAGCGTTGAGCGCGACCGGCAGCGGGAAGTGCGGAGCGGCAGTAACGGGCACGAGCGGCGGCAGGAAGTGCCCCGCACACGACTGAGGGCGGCGTCCGCCGGACGCCGCCCTCACTCACGCACCCGGGCGCGAGCAGATACCCAACGCACCCTCGGCGCGAACTCCTACTCGACGGTGACCGACTTGGCGAGGTTGCGAGGCTGGTCGACGTCGTAGCCCTTGAGGGTGGCCACCTCGCAGGCGA
>RRZU012596953.1_pt1 | contig 10177 bp, 4 predicted proteins | sample 2165561 | NCBI WGS metagenome assembly RRZU01 (sample SAMN10456909, study PRJNA506462) | wastewater metagenome | isolation source: wastewater sludge | place: USA: Moscow, Idaho
ATATCAAGAAAAGTATTAGGCTTTATTAGTCCTAATGAAGTAATAAAAGCATATAATGAAACAAATAGTGAAAACCTTTATAAATAACTAGAAATCTTTATATTTTATATTTTTTGTCACATATGTTTGACAACTGTAGATTTAATTTTATTGTCAACTTAATTGTATATTTTTACCCATAAATTTTACCTTATTTTCTCATAAAATACAACCTATTAAAGCATAACTCAACACTATGAACTTATCAATAATCTATTTAAATCATCTTGTTAGTTTACTCATAAAAAACTGCACCCCTATCTTGTATCCAAGTTTTCGGGTGCAGTTTAATTTAGATCTTTTTCTATTATTAAATTTACTTTGTAACATTAATTATATAATGTTTAATATCAAAATTTTTGTCAATACATATCATAGTATACATATTATAGATAGCTTCATATTCATGTTTATATTCATAAAATGATATATCTGAAAAATATATCGAAATATAGTTCTTATCATCATCATCATCATCTCTAAAGTCAAAACTAATATTTGACTTTAGTAAATAACTATAATACATTTCAACTTTTGATGATGACCTGTCGGAATCAATATACGAAGACCATCTAAAATATATCATCATCATTATACTATATAATATTTCATTTAATATCCTCTCTTTGATGGGGGTTCCCTCATCATACGATTCATTGAAAATGCTACATAATTTTTTAGCCATATTTTTTGATATATCTTTAAACGATTCATGCAGTTTTTTTTTAACTCCATCATTAAAAAGAAAATCTCTCAATCCATATAAATCTGCTAAAATTTGATTAAAACTGTTTATTGGTTTAAAATTAGGGCTACTTGATTCTACTAACATATTAAAACCATTACTATAGCTTAAATAATTATAAAACTCCTTTGACCATTCTTTCCCTGGCTCTTTATCAAATAATTCTCTAGCAGAATCAATAGCAAATCCTCTATATATTAGTAACATATCTCTCATAATTTCTGGTACATCAGGATCAATATTATTCAAAAAATTCATACCAGTAAACGTTGAATTTTCAGACACATGTTCATAACGCTTTTTTTCTATCATTATAAAATCCTCCTAATTATTCATATGAAATTTACTTGATTTTCCTCCTTTAAATATTTTAAAACAAAAAAAATGCCAATGCCCATAACAACACAGCTAGTTTAAACTTTCCAACTATTAATGCACCTAGTCCTAACGCTGCTAATATTGGTTTTAAACTTATATCTAATTTTAGCATCAATAGTAATGATATTACTAAAAGAAATTTTATCATTATTCACCTTCAGTTTAATTTTATCATTTTTACTTGTAAATTGTACCTTATTTTTTTGTAAAATACAACTTGTTCAAACAAAATGAACTCAACAATAATAATCAGTATTTTATTCCTTTATAACTGAATTTCCAAATATTAAAATTGAGCAATCTTTATATTATCTTCAAAAGTAATATCAGAAAGCTGATTACATCTATCATTATTCAATCATTTGAGATTTCCATAACATATAATGTTCCTACAGTTTTCAATAATATCCATAAAAACCTTTCTTCAAAGTATAATACTTTTACAGACTTCTCTTATAAATTGCTACAACATCATCATATTTTAATTGATGATAATATCCTGTATATCCATTTCTAGTAGCTCCTTTTGCCATATCATCAATTCTATCTCCATTTACTTTCTCATCTGCTAATGTTTTAGGCATATCAAGAGAATTGAAAAATTCTCTCAATTTACTGATAGTACTTTTAGCTATAGTCAAATCATCAGTATTCGTAATTATCTTAAATACATTTTTTCCTAAGTTGACAAATTTAATCAATGATAATGAATTCTCTAGATCTTTTTCTAAATAATAATTTAAAACGTTAGGTAATAATATTGCTAATCCTGCTCCATGTGTAATATCATAAATAGCACTTACTTCATGCTCAATTTGATGTGTTGCCCAATCTCCTGTACTTAACTTACCATATTTTATCATTCCATTTAAAGCTAATGTACTTGTAAACATCAAGTTCGCTCTAGCATCATAATCTTCAGGCTTATCTATTGCTAATCTAGCATAATTTATAACATTTATCATCATCGCTTCAGTCATTCTATCCATTAAACCCTCATCTTGATGTGAACTAAAATACTGCTCTATAAGATGTACTAATATATCTGAAGCTCCTGCAGCTGTTTGATATTTAGGTAATGAATATGTCAATGTAGGATCTTCAAATGTAAATTTAGGAATTAATTCCTTGTTGAAAAGAGCTAATTTTCTTTCAGTTTCTTCATTCGATATAACAGATCCAGGATTCATTTCAGAACCTGTAGCTGCTAATGTTAAAATAGTTCCTATTGGAAGTGGATTACTAAATGTAGCTTCTCCAAGAACTAAATCCCATGGATCACCTTCATAATTTGAAGATGCAGCAATGGCTTTAGAGCAATCAATAACACTTCCTCCACCAACTGCAAGAACAAAATCAAGACCATGTTCTTTTATCAATCGTTGACCTTCTCTTACACTTTCAATACTAGGATTAGGTTTTACCCCAGATAATTCAACAAAGGAAATATTATTTTCATTCAATGAATTTACAACTATATCATACAATCCTATTGTTTTTATACTATTTTTACCATAAACTAATAAAACTTTTGACCCTCCAAATTTTTTTATTTCTGTCCCAACATTATTAGTTAAATTTGGTCCAAATATTATTTTTGTAGGTATATCATAAATAAAATCTTGCATACAATCACTCCTTATTATATTTATTAAACTTTAATTTTTTATTATCTATTCTATTAGATAATTCATAAATGTGTTACTTTACATCTTACAAATGATTTCTACTTTAAATAAATCATCCCATTTCCAATATTTTTATCTACCTACTGGTAGGTAGATAAAATTTATCACATAATCATATTATTGTCAATCTTTTTATATAAATTAACATATTAAAATGGAGAGATCCATTTTAAACATAATCTCTCCATATAATTCAGTAGCTATAATTATTAAATTGCTTTAAAAAATCCATCTAATTCCTGTATTCTCTGTAAATTCACCTTCTGGTATACTATATGATCCTCCTAAATTAAATCCTACTTTAGAATTTTCTATACTTATATTGAAATCAAATACACCTGCTCCATTTTGATTTTTTTCTGTTCTTAAGCTAAAGTAATCTGCTGTTGTATGTCTTACTTTTGCTTCACTTCCTGATTCTCCTACTTTACCTAATTCATACTCATAACTTCCACCTAATGATAATGTTAATGTTGAGAATCTAGCAAATTTATCTTTATATGATATTTCTCCTCCAAATGATGGCTTTATACTATGATATCCACTCGATGGTAATTCTAATCTGATTTGTCCTTTATTTTCTTTTATGTCTGTATATCTTCCGTATCCCAATGATATTCCTGCATATGGTTTAAATGACCATCCTTTACTCAATCTAAATGTCTTTGATATTTCATTTTCGATTGATGCTCCGTATGTATAATATGTAGACTGTGCATCAAATATTTCATCTACTACTAAATATTTTCTATGCATTTGTCTTGTACCTGCATCTAAATCTCCTTTTATAGTCCAATTTAAACTATTATTATAGTCAAATGGTATTGATTTATAAACGCCAATTTTGAAAGTTACTGAGTCTTCTTTAGAGTCTCCTATATCTTGAAATTTATATCTATCATACAATAATCCTGCATACCATCCTTGTGATTTTCCTAAGTTCATTGTTTCATCTTCTCTCAAGTAAACTACTCCTGTATTGTCATTTTTGTAATCTTTTATCCCTGCTGTATTTGTTACATATTCTGAATGTCCACCTATCAATTTTATTTTATTTGAATCTTTTGATTTTGTTTGCCAATTGAACAAGTCATCAAATCCTCTATCCAATATTTTATTTGATCTATATATTCTTGTTTTTGTACTTGCATATTGTTGCCCCATCATTTCATCAAATGCTTGTGTTAATAAAATATCTTCGTTCTTTCCGATTGAATTTAATTTGTTAAATAACATCTTTTCTCTAGAATCTAAAGCATTCATATCATATCTTTGCTCTAATCCATCTGAAAAATTATATATCCTACTTGTTGTTGATTTGTCAGTTGCAAAATCAGTATAAGGTATTTTTGTCATTATTGATTCTGAAATATTATCTTTTGCTGTTGCATTCCATGTTAATGATCCTGATGAAATAGATGGATGGTTTAAATAACCATTATACATTGATAACAAAAATGGTCCTAGTATATCATTTCCTATTTTTATAGACTTGCTATTTGTTATTTCTGCTATTTCTGTCCCTATTATCAAACTATTTCCAGGTGTTTGAGTTGCACTAATATTATCTATTTCTATTGGTCTTGTTCTTCCTAGTGTGTCAACATATAGACCAACTCTTGATAAAAATATATTATTTCCTATACCTACTTCTGGTATATGATTAATGTATTCAAATGGTATAACTTGACCTGCTACAGTTGGTACAAATGGACCTGTTAAATATGGTACAGTAATATTTTTTACACTGCCAGCAGATGATGTAGGGTCATTAACAACTTCTGCATAATCTTCTCCACCAACAGATGTTACTGTCCCTGTAGATGTAGCTGTTGAACCATTTACATTTGACTGTGTTAACGGTGCTGTAACTCCACCACCCATATCTACTTGAGAATTTTTTTCATATTTTACTCCTGTTGATCCCATTCCAACTACTTTTATAGTACCATAATTCTTTATAATCCCATTATTTACATATAATCCCATACCCTGATTTGCTTTTATTTCTATATTTCCATGATTTTCAAACATACTTCCATCTTTTACAACCACTCCAATTAATCTTGACACATTTGAATTTGATGAATAATCACTCGCTGTCGTTATATTTCCATAATTATATCCTTTAGCTCCATTATCTAAAAATACACCTACCATTTGATTCATAAATGATGATGAACTTGCACTAGAAGCATCTAAATAAATATTTCCATGATTTTCAACTAATGTACCGACACCTGTTCCATACATTCCTATTGAATTTGAGCCTGTTACATAAATATTTGCACTATTATTATTATATATTTTTGCTACATTACTTGCTGACATACCTATTGAATAACTTATATCATTAGGTTTTAGTGGATCTAGAGCCCCTGATGCACCTATCTTTATAGTCGATGTATTTATTCCTACTGTATGAGTATCTTCCATATATAACCCTGTATTTCCAATCTTTTGCCCTAAATCTATTACTGCATTATTTGTTACTGTTGATCCATTCTTACCATAAAGTACTGTATTATTTTCACCACTTGATGTTATTGCTACTGAATTTGTTACTGTTGAATTATCTGCATATGCATAAATAGAACTATTACCTATTATTTGTGGTGATGATAAGCTTGTGTTACTAAAGATAGAAGCTGCGGTTAAAACAAATCCATATGTATTATCTCCTAAATTTAATGTAGATCCTAGGTCGTTTACAGTTGCAGATTTCGCATAGGCACCTATTGAATTACTAGCTAATAGTGTCATTGTTGAACCTGATAGTAAATTTACCACTCCATCTTGTTTGTAAATCCCTGTTCCTTCATTACCTACATTAATTGATGATCCTGATAGTAATTTAATCGTTCCTAAAGGATTTGACGAATATATTCCTAACGACTTATCTCCTAATGTTATAGTTCCTGTATTTTCAATATTTGTAGAATTATTAGAATATATTGCTATACTTGGATTTGATGAATTCGATGAATTACCAATTGTAATATTTGATAAATTTTTTACATTATTCAATCCTAACCCATATGTTTGTATTCCTATTGAATTATCTCCTAGTAATGTTATATTTTTAGTTGATATAACATCTACATCTGAATATATACCTCTTGCCGACTGATCAGTACTTGATATATTTCCACCACCTAATAATGTTAGTGTGTGATGTGGAGTTTGAGTATTTAATGTATATATTCCAATACTATTTTGCCCTACTTTTAAATCTCCACCATTGTCTATTAAATCAGTATTTTCTAAATACACTCCAACTGAAGATGGTGCGCTTGATACATTAATCATTGATCCTAATTGTAATTTTACTATTGAAGATGCTGATGATAATGTATTATCATTTTTTGCATATATTCCAGTATTTCCTGTTGTTATACCTGTAGATAATATTGTACCTGAATGTGTTATATCTATTCCTTTATTTCCATATAGTGGAATATCTGTTGGATTTAAAACATTTAATCATAATATTCCTATTGACCCATCACCTAATTTTATTGTTCCTATATTTTTTGTTAGTGTCTCATTAACTCCTATCATTCCTGCTGAGCCTAGTCCATTCACACTTAAAGTACCGTTATTTGTTAATAATCCAAAATCTGTTACTATTCCTGCACTATTTGATCCTGAAATATCTATTTGACCATTATTTTCTACTAAAATATCTGATTGTAATCCACCTACAACATTTTTTTGTGCAAATGCTGCTTTATTAGATTGACTTGTTGTAATACTATAACCAGAATCTATATATATTTTTGAAGATAAAAATTCTGACCTGTTATATACCTCATTTAGATCCTCTAAGGCAAAATTTTTATCTATATGCAATGTTATTTTTCCAGCTTTATATATTCTATAACCTAAAGTTCCATCAAATGATATTTGTGATGGTAATGTTGAAGTATTTATAGATGGTAATGTTGATAAATTTACTGGTGCACTTGATCCGTCAATATAAAATAATGTTGAATTATCATTTGCAGTTGTTATATTTAACTTTCCACCTGCAGATTGGAAAAATGTTGCAAAATAAGTATTTGGATTAAATGTTGATAGATCTTCTCCATGAAATCCAATTCCGTCATTATTAATATTCAATGAAACATCTTCTTTTAAACTATACTTACCTGGAGTTGTACTCATCTTTGTAAAAAAGAAAAGTCCCCCAGAATTTGATACTAATTGTAAACTTGGGTTAGCTGAATTCATATCTCCTAAATTTATAGTAGTCCCCTCATCTGCAAACATACCTATTCCCACATTTGATGCTAATAACGTTCCACTATTTATATTTGTTACAGAAATATTAGTAGGATTATTATTTTGAGTATAAACACCTATAGTATTTTTACCTTTAGAATCTATTGTTCCCATATCCATATTAAATAAACCTTCATTATATATACCTACTGAATTATCACCTAATATGTTGATATTTCCAGCATTAGTTCCATCTCCCTTATTTGTAGAACTTCTCCATACTGATGCTATCCCAACTGAGTTTTTAGAATTTATATTGATTGTTGATTTATTTTCTGCTAATCCACCATTATATGACATTAATCCTACAAGTGCATTTCCTTGTTGGAAGAATGTTCCCAAATTTATTGTACCTAAATTACGCACTGCTGTCCTAGTTGATACAGGAGTACTTTGAGTTTCATTTGATAGCATAACAATATTATTATTTGGATGTGTTGCTGATGTTAGTCCGTAAATAGAGTCTTTCATTGCTGTTACTGTTAATGTATTTCCACTAGCCAAATTTATACCATATTTATCTGTTCTTATTAATGTTCCACCAGTAGCATTATCTGTAAAATCTATTGTTTCTATATGTCCTGTCTTACTTCCTAGTTTTATATTAAAGTCATTTTGTGCTCTTAATTTTTCTGTTAGTGCATAGTTATTACCATTCATATAATCTGATTTTCTTAAAAAACCTACATTATCTTTTCCATCAACACTTATATTCAAATTATATATATTTCCTATCAAATCATTCGAATCTCTTCCTGTACTATCAATTTGACCATTTGCTCTTCCAACTGATGATGTTTGATAATCATAAACCTTTGTTGTTTGTAACTCATTCAATGGAGATGAACTAGAAGATGTTCTAAACATACTAATAATTTTAGATATAGATACACCTACGTTATTATTTCCATTTACTTGTATTCCTTCTTTTCCTGTTTCTTTTTTACCATTAATTATAGTTTCATCATAATATATTGCATTTGTATCTGGATTTTTACTTGTAATACCTGGTGCAAATGTATTTGGAACCCTTAATCCATAACTTTCACTTCCATTTAATACTACATTTCCTGTTTCTACATAAACATTTAATGATCCTTTGCTATTATATGATGCTTCTCCAGACGCAATTTTATTAAATGAAAATTCTGAGAAATCTACACCTATACTGTTTACAACATTTTTTTCAAATGTGATAATACCATCATTTATTAATGTTGATTCCCATGGTGTCCATTTTCCTATTACTCCACTAGTAACTAACTCCTTTGAATATCTTTCAATCATTGTTGCCATTCCAATATTATGTGATGTATCTTTTCCTGGTAATACTGGTAAAAATGTAATTTTACCACTATTTATTGCCTCAGAAGCTAATGATGCATATGACTGTTGCTCAATTCCAACAGTCATATGATTTTTGTTATTTGACATCGTAAGCGTATCATCTAATGCTCTTCCATAAATTTCAACATTTGCATCTTTGTCTAAATTAAATATTATATTTTTATCAAATGAAGCACTTGCATGATTCACACTTACAAATCTAACTGTATTTGTAAAAACATCTAGATTATTTTTTGGATTTTTTGTTTCATTTTTAAACACCCACTTACCTTGTAATGTCGATGATGAAGCTAAAACATTTAAAAATGTTTGATGAGAATTTACTAAAATTACCTGATAATTTGCTAAATTTGAATCAGCAATTCCTCTTTTTACACCTGTATCATTCCTAGCATCATAACTAAAACTACCTATTAAATCTGTTTTATTATCTTTTATTACTATCGTTGCAGTATCTATGCCTGTATCTGCGCTTGCATTTCCTAAAGCTACATTTCTTTCAGGTGCCGGACCTAATGTAACACCTTGATTAAATCCAGTTGATAAATCATCCAACGGTGGTGGATCAATCGGAGTTTTTATATTCACACTTGGCTTTATAGGGCTAAATGATATCACATTTATAGTAGGTATATTAGGATTAACTTTAATAATGGAAGGGCTTGGTGATATAACCCCTGGTTCTCTACTTATTGTTTTAGGATTTATACTTGCTATTATATCTAATGACACACCAGTATCTTTGATTTTATTTAAGTCTGTTATTGATAACTTACGTAACTGATATCCATTTCTTATGCTATTCACTGATGATTCTTCATCAGTTCCAATTTGTACTAATCCATACTTAGGAGCAGTCGGATTAGTATTTTTTTCCCACCAAGTACCTCTTATATAAATGTTATTTTCACCATATTCACGTTTTTTATCTCCATATCCTTTAACTGTATCCATTTCTCCAAATGTATATCCAATTCCATACTGCCAAGATTCCCAAGGTGACTTTATAACTTGATCACCTTGCTCCTCTAACTGAAATAATTCTAACATTCTAGATTTTATTAATTTATCGTTACTCCGTTTTAGAACTGAAATATTGTTATTAATTATATTTATTGTTTTTTCTATATTGTTTTTACTATTTGTAATTTCATCTGCTAAAACTATATTGCCAGTCATAAAAAAGGATATTAAAAAAGATACTGAAAACATAATTTTTTTATTATGTTTTACATAAGTTCTTAAATCTTTTTTTACTATTTCTATAATATTCTTCATAACTTTTATTCCTCCAACTTTCATTTACATTTACTTTTAACTGTAATATTTATTTCTTAAAAAAACTATACTTATTTTATCATTTTCTATAATTAAAATCTATTTTTTATTAATTCTATATTTAAAAATAATAATATTATATTCTTGTTACTTTTTATTTTTATTTTTTACACAAATTATATAATTTTTTGTAACTAAAATTGATATGATGAGAAAACCATAAAATATAAATGGTGATACAAATATTAAACACTATGTTGCATTTTTATTGAATATATAGGCTCTATAATATCTGTGGGGGTCAAAAAAAGAGATAAAAAAATAGCATAAATAACAATTTCGTTGTATTATGTTTTTGCGAGAAAACAAACGAAAGGAAATTGATATTTATGCAAAGTAATTCTACCACATTTAAACC
>RRZU013069430.1_pt1 | contig 10177 bp, 10 predicted proteins | sample 2165561 | NCBI WGS metagenome assembly RRZU01 (sample SAMN10456909, study PRJNA506462) | wastewater metagenome | isolation source: wastewater sludge | place: USA: Moscow, Idaho
AAAGTAGAAAGGCATATAAATGTTTGAATTATTTGATATTAGCAAAGAAGAACAAGAAAAGATATTAAAGCAAGCTAGGCGAGTGTTAAGCGGATATAGACATTTAAAAAGAGCCTATACATTATCAATGCCACAGGCACATACGCAACATTATGGCGGTACATCTACATCAAAGACTAGCCGAACCAGTAACGAAAGCCCCGATCTTATCAGATACCTAGAATTAGGCGAAAAGGTTGAGAAGATAGAACAGGCGATTGAGAGAGTAGAAAACAATGAATACCTTAAAAATAGATATATGATACCAGATACATTGCAACAGTGGAGACTGGCAGAGCTTATAGGTGTTGGTATGAGAGTTTACAACAGAAACTTACGTACAGCACTTATTGAGTTTGCGTTTGCTTATGGTATTGTTGACATTTCTCAGTATGATTTTACAGTTGAAACTGTTAGCTTATCACGCGCACAATAAAATTCATCAAAATAGGCACGTTTTAACAACCCCTTGTGTTGAAAAATGTTGACATAAAAAAAGCCGTGTATCGTTGGTACACAGCCACTTGCCTGACAATAATTTAACAACTTTTAACTAGCCTTTTAACTAGCCTTTGATTGAAATTGAATGAGTTTTATTGAGGTGGTAAAATTTAAGAATGCTTATATATCAACGTTCTTGACGTCTATTGACTTGTAATGAGGTAGAGTGGTAGAATATAAGCATGAAAAAAGTAAAATATGGTATTGTATCTACTGCACAAGTTGTGCCTAGATTCATAGATGGTGTTCGCTTAACGGATAATGGTGAAGTCGCTGCGGTATCGAGCCGTACCTTGGAAGCGGCACAAGCATTTGCAATGAAACATAATATTCCTAAAGCCTATGGTAGCCATGCTGAACTTTATGCAGACCCAGAGCTGGATGTTATTTATATTGCGACCTATAATAAAGGACATTTTCCAGAAGCCAAGCAAGCCCTATTGGCAGGGAAAAATGTTTTACTAGAAAAGCCGTTTACGCTGACTTTAGCTGAAGCAGAGGAACTTTTTGAGCTGGCGCGTGAGAAAAATCTATTTTTGATGGAAGCACAAAAATCAGTCTTCTTACCAGTAACACAAATGGTCAAAGAAGTTGTGCAGTCTGATGAAATCGGTGATATCTTAGCTGTTGACAGTGTGACAGCATATGCCAGTATTGACCACATCAGCTGGTTTAACGACCTTGAATCTGGGGGTGGCACTGTACACTTCATGTTGCCATATGCGATCAGCTACCTACAGTATATTTTCGATGCTAAGATCATAGATTTTTCAGGCATTGCCGATATGCAAAATGGTGAATCAGATACACAGGCCAAAGTGCTGTTAAAACTTGATAACGGTGTCTTGGTTAACATCTTTTTGACGACTAAAGTAGGATTGGAGAAAGTCATGACGATCCAAGGGACAAAAGGAAAACTCATTATTCCAGAATTTTGGCGTGCTAAAACTGCAATCGTCCGATTTGCAGATGGCGGCATCAAACGCCAACTTAACGCTGATTTTGAGAGTGATTTTGTCTACGAAGTTCAACACGTTAATGAGCTTATCCTTTCAGGAGAACGTCTCAGTCCGAAGATGACAAAAGAGATGACACTGTCGGGTGTTAAGATTATGGATGGTTTATATCAATCTTGGCAAGTAAGCTAATAACATATCAAGTAATGGATAAAAAAATCTGTGAGCAATCACGGATTTTTTTCGTATAAGAAAGTAGGAGGTGATAATGCTAGTTGCAGTGAATGAAGCAGAACAAATCATCAATTTACTAGAATTTAGCAAGTCGGACCTTACTGAATTGGTAGGTCAATTTTTGCGTTGTCCTGCTTGCAAAAGTCAGGTACGCTTGAAAAATGGTCATGTAAAAATGCCCCATTTTGCTCACGTAAATTTAGCAGCCTGTCAATATTATTCGGAGAACGAAAGCCTGCAGCACTTAACCTTAAAAAAACGTTTATATCACTGGTTCAAGCAAACAGAGCAGGTCAAAATCGAGCATTTTTTACCTGAGTTACAGCAGACGCCTGACTTACTGGTTAATGAAACGATTGCGATTGAAATTCAATGCAGTCACCTGTCTATTCAGAGACTGCGTGAGCGGACAGAAACCTATCGAGCTCATGGCTACACCGTCCTCTGGCTCATGGGAAAGGATTTATGGTTGGGTCAGCATTTGACGCAACTCAAGCAACAGTTACTCTATTTAACCCAGAATGCTGGTTTTTACTATTGGGAGTTGGATTTGCAGCGTGAAAAAATCCGCCTCAACTATCTGTGCCATGAAGATTTAATAGGGCGTTTGCATTATTTACAGCGTGAATTTTCCTTCGATGTAGGGAATTTACTTGAGGTGCTTCGAACGCCATTTGCGGCAAGCTCAGCCAAATTGACTGACCAGTTATCGCAAGATATTCCAGCATTTATCAGGTCTCAGCTTTATTATCAGAATCCCAAATGGTTGAAAATTCAAGAAAAGTATTATCAGAATGGGCAAAATTTGATGACGTTCAAAAACTTCCCTATTAAGTTATATCCGATTGGCTTGAATCTCTTAACGCATCAGTTCGAAGGCGTTGTCGAGCCTGACTTTTGTCAAATTACAAGCGATATCAGTCGCTATTATCACCATTTTCTGGCTTATCCGCAGGATGATGGGGTTTATCCGCCGGGATTTTATGCTAGGGCTGAGACAGGTGATGGAGATTGTAAAAGCTGAAGACCGTCATAGTTTTTCGGTAAGACGAGGACCTGTAGTTTGATGTTATACTAAGAAAATGCAATGTATTTTGGGAATAGACTGACAAAATTATTTTTGGTTGATTTTGTGAGTAAGTCTTTAAAAATCAGGCTTTAGATTTCTATTAAACAACAAAGGGAGAACTCATTATTGAAAACTGACAACCATTTTATGAGAAAAATGAGTAGCAAACATTTGGTGACACTTTCTTTGGGTGGGGTGATCGGGACTGGGATTTTTCTGAGTTCTGGCTACTTGATTCAGGAGGCGGGTGCAATCGGCACAATCATCGCTTATCTGATTGGTGCTGCCCTTGCCACGCTTGTGATGATGTGTCTAGGGGAACTATCTGTCCAACATCCTAACACGTCTTCCTTGCATATGTATGCGTCAAAGTATATCCATCCTAGTGTTGGCTTTACGGTTGCTTGGCTCTATTGGCTGACTTGGACGGTCGCTTTAGGTTCACAATTTATCACCATGGGGATCACGCTACAAAAATGGTTTCCGCAAATTCCGATTTGGATTTGGTGTGCCATTTTTTCTGGGATTATCTTACTCTTGAATGTTTTGGACGTTAAAATTTTCTCAGTGAGTGAGTTTTGGCTATCCTTGATTAAGGTAGTAGCACTTGGTATTTTTGTGATTCTAGGGATTACTGCCATTACAGGTGTCTTGCCCGTTCATGCGACGCGTGCACCTTTATTTCACAATTTGACAGCTAATGGGATCTTTCCGCACGGCTTCGGGGCTGTCTTTATCGTTTTACTGTCAGCCAACTTTGCCTTTAGTGGGACAGAGCTGATTGGGGTTGCGGCTGGGGAAACTAGTGAGCCAGAGAAAAATATACCCAAAGCCATCAAGCGAACCTTATTTTTATTAGTGACCTTATTCATTGGGACGATTGTTGTCATTGGTGCACTCATTCCGGCTAATTCTAAAGCCCTGACTGAAAGTCCATTTGTCCTTATTTTACAAAACTTAGGGATTCCCTTTGCTAGTGATATCATGAACTTCATTATTTTTATCGCTATTCTATCTGGGGCTAATTCAGGACTCTACGCAGCTAGTCGCATGCTTTGGTCGCTGGCTGAAGATGGGACTCTGCCTAAAACTTTTTCACGTTTATCCAAGAATGGTTTACCAGTCAATGGGCTCATCTTGACACTTGCGGGTGGCTTGCTATCTCTGTTTTCAAGTATCTATGCTGAGGATACGGTATATTTAGCACTCGTCTCCATTTCTGGTTTTGCTGTGGTGGCTGTCTGGTTGTCTATCGGCATTAGCCAACTGCAATTTAGAAAAGCATTCATCAAGCAGCATCAACTGTCTGAACTCAAGTATCAGACGCCGGGTTATCCTCTTGTGCCTTGGCTCGTCATTATCTTATGCGCCATTTCATTGATCGGTATCTATTTTGATCCCAATCAACGGATTGCCTTGTATTTTGGAATTCCCTTTACAATTTTAACAACGCTCGTTTACCAACTATTTTATCGGAAACAAAAAAGGAGTAACTATGAGATTTCAACAGTGGATTAAGGATCAGGACGTGGTGATCCTTGACGGCTCCATGTCTCGATTGCTCGAAGAACGGGGCCTTGAGATTAACCATCGTCTGTGGACGGCTTTGGCCTTGATTGATCAGCCAGAGGCCGTTTATCAGGTTCACAAACAGTATTTTGACGCAGGTGCTAACGTCGCCATTACCGCTAGCTATCAAGCAACCGTCAAGAGTTTTGCGGATGTCGGATATTCAGAAGAACAGGCTATTGACTTTATCAAGCACAGTGTCACCTTGGCTCAAAAGGCCAAGCAAGACAGCAAAGGCGACCAAGCCAAATGGCTTGCAGGCTCTATCGGTCCTTACGGTGCTTACTTATCAGATGGTTCTGAATATACCGGTGCTTATCAACTCTCGTCTCCTGATATGAAGACCTTTCACGAAAGTCGCATCAAGACCTTGATTGCCTCGGGCGTAGATGTCCTAGCTATTGAGACCATCCCGAGATTGGATGAGCTGCGCGTGATTTTAGACATCGTCTCGGCCATAAACTTTCCAGTCTGGGTCAGCGTCTCCTTAAAAGACACCGCGCATTTGGCAAATGGTGACAACTTGGCGGACTTTCAGCAGCTTGTTGAGCAGGATCAGAACGTCATTGCCTATGGGATTAATTGTGTCAGCCCTCAGCTAGTGGTGCCAGTCATTGAAACTTTGTCTGTGGCAGCGACTAAACCGCTAGTCGCCTACCCAAATTCAGGAGCTATCTTTGATGCTGTCTCTAAAACTTGGTCAGAGGAAATCAGTGTCGAACAGGTTTTCTCCACAGATGCTAAGTGCTGGCACCAAAAGGGTGCTAAGTTAATTGGTGGTTGCTGTTGTTCGACAGCAGAGGACATTGCAAGATTAGCTAGAACATTTGGCCAAGTCAAATAGTATGAACGCACAGTGTCCGAATTGGGAGCTGTTTTTTATTATCGTACTAAAAAAGGCTGTGACGGTGAATCTCATGTGATTTTATGATAAAATAGTAGGGAATACGCGTCTGATATGAGGTCGCTAGATAAACTGGATAGGAGTTACGATGGTAAAAAAACGTGAAGCAATTGATGAAAAATATAAATGGGATCTGACGACAATTTTTGCAACAGATGAGGCTTTTGAAGCGGAACTCGCAGAGGTTTTAACTGCACTAGAGGATGCTAGAAACTTAGCTGGTACCCTGACAGATTCTGCAGAAAATTTATTAGCAGTGACTGATACGGAGTTGGCGCTCATGCAACGGGTAGAAAAGCTCTATGTCTATGCGTCAATGAAAAATGACCAGGATACAACGGTTAGTCTTTATCAAGAATATCAAGCAAAAGTAACAGCGCTCTATGCTAAATTTAGTGAAGTTTTTGCTTTCTATGAACCTGAGTTTATGACTTTGTCGCAAGAAAGGTTTGCGCAGTTTGTCATTGATCAACCTAAATTACAAACTTATGGGCACTTCTTTGAGCAGTTGTTTGACAGAAAAGCTCATGTTTTGTCAAGCGCAGAAGAAGCCTTACTAGCTGGTGCATCAGAGATTTTTGGTGCAGGTGCTGAAACCTTTGAAATTTTAGATAATGCAGATATCGTCTTTCCAACGATTAGGGATGCGCAAGGTCAAGACGTGCAGCTGTCACATGGTAACTATATTTCATTCATGGAATCATCGAATCGTGAGGTCAGAAAAGCAGCCTATCAAGCACTCTATAGCATCTATGAACAATATCAGCATACCTATGCCAAGACGCTACAAACTAACGTCAAAGTCCATAACTTCACAGCTAAAACACGCCATTATCACTCAGCACGTGAAGCGGCTTTGTCCACTAACCACATCCCAGAAGCGGTTTATGACACTTTAGTTCAAGCGGTCAATGACCACCTGCCTCTGCTTCACCGTTATATCCAACTGCGCTCTGATATCCTGAAAATTGATGACCTAAAAATGTATGATGTCTATGCCCCTTTGTCAACGACAGATTATAAATTTACCTATGAAGAGGCAGTCGTTAAAACTCAAGGCACACTTGCGATTTTCGGCCCAGATTATCTGGAAAAAGTTAAACGCAGCTTTGAAGAAAACTGGATTGATGTTCAGGAGAATAAAGGCAAGCGCTCAGGTGCCTATTCAGGTGGTTCATATGATACCAACGCCTTCATGCTTCTCAACTGGCAGGATACGCTAGATAATCTCTTTACTTTGGTGCACGAGATGGGCCATAGCATGCACAGTAGCTTTACCCGCGAAAGCCAGCCTTATGTCTACGGTGACTACAGCATCTTCCTCGCTGAAATAGCTTCGACAACTAATGAAAATATCCTCACAGAAACCTTGCTCCATGATGTTGAGGATGATGAGACGAGATTCGCGGTGCTCAACCACTTCTTGGATGGCTTTAGAGGCACTGTCTTTAGACAAACGCAGTTTGCTGAGTTCGAGCATGCCATTCATGAGGCAGATGCTGCAGGAACCGTCTTAACCAGCGAGTTCTTAAACCAACAATACGCCGAGTTAAATGAAAAATATTACGGCCTAGCTGCAAGTGATAACCCAGAAATCCAGTACGAATGGGCTAGAATCCCACATTTCTACTACAATTACTATGTTTTCCAATATGCGACAGGTTTTGCAGCAGCATCTGCCTTGGCAGATAAAATCGTGAATGGAACTGAGCAAGATAAGGCAGACTATCTGAATTACTTGCGAGCTGGTTCGTCAGACTATCCGCTAGATGTCATTGCCAAAGCGGGTGTTGATATGACGTCAGCTGATTATCTTACTGCTGCTTTTGCAGTTTTTGAAAAACGCTTGACAGAATTAGAAGCATTGGTGGCGAAACATGGTTAAGAGTTACAATGAATATTCCAATCATAATATGCGTAGACCAATCGTCAAGCCAGAAATCGTCGGCTTGATGCGGGGAGAGCAAAAAGCTTTGACAGGTTTTTTAGCTGAGGTTGAAACCTTTGCCCATGCAGAAAACATTCCGGTTATCCCGCATGAAACGGTGGTTTACTTCCAATTTTTATTACAGGCACTCCAACCCAAGAAAATCCTTGAAGTTGGGACAGCGATTGGCTTTTCTGCTCTTTTAATGGCGCAAGCCTCACCAGATGCTAAGATCACAACCATTGAACGGAATCCAGAAATGGCAGCTCTGGCGCGTGAAAACTTGGCCAAATATGATACAGCCCAGCAAATCGAAGTGATTGAGGGTGATGCAATTGATGTCCTTTCTGCCTTGCCTGATGGGTATGACTTTGCTTTTATGGATTCGGCCAAGTCAAAATATATCGTTTTCTTACCGGAAATTTTGAAGCGTCTGTCGGTCGGAGGCGTTGTCGTGATTGATGATGTCTTTCAAGGTGGGGATGTTGCTAAGCCAATCGAAGAAGTTAAGCGGAATCAGCGTGGAATCTATCGTGGTTTGCACAAGCTGTTTGATGCGACCTTGACACATCCAGACTTGACAGCGACACTTGTACCACTAGGAGATGGCCTGTTGATGATTCGAAAAAAAGCCAATCAGATTGATTTAGTTTAATTTAAGGTTTCTATCAGAAATTATGGTATAATGGTGAAGGTTGTTGAGGCTTGACCTTAACAAATATGAATCAGTATTATAAAGATATGGAAGGTATTAATATTTTGAATTTAAAAAAAATTGGTTTAGTCGCAGTAACAGCATTTGCAGCTGTGACACTTGCAGCATGTGGTAAAGATGGTGCCAACTCTGACATCGTGACGATGAAAGGTGACACAATTCGTGTTTCTGATTTGTATAAAGAAGCAAAAGAATACCCATCAACAGGGACAGCGACTTTGTTGCAAAACATGACGTTCAACAAAATTTTTGAAAAAGAATTTGGTAAAAAAGTATCGGATAAAGCAGTAAATGCAGAGTTTGATGCCCAAAAAACATCACTTGGTTCGAATTTTGCAGCTGCTTTACAGCAAGCTGGTTACACGGAAAGCTCTTATAAAACGTCTATCCGCTCACAACTTTTGTTAAAAGAAGTCGTAACGAGCAAAATCAAGTTTACAGATGCTGAGTATAAAGCAGCCTTTGAAGCTTATCATCCAACAGTTGAAGCTTATGTTTTATCAGAAACATCGGAAGATGCAGCTAAAAAATTAGTAGAAGATGCTAAAAATGATGCGGCTGCATTTGATAAAACTGCACAAGATAAGAAGAGCGAGATGAAATTTGATTCATCTAACTCGCAAATTCCAGACGAAGTTAAAACGGCAGCCTTCAAATTGAAAGATGGCGAAGCATCTACTGAGCCGATTAAGGTCAGCAATCCTCAAACTGGTGCCGCTTCTTTCTATGTTGTGAAAATGATTAAGAACGCTGATAAAGGCACTGATTGGAAAAAATATAAAAAAGAACTTAAAACCATCATCACAACGAATAAACAAAATGATGCCACTTTTGTGAATGGCATTATTGCGAGCTACTTGAAAGACTATAATGTCAAAGTGAAACCAAAAGAGTTTTCAAACATTTTTTCTTCTTATGAAGCAGCCGTGACAAGTTCTTCTTCATCTAAGTCTAAATAAAAATAATTAATCAAGTGATACAGAGAGACAGCGGTGGTGAAAGCGGTCAAACTTGGTAAGTGCATAGTATTTCCTCTTTTTCTACAAAATTGAGGATAGCAGAGACGCCTGCTCTATCAAACAACTTGAGACGATACTTTATCGTGAATGAGGGTGGTACCGCGTTGAAGCGCCCCTTGCTTACGGTGGAGTATTTTCTTGAATTATTGTTAAAAGCATCACATACTTTAGGAGGTGTTGACATGGTACAATATCAAATCAAACAAAAATTCTGGTCACTCGGTGGCAAATTTAAAATTATGGATAATGCTGGGAACTTGGCTTACTATGTCCAAGGTAGCTTTATGAAAATTCCTAAACAGTTTACCATTACAAAACCTGATGGCGCACAAGTCTCTCGCATCAAGAAAGTTCTGTTTCAAATTTTTCCTAAGTTCGATGTGACCATGGCAGATGGTTCAGCTTTCCGAATTGCCAAAAAATTCTCCTTCATTAGACCCCGTTATCAGATTGAACATTTCGGGTTAGAAGTGCAAGGAAATTTCTGGGACATGGAGTTTGAACTCCGCCATAATAGTGTGCCGGTGGCACAAATTTCTCAGAGATGGCTAAAAATTAACTCTACTTATGATATCGATGTTTTCGATGATCAATATGCAGATGCTGTGATTTCCTTAGTCATCGCCATCGACTATGTTAAAGCACAACAGGCAAGATCTAATGCTTCATCTTCAGCAAGTTAATAGAATAGAAAGAAAATATAACCTCACATGAAAAAAATGACCTCACAAGAAGTACGCCAAATGTTCCTTGATTTCTTCAAATCAAAAGGACATACGATCGAACCATCTGTTAGCTTGGTTCCTGTCAATGATCCAACACTACTTTGGATCAACTCAGGTGTTGCGACACTTAAAAAATATTTTGACGGATCAGTGATTCCTGAAAATCCACGGATCACTAATGCCCAGAAAGCTATCCGGACTAACGATATTGAAAATGTCGGAAAAACGGCGCGTCACCATACTATGTTTGAAATGTTGGGTAACTTCTCAATCGGTGACTATTTCCGTAAAGAGGCTATCGAATGGGGCTTTGAACTCCTAACAAGTCCTGAGTGGTATGGCTTTCCAGTAGAAAAACTCTACATGACGTACTATCCAGCCGATCAAGACTCATACAACCGTTGGATTGAAGTTGGGGTGTCACCTGATCACTTGATTCCAATCGAAGATAACTTCTGGGAAATTGGTGCTGGTCCAAGTGGTCCGGATACTGAGATTTTCTTCGACCGTGGTGAAGCT
>RRZU010756205.1_pt1 | contig 10176 bp, 9 predicted proteins | sample 2165561 | NCBI WGS metagenome assembly RRZU01 (sample SAMN10456909, study PRJNA506462) | wastewater metagenome | isolation source: wastewater sludge | place: USA: Moscow, Idaho
AGTAGAATACTAAAAGAAAGAAATGATATAAAATATGTTGAAGCTGATATTTTACAACTTCAAGAAGAGCAAAAAACTCTTCAGCATACCCTTGAAGATGAAATTGAAAAAATAAATAGTTCTAATTTAAGCTCAAATTATGAGATTGAAGAGATATTTATAAAACCCAAAAGAAGTGATATTTATAATATAAAATTAGAATTACTTTGGAAAGAACAATAACAATGGCAAAAAACCTAAACGAATTTTTAGAACCAATAAAAAGTCTTACAATAAGTTCACTAGATGACAAAAGATACCCTTTTTCATCTTATGCACCTTTTGTAAAATATAATCATAAATACTATGTATATTTGTCACTTATGGCAAAACATTCATCAAATCTTACACAAAATAAAATAGCTTCTATTTTCTTCTGTGAAGATGAGCAAAGCTGTGAAAATATCTTTGCTAAAAAAAGAGTATCAATTCAATGTAATACATTAAAACTTGACCAAGATACACAAAAAGAGCAAGTGATTCTAAATGAATTCAGAAATAGATTTGGAAAGAATATGGTAGATATGCTTAAAAAAATGGGTGATTTTTATCTATTTGAATTTACACCATTTTATGGAGAAGCTGTATTTGGATTTGGACAAGCTTATAACTTAGGTGGAGAAAACTTTGAAGAGTTTATTCAAAGATCAAGTACTTCTTCAAATGGACATGGAAATACAAAATAATAAAGGATAGAAAATGAAGGGTTTAGTTTTTACAGAATTACTTGAGTATGTTGAAAATAATTTTGGCTTTGATATGGCAGATAAGATTATTGAAGAAGCAAAATTACCAAATAATGGTTCTTTTACACAAGCAGGAAATTATCCATTTGAAGAGCTTGTTAGATTAGTTGTAGCACTTAGCAAAGAGTCAAATATTGAAGTTCCTAAGCTTTTAGAAATATTTGGTGAACATATGTTTTCAAGATTAATATCTTTGAATCCTCAGTTAAAAGATAATTTTGAATCTTCATTAGATTTAATCTCAAGAGTAGATGATATTATTCACCCCGAAGTTCAAAAACTATATCCTGGTGCTGATTTACCAAAATTCAATTTAATACAAAGAAGTGAAAACAAAATAGTTATTGATTATATTTCAAGTAAACACCTAGAACCATTTGCAATAGGATTGATGAAAGGTTCTGCGAAATATTTCAATGAGAAAATCATCATTAGCCAAGAAAAGATAGATGATATTACAAGATTTACTTTAGAAATAGAAAAGTAATAAATGATAGAAGAAAGCCCATGGAAAAAACGTTTTGAAAGAGAACGTAATGCTAGAAAAGAAGCTGAAGAACTTTTAGAAAAAAAAAGAAGTGAAGTATATGATATTAATAAAAATCTTGAAAAACTAATTTACGAAAGAACTTTAGAACTTGAAGACGCCCTAAAAGTTGCAAATATTGCAAAAGAAGCAAAATCAAATTTTCTAGCAAATATGTCTCATGAAATAAGAACTCCAATGAATGGGATAATTGGTTTTACCCAATTACTTTTACAAACAAACCTTAATGAGCAACAAAAAGAGTATATAGATATTATTGAATCATCAACTAAAACATTAATATCAATTATAAATGATATTTTAGATTTCTCAAAAATAGAAAGTGGAAAAACTGAAATTGATTTAAGCCAAGTTGATCTTAAAAAAGAGATGGCTAATAATATTTTATTATTCTCAAAAGATGCACAAAAAAAAGGTATAAATTATAGTTTTAATATTGATGAGAAAATAGCTGATAATTTATATGTAGATATTCATAAATTAAAACAAGTTCTATCAAACTTGATTAATAATGCAATTAAATTTACAGATAAAGACAAAAGAATCAATATAAATATAAATTTAAAAAATGATTCAAATAATAAGCAAACAATACTCTTTGAAGTAAAAGATGAAGGTCTTGGAATTGCCATTGATAAACAAAGTAAAATCTTTGAAGCATTTACACAAGCTGATAATTCAACCACTAGAAAGTTTGGTGGAACTGGTCTTGGATTAAATATCTCTGCTGCTATTGTAGAGTTATTAGGAGCAAAATTACAATTAAATAGTGAAGAAAATATTGGAAGTAGTTTTTTCTTTGAACTTGAATTTGAAAAAGCTCAAGATGTAAAAAAAGATGAAAAAACACAATTAGATTTAGATTTAAAAGAGGAAATTAAAAACTATAATCAAAATCTAAATATTTTGATTGTTGATGATAATCAAATTAATTTACTTCTAATTTCAGAAGTTTTAAAAAAATTAAATATAAAATTTGTTCTTGCTCAAAATGGGCAAATTGCCATTGATAAATGTAAAGAAGAAAAATTTGATATTATTTTAATGGATATTAATATGCCTATTATGAATGGAATTGAAGCTACAAATATACTAAAAAATGAGTTTAAGCTTCAAACTCCAATTATTGCATTAACAGCTAATTCACTTGAAGGTGATAAAGAAGAATTCCTAAAAAATGGAATGGATGACTATTTATCTAAACCTTTTAATATCAATAAACTTATTGATATAATAAATAAATTTACAAATAAATAAGTCAAAATTTCAATATAAAGAAAACTGTTTTGTTTTCTTTATATTTTAGTATTTTGCTCTGCTGTCTTTTTATCATGAGCTTTATTCTCCATAATAGTACCATCTCCTGAAATTAAAATAGCTAGAGTTCTTGTGCTTTCAAATTGAGATAAGATGATTAATAAAATCATCATTAAAGGAACAGATAAAAACATTCCAATAGTTCCCCACATAGCGCCCCAAACAACTAAAGATAAAATTACAACAAACTGAGAAATATTTAATTTATTTCCCATAAGTTTTGGATAAATTATATTTCCTATTACAAACTGTACACAAACTAAAGCTAAGCATAAAAATAGCACTTGAGTTAACTCAGGAAACTGAATAAGTGCAAAAATCGCAGGAATTAAAACAGCAATAATACTTCCAATTGTAGGAATAAAGTTTAATACAAAAGCTATAAATCCCCATAAAATTGCACCTTGAAGAGAAAACATTTCACATATTATATATGTTAGAAAGCCAGTACTTAAACTAATAATTGTAGTGATTGAAATATAAGTTCTGATTCCTTTAGAAACAGATGTTAATACATTTTGAGCTTTATCTCTATTATTTTTTTTAGGAAAGAGAGCATTTAGTTTTGTGTTAAAAAATCTTTGGTCAATTAATAGAAATAATACATATAAAAATATTTGAACAATATTACTAAAAATAGCACTAAAAGCACTTATGATTTTGTTTATCACACTTGATAAGCTAAACTCTTGAAAAAACTTTTGTAAAGGTGTTGCTAAATCAAATGAAGTCATTAAAGATAATTTATCTATTAATGCATTTACTTTACTATCAAGCTGAGAAATTGTTGAACTTAACTCTAACATACTAGAAGCTATAAAACTTCCTATTTCAATCATAGAATAAACGATGAAAATCAAAGATAATGGAATAGCTATTAAGTCCCCTACTTTTTCATTTAAAAAAGGTAATTTTTTAATTTGATTTGCAAAGGCATTTATTAAAAACCAAATTAATATGGCAATTGCTATTGGTGTTAAAATATTACTTAAACTATTTAATGCAAAAACTACCAAAAATACAAATGCAAAAAAATAAAAAGCCCCTGCAAAATTAGTTTTTGATAATGTTGTTATATTTTCAAAACTACTATTTTTTTCCATAATTAATCCTCTATTTTTTTCTTATATATAATTTTTTTTATTTTAAATTTACGCAATTATATTCATTTAATCCAAGTTTTCTATAAATGTAATAAGTATTTGACTATAATTTGCAAAAATTAAAAAAGTAGATTAATTGATAGAGCTTGAAAATAGAGAAATATGCTACAAATGTTATAGACCAAAATCCTCTTGTATTTGTGAATTTATAGTAGATCCCATAAAAACCCGAACCAAATTTGTAATTTTAATGCATCCAAAAGAGTTTAGAAAAACAAAAAATGGAACAGGCCATATGACAAATAACTCTTTAGAAAACTGTGAGCTACATGTGGGAATTGATTTTACAAATCATAAAAGAGTAAATGAACTTTTAAATGACAAAAATTATGAACCTTATGTTTTATATCCTGATACAAATAGTATAAAACTAAATAGTGAGAAAATTCCAACTCTAAAAAAATCTTTAATTTTCATAATAGACTCAACTTGGCCTTGCTCTAAGAAAATGCTAAGGCTAAGCAAAAATCTTCAAAATCTAAGAAAAATTAGCTTTGAACATAATAAATCATCACAATTTAAAATAAAAACACAACCAAATCAATATTGCCTATCTACAATTGAATCAACCTTATGTGTATTAGAACAATTGAATAATCATAACATAGAAAAGATTCCTGAAAAAAAATTATTAAATTTTTTACTACCTTTTGAGAATATGGTTAAATACCAATTAAAATATGCTAATGATGAAAATAATATTAGGTATAAACCAGCATATAAAAAAGCTAACTTGTTTTAAAAGAGATATTTTTAATAATTTAATATAAAAAAATATTTCTTATTATTAAGATTTAATCATATTTTGGGTATTTTATATAAAATTAAAATACGAAATCTATGTGGGGATTATTTTTATGAGTAAACTAAAGTCGGTAGTTGTTAGTTTTGCTTTATTTAACAGTTATTTATTTGCAAATATTATAAATAATGAATTAGAAAATAAAGAAAAGAGTTTTATTGAAAAAGATTTGAGTAGTGCTAATAAATCTTTTTTAGAAAAAAATTATCTACCATTCATTATAGATAAAAAAACATTAAAAGATTACTATAAACACAATAATTATCAAACATATTGGATAGATAAAAATGGTATAAAAGATATCTCTATTTCTCTTCTTGATAAAATAAAAAATGATCCTGTTCTTGGACCAAAATCTCTACAAACATTTAAATTAAATGAAGTTCTTGAAAAACTAAAAGGTTTTGATATAACAAAAGTAGAAAATCACAATGATTTATTAACTATAGATTTTATGATTACAGAATTATATGATAAATATTTTACTTATCTTTTAAAAGGTTCAATAAACTGGAAAGCTTTTGAAGAAAAGCTTAAAATGATAGACAAAGAAACAGAGATAAAAGCATATTGGGATAGAGTTTATTTTTCAAAAGACTCAAAAATATTGTTGAGTAAAGCTATTAAAAATAATGATTTATCTTTTGCTTTTAAAGAAATTGATTTTAATTTTCCTAATGCTGATAAATTAATTCTTGCTATAAATGATTTACAAACTATCTCAGAAAATGGTGGTTATACAAAAATACCAGAAATAAAAAGCTTAAGACTTGGAGACAATTCTGAGCTTGTAAAATTTCTAAGAAAAAGATTACTTCAAAGTAACGATTTACTAAAAACATGTGAAAACAATATTCAAAGCAATATAAATGCTGAAAATGTTATTACAAATAATATTAATGTGCAAAATCAAACAAATGTTACAAATGAAAATATTAATAAAGAAACAATAGAAAAACCTATAGCTATTTCTTGTGAAGATAATTTTGATGAAGATTTAAAAACAGCCGTTATCTCATTTCAAAAAAAGCATGGATTATATGCAGATGGAATCGTAGGTGCGCAAACACAAAGATTCTTAAATATGAGTGCTGATGAAAAAATAGAAAAAATCAGATTAAACCTTGAAAGAATGAGATGGTTGCCAAGAGATTTAGGAGAAAAATACTTAATTGTAAACATCCCTGAATTCAAATTAAGAATGATTGAGAATAATGATGTTAAATTAAATATGGCAGTTGTTGTAGGAGAAAGAAAACACCCTACTCCTATATTCTCAGACAAAATGTCATATGTTGTTATAAATCCAAAATGGAATATTCCTCAAAGCATTACAAAAAAAGAGATTATTCCTAAATTAATAAAAGATCCAAATTATCTAGCTTCAAAAGGTATAGATATTTATGATTCTTGGCATCCTGAATCTGAGAAAATGGATGCTAAAGAAATTATTGATGCATTTATTTTAGAAGATGTAGACTCTATTCCAAATTTCAGATTAACTCAAAGCCCAAGTTCTGATAATCCATTAGGAAGAATGAAATTTATGTTTCCAAATAAACATGCAGTTTATTTACATGATACACCTGCAAAAAGCTTATTTAGTAATGCTAGAAGAGCGTATTCTCATGGATGCATAAGATTATCTAAACCAGAAGAATTAATGGCTAAAATAGCATCTGAAGACAATAATCTAAATATGGAAAAAGTAAACGCTATATTAAAAGATTCAAATGAAAAATCAATAGGCTTAACCAAAAAAATTCCTATACATTTAGTTTATTTAACTTCGTGGGTAGATGAAGATGGTGTTTTACAATTTAGAGAAGATATTTACAATTATGATAATATCCAAAAAGATTTACTTTACTAATAGATTAAAAAAATATAATTAGACTGAGCTTTACGCCAGTCTAATTTTTGCTAGCCTTTTCTTTTCAACTAACATTTTATCTTGGAACTGTTTGTTTTTATTTTTTGCAAAAACTTGCATATCTTCAACTTCATCCATTTCATCAACTATCTCAACACCTAAAAGAGTTTCAATAGCATCTTCTAAAGTTACAACACCACTTGTTTGTCCGTAGTTATCTTGAACCACAAATAAGTGTGTTTTTCTTTTTATGAATTGGTCAATTAAAGAAGAAACAGGTACATTTTCAGAGATTTTATGAACAGGAACTGTAATATCTAATAAAAGAGTACTATCTCTTTCTTCAACACTCTCTTCCAGAATAGTTTGATTAAATACTATTCCTATGATATCATCAATATTCTCTGAATAAACAGGAATTCTTGAGTGGATATACATTTTATCATCTTCAATAGCATCTTCAACACTAGTACTTGATTTAAATGCAAAAACTACACTTCTTGGAGTCATAATATCTTTTGTTTTGATATTTTTTAGTTTAAAAAGATTTTCTATCAAAGTACTTTCAGTAGAAAGAATAGAACCCTCTTTTTCCCCCATAGTAACTGCTGCCATAATTTCATCTCTTGAAAAAGCTGAATCTTTTGATTTACCTTTTGAAATAGAATTTGTAATAAATAAAGATATCCAAACTAAAGGATAAGTAATTTTTATTAAAAAATTAATTAAATATGCAGATGGAAGTAAAAGTTTTTTCCAGTATACAGCACCTATTGTTTTTGGTATTATTTCAGAAAAATAAAGAATACAAAGAGTTAATGCAACAGCAATAATAGTCTCATATTTGTTTCCATACAACATTTGCGCTTGTGCACCAACACCTGCTGCTCCCATTGTATGTGCAAAAGTATTTAATATTAAAATAGATGATATTGGTTTATCAATATTTGATTTTAAATTTCTTAGCATTTCAGCAGTATCTGAATTGTCTTTTTTACCTAATGATTCAATATAAGAAGGTGTACTTGAAAGTAAAACAGCCTCTAAAATAGAACACAAGAAAGAGACAAGTAACGCGATTAGAAGATAAGTAATTAGAAGAGTCATATTGCAAACCCTGAGTTGTTTTTAGAATAAATTAAATTACGCCTACGATAGGAGTCAGTTAAATTCATTGATATAATCCTTTAAAAAATTTTAACGAGGATTATACCATATTTTATTTTATTAAGGATATATTATTTAAAATATGTTTTATATTTTCAACACTAAGATGGTGTTTTTCTTCTAAAACCTTCATAAAGAACCTTACTTCGGCGTTTGTGAAGCCATCGAGTTCTTTGTCTTTTATAGAGATTTTATCCTCTTCTAAACGAACTCTTTTTAGTTTTCCATTAGTTTCTTTAGCATAATATACAATATCAAGTTGTGTTTGGTTTACTTTTTCTATTGTTACAATTATTCTATCTGACTTAACTTTTAAATCAAACTCTTTATATAACTCTAAAAATTCTGCTGTAGTTGTATATCCTATATAAAGTTTTGTAAAAATATCAAAATAAAGACCAAGTTTTGGTGATGAAAAAAACTTTAAATCAACTGTAAATTTTTGATGTTCCCTTGATTTATTTAAAATCCATTCTAAAGTAGGAAAATATTGGAATTTTTTATATTTTACTTTACATGCTTCTACAAACTTGCTATTTCTAGGAGATTTTAAAGTTTGAATATCATTTTTAACTTTTTTAGCAAAAATAATCTTTTCTATTAATTCTTCATCTTCTAAATCATTTGTTAACCAAATAGTAGCATATGGTGGAAAGTTTTTTAATCCAACTGAACCTTTTGTAACTACTATTAAAGCATTTATATTTAGAGTTGGAAATATCATCTTTAAAAGAGCATATTTTTTTGCTAATCTTTTATTTAAACTTGAAGTTTTTTTAGATGTACTCATCTCTACAAAATATAATGAATCTTTTGTAAAAAATAAAGCATCAAACTCACTAATATCTTTGTAAGCTGATTTATAAACTATTTGAGAACTTCTATCTATTAAAAGTCCACTTTTAATATATAGATTTTCTTTATCTTGGTATGGACCTTTTAATACGAATCTAGTAATTTCATCTTGAGTTAATGCATATTGCATTAAAAGTTCATAAACTATATTTTCATAAACTTCACCTTTGAAGCTGCTATATGCCGATATATATGAAATATCTTCTTTAGATGTATTGCTTTTAACTAATGCTTTTAAGCTCTTGCTATCATATGAGTAATGAAAAAGGTTTTCTGTTATGTCTTGAATATCAAGACTTTTTATTTTATCTGTAATTGTAAATTGCTGCAAATTGTATTAAGGTAAATAAATACCCTTCCCTTCTATTCTTAAGTGATTTTGATTATAGCTAAAAAAATTTTAAATACCTTAAATATTTCAAGAAATATTTAATTCAAATGATTAGTAGATTGAAAAAAGCAAGATTTTATTTTACTTGTTCCCAAGCTCCAGCTTGGGAAGGAGGAAAATGAAGTTTTAGTTATTTAAAGTTGCTTGTTCCCTTTATTTTTATTTCCCTTACTTATTTAGTATTTCCAGATTTAATTAAAATTCAAAAACATCTATATAAATATCCAATTTATGTTGGTTAAAAGTTTTTTGAATTTTATTTTTTAATTCTTTTATATCTTGTTCTATTTCGTGACCAGTTTTATCATCTATAACATTCATTGAAATAATTAATAAAACTTCATCTGAACCTATAAACATACTTCTAATTGAGTTAATATGCACTAAGACATTAGATTCTTCTTTTACTAAATTTCTAATTTGTTTTATTGTTTCTCTATCTAAACTTTCACCAATAATTAATTTTTTTAATTCTACAAATAAAACTGTAGATAAAGAAAGAAGTAATAATCCTATCATTAAAGCTGCAATTCCATCAAAAATAGGATGTACAAATATAGATAAGCCTAAACCAATTGCTAGAATAAATAGACCTACTAATGCACCTGAGTCTTCTATTAGAACTACTAAAATATGAGAAGAAGAACTCTTTTCAATAGTTTTAAATATATCTTTTAATTTAGAATTACTCTCTTTTAAAGCAACACGCAAGGCTACACCTTCTAGAATAACAGCAAAAATAATAATTCCTACAATAAGCCAAGGATGTTGAACTTCTTGAGGATTCATTATTTTATGAATACCTTCATTTATGGAAAATAATCCTCCTAATAAAAATAAAACAACAGCAACTACAAAAGACCAAAAAAAGTTTGCTTTTCCTTGACCAAAAGCATGAGCTTCTGATTTTCCTCTTTTTGATTGATGTTGTCCTATTAAAACTAAAACTTGATTACCACAATCTGCTGTACTATGAATTGCTTCTGCCATCATAGATGCAGATCCAGTAAAAAAGGCTGCAATACCTTTTGCTATGGCAATAAGACCATTTGCTAGTAATGCAGCTTTAACACTTTTTGACATTTATTACCTTTTAATTAAATAACTAACTAATTTTTTCATTTAATATTTTAACTTCATTATTAATAGGATTTTGAATATTCTCAGCCTTTGCAATCTCTTCTTCTTCAACACCCTCTTTTAATGCATTTTTAAAATTTTTAATACCGCTTCCCAATCCCTTTGCAAGTTCAGGAATCTTTTTACCAAAAAGCAA
>RRZU012896072.1_pt1 | contig 10176 bp, 6 predicted proteins | sample 2165561 | NCBI WGS metagenome assembly RRZU01 (sample SAMN10456909, study PRJNA506462) | wastewater metagenome | isolation source: wastewater sludge | place: USA: Moscow, Idaho
AAATGGTATAGATTTAGAAATACCTGACGGCAAAATGACCGTTATAACAGGTCCGAACGGTGGCGGTAAAACTTCTCTTGCAAAGATTATCGCAGGACTCGAAGTGCCTAATTCGGGTGAAATTTTGCTTGACGGTGAGAATATAACCGATTGGGATATTACAAAACGTGCTAAAAACGGCATTGCATACGCATTTCAACAGCCTGTGCGTTTTAAGGGCGTTACAGTAAGAGATTTGCTTAATCTTGCGGCAGAGAGAACATTGTCCGAAAGAGAGATATGCTCTGTACTCGGTGAAGTCGGTCTTTGTGCAAGAGATTATATTGAAAGAGATGTTGACGCAAGTCTTTCGGGCGGTGAAAGCAAAAGAATTGAGATTGCTACCGTTTTATCGCGTGAAAATGCGAAGATACTTGTATTTGACGAGCCTGAGGCAGGTATTGACCTTTGGAGCTTTACAAGTCTTATTGACGCGTTCCAAAAACTTAAAAACGAAAGCGGAAAATCCTTGCTTGTAATATCGCACCAAGAACGTATACTTGAAATTGCGGATTATATAGTTGTGATTGCGGACGGTAATGTTCGTGCATTTGGTGAGGGTAAAGATGTTCTTCCTCAACTTTTGAAAGAAGAAAAAGAGTCAAAGTGTCCTCTCGGTAAGGATAAGAAAGGAGAGAACAACTGATGAATGAAACAACAAGAGAATTTTTGAAAATCGTTTCCGACATTCAAGGCAACGAACTTGAAACGGCGGCATTTAACATTCGTGAGGACAGTCAGTGTGCGGGCAGACAATCTACTCCGAATATAAAGATTGATTCAAAAGAGGACGGACCGGGTCTTGTTATACACATAAGCAAAAATGCACAAAAGGAAACAGTTTATATACCGGCTTGCGTTACACATGGTGATGTAGACGACCTTGTATATAATGATTTTTATGTTGAGGCAGGTGCAGACGTTATTATTGTTGCCGGTTGCGGTGTGCATACATCAGACGGTCACGATGCACGACATAACGGAATACACCGTTTCTTTATCGGTAAAGGTGCACACGTTTTGTATAAAGAAAAGCATATCGGAACAGGTAAGGGTGTCGGAAAAAGAACGATTGATCCTGTAACAGATGCATATCTTGAAGACGATGCCGTACTTGAAATGGATACAATTCAGCTTAGCGGTGTTGATTCAACTGTAAGAAAAACATCGGGTAAACTCGGTGCAAGAGCAAAGCTTATCATACACGAAAGAATTATGACAGACGGTGACGAAAAGGCTAAGACTGAATTTGAGGTTGAACTTAACGGTGAAGATTCTGGTGTTGATTTGGTGTCACGTTCGGTTGCAAAAGGCAATTCGTATCAGGAATATCATTCGACAATAAAGGGTAACTGCCGTTGTACGGGACATTCCGAATGTGACGCAATACTTGTCGGAAACGGTAAGGTTAACGCCGCACCGGCTTTATTTGCAGGCGATATTGACGCGTCACTTATACATGAGGCGGCAATCGGAAAAATCGCAGGAGAACAGCTTATAAAATTGCAGACTCTCGGTCTTACTTCGGAAGAGGCGGAGGCAAAGATTATCGAAGGCTTTTTACGTGGTTAAATCACGAAAATACACTATTCTTACGAATAGTGTATTTTCGTATGAAATTATTAGGAAGAAGTGGTCATCTTGAGGAAAATCCCTCAAAATTATTTGTTTAGTAAAATTGATTTAAAAAAACTTATTGTACCGCTTGTAATAGAACAATTTTTGACTATTGCTGTTGGTCTTATAGATTCAATGATGGTTGCGAGTGTCGGAGAATCGGCGGTATCGGCAATATCGCTTGTTGATACTGTAAACATACTTATTATAAACATATTTACGGCACTTGCAACAGGCGGAGCTGTTGTTGCAGGGCAGTATATAGGAATGAAACAGGAACATAATTCCTGCAAAGCGGCGAACCAAACGCTTATATTTACAACGCTTATTGCACTGTTTGTAATGATTATCGTGTATGTGCTGAAAAATTTTATACTTCATACCGTTTTCGGACAGATTGAAGATGATGTTGCAAATTATGCAAATACATATTTGCTCATAGTGTCGGCGTCAATTCCGTTTATCGGAATGTATAACGCGGGCGCGGCTATATTCCGTGCAATGGGAAATTCAAAGGTTTCAATGAACACATCGCTTATTATGAATCTTGTAAACATAGTCGGTAATGCGATACTTATTTACGGTTTTCATATGGAAATTGCCGGTGCAGCAATACCAACGCTTATATCAAGAATAGTTGCGGCGGTTGTGATTGTTGTAAGACTTGGAAATCAAGATTTACAGATACATATTGACCGACCGTTTAAGCTGAAATTCGATTGGCGAATGATTAAAAAGATACTTAGAATAGGAATACCGAATTCGCTTGAAAACTCAATGTTTCAGCTTGGTAAAATATTGGTGCTTACAATAGTAACGGCATTCGGCACAAGAGCTATAACCGCAAATGCGGTATCAAACACAATAGCAATGTTTCAGATACTGCCGGGTATGGCGATATGTCAGGCTATACTAACCGTATCAAGTCAGTGTGTCGGTGCAAACGACTATAAACAGCTTGATTTTTACATAAAGCGACTTATGAAAACGATATATGTGTTTGTCGTTGCAATAAATGTAGTTGTGGTTGCGATACTTCCGCTTATATTAAAAGCGTACAATTTATCAAGTGAAACAACTGAGATTGCAAAACAAATTATATGGTATCACGCAATCTGTACTTGTACGATATGGCCGCTTTCGTTCGCATTGCCTAATTCACTTCGTGCCGCAAATGACGTAATGTTTACAATGATAGTTGCAATTTTGTCGATGTGGATATTCAGAATAGGTGCAAGCGTGGTAATAGCCAAATGGCTCGGACTTGGTGTACTCGGTGTATGGATTGCAATGACGATTGATTGGTTTGTCAGAGCAATTATATTTGTAATACGATACAAATATAAAATAAAAAGTAAATGCAAGATTTAAAACTACCTCATTTTTTATGAAAGAGAATACGAATAATATATTGAAAGATGAAGTTAGAAGAAAGAGTGGCAGAAGCCACAAATGATAAAAAACTGAAAAATGATTTAATCGGTGAATACCAAAATTTCATCTTGGCAGCTGCAAGCAAGGTACTTAAAAGAAGTGTTACGACAAGTGATGATGAGTATATCATTGCTATGATGGCTTTCGGCGACGCGATTGACGGCTATAATGAAAATAAAGGTAATTTTCTCGGCTTTGCAAAGACTGTTATACGAAACAGAATTATTGACAGTATAAGGCGTGAGGCAAAACATAATTCAGTGCCGTTTTCTGCGTTGGAAAAAGAAAATTCAGACGGTGAAACGATTGAATTTGAAATACATACCGTTGATAAAAGCGATTTGAAGTGGGAAATCGAATCACTTACGGAGGAACTCAGCAATTTTGAAATATCATTTTTTGAACTTGCGGAGGTCAGTCCGAAAAGTCGTAAAACGAAACGGCTTTGTTTTGATGCGGTGAACTATATTATAAACAACAGTGAACTTGTCGATATAATTATGAATAAGCACATATTGCCGATAAAAGAGATTACCGATAATATAAAGCTGAACAGAAAAGCTATCGAACGTCACAGGAAATACATAATAACGGCGGTTATTGCTATAACTCAGGATTATCCTGCCATTGCCGAATATTTCAATATGAGGGAGGTGTGAAATATGAGCGGAGTTATTGTGTCCGTGAAGGGCAGATATGCGGTTTTGCTTACAAAAAACAGCGATTTTATAAAGGTAAAAAACAAAAATTATTCTGTCGGCGACAAAGTGAAAATACCGCAGTATAAAGGGCAAATCCTTGCGGCTGCGGCAAGCTTTATTGTTGTGTGCGGCGGTATAAGTTCATATTTTGTGCCTGCAAAATATATGAGTGTGGATATTAACCCAAGTGTTATGATGACGATTAATATTTACAACAGGGTTATTAATACAAAACCGCTTAATGATGACGCGGAGATATTGCTTTCAAAAACCGATGTAAGCGGTATGAGTGTGTCGGAGAGTATGGACGAACTTATAAAAAAGTCGGAAGAAATCGGATATTTGAATGAGCATAATAAAGATGTTATCGTTGAAGTGGTTGACGGTATAGGCAAAATTAAATTGCCGGATAAAAATTACGGTGATGTAGAGGTTATTATTGAAAATGCCGATAAAGCCGATTTGAAAAATGCAAAAGAAATGGGTGTATCTATTGCAAAAGCAAGAGCTATTGCCGAATATACGAAACAAAACGGCGGCAGTATAGAAGAAAATGTGCATAAACTTGAAAATCAGTCTGTAAAAGAGATTAGAAGAAATCTTGAAAATAAATCGGAAGTCAAAACCGAAAGCAAGACTGAAAATAAAGCAGAAGTTAAACAGGAAAGTATACCTGTTCAAAAATCTGAAAACAAGAATATTTCAAATAGTGTACAAACACTTCAACCGACTGTTCGAACAAAAAACGAAACTGTACCGACAAAAGAAGTACAAGAAGTAAGCAGAGTTACAAATGTAAGACAATCGAAAAATATCGACACAGTAAGTGAAAAGGTTAATACTTTGATTACAGAAGAAAAGTCGAATGATACGATATTTGATAATTCTGTAACAAAAACATTGCCTGATCCGATTCAAGAAGAAACTAAAATTACAGATAAGCCACAGGTAAAAAATGATACTGTACCCGAATCTGAAGAGCCTACGGTTAGACCGATACATGAAGATAAGTATAAATCGGACAATCAATGTGAAATAGTTGTTCCGTCGGAAACAGTTAAACCTATAAAAACGACAGAGCCGAAACAAGACGAGCCGAAAGAAGAAATAAAACCACAGCCAAGTCACGGCGGTCATACAACATCCGGCAGTAGACCTAATAATTCAAATCAAAATCAAGATAAACCGTCGGACAACAATACGGATAAACCTAACGGTGATACGGAAATTAATCCGCCTATACCTGATAATGGCAGTAAACAGCCACCACAGGACAATCCTAATAATCAACCGCCACAACCACAAAATCATGATAAACCGAATGATATATATAAAGACAATACACCGCCACAACCGCAAAGACCGAATTTTGACGGCGGTAATGAACCACCGAATAAACCTTACGAAAATCCACAGCCACCGCCAGACAACGGTAATCTGTCACATGAGCCGAACGGCGGAAATAATCAGTCACCTGATTTTAATGAACCGACAGGTCCGAATAAATCAAATGATTTTGGAGGAAGTAAGAACGATATTCCACCGGAACAGAATGCCGGAAATGTTTTTTTACCGCCACCGAGTGAGCCACATGGAAACGGTGAAGATTCAATGCCACATTTTGACGGAGAATAATTTGAAATGCAGAAACAAAAAGTTTCTGCATTTTTTTATAAAAAATTTTCATATTACCCCAAAAATTTCGATATAAATTGCGAATTATATATCAAAACGAAGTTTAGGAGGGATTTTTATGAACAAAGTGCATCGCAAAATTACGGCTTTGCTGACTGCAAGCCTTATGACAGTTATGTCAATGGGTGTTGTGTCGGCGCAAACAGATAATAATGCACAAATTAAAAGCATAGATGCCGAAAACGGAACTGTAACGGTAGATGTTACAAAAAGCGGTAGCTATAAAATATATGCGGCGGTATATAAAGATAAATTATTACAAGGACTTTATACAGTTGACAGTATCACAAGCAGCGGAGTATTTAACTTCGGCAAAGAGATTGAATTTGACGAAGATACCGAAACATTGAAGTGCTTCATATGGGACGGAAGTATGAAACCTGTAGGTGAGATATATAAAGGCGGCGTTTCAGAACCGACAGAAAATCCGAGCACGACAAAGGCACCAAGTGTAAAAAAAATGCCTGCCGTAACGGATGAACCAACAACAACAAAAATGCCTACTGTAACGGATGAACCAACCACAACAAAAACGCCTGCTGTAACAGATGAACCGACAACAACAGACACGCCAACTGAAACGGATGAGCCAACCGCAACGGAAACACCGAGTGAAACAGGTCAACCGACAACAACAGATACACCAACAACGGACAATCCGACAACATACGGAGCTGTTATAACATTAAGTGATGACGGAATAGCCGTTGACGGAACAGGTGCAACAGCAGAAGGCTCTGTCGTAACCATTTCACAAGCCGGTGAATACACAGTGACAGGTAGCTTGTCAGACGGTCAGATAGCAGTGGCACTTCCTACAAAATCGGATGAAGTCACTATAAATCTTGAAGGTGTAGACGTAACGTCAACCACAGGTGCACCGTTTGCGGCTACAAAAGGTAAAGTTGACCTTTCGGCAAAAAAAGGAACGACAAATTCATTCACATCAACCGCAACATACAATAAAGAAACAGTCAATGCGTGTGTATACAGTAAAAATGATTTGACGATAAAAGGTAAAGGTACACTTAAGGTAAGCTCAACATATAACAACGCAATCGGCTGTAAAGCTGACGTTACAATAAAGAATTTGACGTTGAACGTAACCGAGGCGGCGAACAACGGTATAAAGGGTAATGATTCGGTAACTGTCGAGAGCGGTAATGTAACTGTAAATTCAAACGGTGACTCGATAAAATCAGACGAAGATCCTGCATATGACGGCGACGTGTTAGAGGGTGGAACTGTTAAAATTGCAGACGGTACAGTTACATTGACAACTGGAACGACCACAAAGGACGGCACAACATCAACAAGTGACGGTATCAAAGCATCAATGCTATGTGATATATCGGGCGGTACAATAAACATCACATCAACAGGCGACGCTATAAAAGCGAACGCGTCAAGCATAGATGAAGACAATCCGACAATCGCAGACGGTGACGGAAGTATCAATATTACAGGCGGTACAATCAATATTTCAGCAGGTGAGGATGGTATAAAGGCTGTAAAGAGCGTCAACGTATCTGACGGAGAAATCACAATCACAAAGGCTGAAGACGGCATACAAGTAAGTGAAGTTGTTTATGATACAGACGGAACAACCGTAAAAGCATATGTAACGGGAAGTATAGGAATAAGTGGTGGAACATTTAATATAACAAGCAGTGAAGACGGTATTCAGTGCGGTACGGGTAACATTACAATTACCGGCGGTGATGTGACGGTTAATTCAACAATGGATTGTATCCAAGCCGAGAATATATTGAATATCTCTGACGGTACATTCGATTTGAAAGCATACGGCGGTGCGCCTGCAACGGTATCTTCAAACAATTCGTCAGTATCAAACAGCTGCAAAGGTGTTAAGGCAGGAAATCTTGTAAATATCAGTGGCGGTACATTTAATATAAACACATATGATGACGGCATACATTCAAATAACACTGTTCGTATATCGGGCGGTGATATAGATATTGCCGCAGGTGATGACGGTGTACACGGCGACAGCTATTTGTATATGACAGATAATGCAGATATAGACATAACAAAGAGTTATGAGGGTATTGAGGCTGCAAAAATATATGTACAAGGCGGTAAAACGTGTATCGTGTCAACCGATGACGGTGCAAATGCGGCAGGTGATGAGCCGACAGAGAATGCAATTACTCTAAGCAGTGATGATATAGCCGAATTTGCAGGACCGGGCGGTTTTGGCGGCGGCGGAAACCAAGGACCTAACTGGGGCGGTGAGGACAGTTCAAGCTACGGTTATCTTGAAATTTCAGGGGGGTTGCTTTATATCGAAGCCGAGGGTGACGGATTTGACTCAAACGGTGACGGTGTAATCACTGGCGGTATTGTACTTGTAAACGGTCCTACAAGCGGCGGTAACGGCGTATTTGATGTAGGTGACAATAACAATACTTTGACGATAACTGGCGGTATTGTAATCGGTGCAGGTACATCTGATATGGCTGTTACACCTACTAAAGCGACTAATTCGCAGTATTATGTTGTTGCATCAGGTTCATCATCGTCAGGCGGCGGTGGCGGATTCGGCGGACCGGGTAGCAGTTCATCAAGTTTGGGATTTTCGACACAGTCGGCAGGCAAGGCATTTAAGCTTACAGATTCAAGCGGTAATGAGATAGTAACTTATGTACCGTCAAAGCAATATTCTTGGGTGCTTGTGTCAACACCTGAAATGTCAAGCGGCACATATACTCTAAACTATGGCGGTTCGGTAACAGGCGGAACGTTCACAAACGGAAACTACGGCTTGGTTACAGACGGAGCATATTCGGGTTCAAGCACAATTTCATTGTCAGCTAAACAATAATACATTGACGAAAGAAAGCAGTTCATATAATATGGACTGCTTTTTTGTATGTAAATATATTATTTTGGTTTACAATTTATGCAACATATGTTATTATAATAGTAAGAAGTGCTACTGCAATGATAAAATGAGGTGACTAACTATTAGAAGTCAAGAGGTTTTTGAAAAGTTTTTCAAAAATTTTTAAAAGCTGAAAAACAACATGGCAAAAAAGTCCTGTATTGCAAGGACTTAAAAAATAGTAGGTTAGTTAGTAACTACCTTACAAAATCAGCATCATATGCAATGTTTTTAGTTTGCAGCGTATAGATAACACGCAGTAGTTTTTTAACAACATGCGATAAAGCCACACGATGAGGTTTACCCTCTGCACGTTTCTTAGAGTAAAACATAGCAAATGTCGGTTCATAATTTACAACTGTCTGGGCACAGTTCATAAGTGCATAACGCAAATATGATGAACCGTGCTTAACCATTTTACCGGTTGTCTCGGATGTTCCTGATTGGAAGTATCCCGGCTCTAATCCGGCAAAGGAAAGCATTTGAGAAGCATTCTTGAATTTAGAGAAATCGCCAAATTCAGCTAAGATTACAGCAGCAGATTCAATACCGATTCCCGGAACAGAAAGCATAGGCGGATTCATATCGGAAACACATTCCTTGATAGAAACTTCTGTCTCATCAACCTTTGAATCCAATTGTCTGTAAATATCCAAAACAATCTGCATTTGTAAGAGTAAATAATCTTCAGTAGTACCTATAGTATTTTTAGCAAGCTGTTTAAGCTTTGCAAAATCTACTGTTGAAAATCTGCCGCGAGATAATTTGCGTAGTGCTTCATAAGACTTAGAGTTCATGTTAGCAATCTTTTCAGGCGATGAGTAATTAGAGAGTATGTATAATGCTGTAACCGAAAACCTACTGCCAAAGAATGGTTTAAACTCAGGGAACACCTTATCTAAGATGTTTGTGAGCTCTACAAGCTGGCGGCTTCTGAGCCTGATAAGAGAATCTCTGAATCTTGTTAGTGACTTTAGCTTCTCTGTGTGGTAAAATGATGATGGATAGGGCTTGTACTCTACCGTCATTAAATAGTGAGCAATCATCATGCAATCAATAGAATCGCTTTTAGTCTTTCGTAGGGACTTGGATTTAACGAAACGATTGATAAGCAGAGGATTGAACTCCATGAATGAAAAGTTGTTGGATTCAAGAAACAGCTTTAGATTCATACCATAATGACCGGTAGATTCAAGTCCTATTCTTGTTTCTGTATCAAGGGAATTAAGCAATAACTTTAATTGCGAAAATCCCTCAGCGTCATTTGTAAAAGACCACGAAGGAGTAACAATTTCTCCGGAGTCGTCAATTACGGCACAATCGTGCTTGAATTTTGAAATGTCGATACCAATGTAATACATAGGTTCCTCCTTTTGATATTTTTGCACTGCTGTTTTCCACAGACGGTCTGCCAATGTATTCACGCAAATAGAAACGTCAGAGCGTTAACTAACTAATTACCATTTCAGACAAACCACTGTGGTTTGAGTCACCTCGAACCAGTCTGAGCTGTAAAACAATAGATACAAATCCACAGTGCTTGTCTTTATTATATCGCAGGTAGCTACTCCTGCAAATATAACAATTTTGAGGAAAGGAGAAATAATTAAAACTACCCCCCTTTCGAGATAGTTTTAATTATACGTGATATAATGCGAGGAGCGATTTTTGACGTTGACGGAACATTGCTTGATTCAATGCAGGTTTGGTGGGACGTTGTAGTAGATTTTTTCAAAGAACACGGTGTTGAATTGCCTTACGAGGAGGCAAAGGAATACAAAGAAA
>RRZU013153307.1_pt1 | contig 10176 bp, 7 predicted proteins | sample 2165561 | NCBI WGS metagenome assembly RRZU01 (sample SAMN10456909, study PRJNA506462) | wastewater metagenome | isolation source: wastewater sludge | place: USA: Moscow, Idaho
AATTGAAATAGCTTCAGGCATCAAAATGATGGTAGATGAAGGTGTTAATTGGAAAGGCGCAGAACGTGTCCTTAGAGGCATGAGTAACGTTGCAATTGGAATTGGTTTACTAAAAGGCAATTGGGTAGCAGTCGGCACTGGACTATTCATGCAAGGCGTTCTTGGAATTATCAACGAAATAAAAGAAAATTGGGAAGCAATCAAAAAAGGCGACTGGAGTGGTGTTGATAAAGCAACGTTACTCATTGGTGCAATTCAAGCGTTAGGCGGGATTGCCACAGCAGTCATGGGTTTCAAAAAGATAGCGGACACAGCTAAAGTTGCTGAAGAGTCCAAAGAGATAGTTGAAACAACCAAGAGTGTTGGTGAAGTAACTAAAATTGATAAAGAATACAAAAAAATTAAAATGCCTAGTTGGCAATCAATAGCAAAAGGCTTTGCTATTATAGCAGCAGGTATCGCACTTGTAGTTTCAGCTATGTGGTTGATTGGCAAAATTGATACAAGCACACTTAAAAAATCTAAAAAGAACACCGAACTAATTGGTTCAGCATTCTTAGATTTAGCACCAGCCTTAATAATCACACTAGGCTCGGCAGCAGCGCTAGGTGTACTTATCAATAAAACACCAGTAAGTTGGCTAGATATAGCAGCTGGACTATTAGCGATTGATGTTGGTATAGTGAATATGATCGCCATGATTTCGCTTGCTTCGTTATGGAAGACAAGTTCTCTTGAAAAAGGGAAACAGAACATGACAATCGTTGGTGACGCTTTCAAATCAATTGAAACACCACTAAATCTGCTCTTACTTAAAGCAGTTGCAATTGGCACTATAATAACAGCAAGCTTAGGTCTTGGTGCATTAGCATTAGCGGCAGGAATACTAGCAATAAACGCAACTATTGTTGATATGCTTAAAATAACAAGCGAAGCATCCGAATGGGATACATCTACACTAAAATCCGGTGGAGAAAACATAGAAATTGCAGGAAATGCGTTCACCACAATAAACGAACCACTTAGAATCTTGTTAGATATGGTTGATAAAATCGGTAAGAACTTGACTGGTTTCAAGTGGATAACAGGACAATCATATGACTTTGACAAAGCATTGGGACAATTAAAAGAAACAATGGATTATCTACTCAAATGGATTGGTGATTACGCAACATGGGACACAAGTAGGCTAGAGCGTGGTGGAGTGGCGATAGAACTTGCAGGAAAATCAGGAACAACAGTAAATGAAGTGTTAGCGCCTATGCTAGAAATGCTAGATGGAATAGGCAAGAAAACAAATAACATATTCGGTATTGGCGATTATGATTACGATAAAGCATTAAACATTTTAAAAGATGTTATGAACTCTTTACTCAAATGGATTGGTGATTACGCAACATGGGACACAGGGCGACTTGAGCGTGGTGGCATAGCCATTGATTTAGCAGGTAAATCTGGGAAAACAATTAACGAAGTTTTAGTACCGCTTATGGATATGTTGAACGGCATAGGCGGACAAACATATGGTATGAATAATGCTGGAAATTATGATTATGACGGTTCATTCTCAATACTAAAAGGCATTATGGATAGCATGATTAAATGGATTGGCGAGTATGCAACATGGGACATTGCTGCACTAGAAGCAGGTGCGGAAGTTGTAAGAATTTCATCAACACCTATGCGTTCAATAAATGAGGCATTTGAAGAGTTACTACCTTTATTAGATAGCGTTGGAAAGAAAACTAACAATATATTCGGTATTGGTGATTACGATTATGAGAAGTCAATGGGAATTGTAACAAGTTCTGTAAAATCCATTGTCAATACAGTGTCAGACTTAGGAAACAGCACAAACACCAGTAAAGTTGATAAAGGTGTGGAGGTCATCAACAAAACAAAGAACATCATAAAAGACCTAGACAAATTCAATGTTTCAACCACAGGTGATTTAAAGAAAGCGGCTAAGAATTTTGGTGATTTTGCCGTTGAACTCAAAGATGGTTTCGCCGACTTAAACAAAACAAAAACATCTAATGTTTCTAAAATAATGGAAGCATTAAAATCAATAGACCTTAACAAATTTAAGGGAATTGGTACACAAATTGTGGAGTCTATGGAACTTGGAATGACAAGTTATAACTTCAACCTAAAACAAGTTGAAACAAAAGTTAAAACTGGCTTAACATTTAGTACAACAAGCATTGGAACTAAAACAGCAAGTGATATGGTTGGTGGGATTAACAAAAGCAATGCTAACCTAAGTACATTCACCACAAAACTTAAAAATGCACTTACATTTAGCACAAAATCATATGGTACAACCATTGGTAGAGATGTAGTAAGTGGTGTCAATTCAAGCAGTGTATCACTATCAACATTCACAAGTAGAATTAAAAGCGCTTTAACCTTTAGTGCTAAAAGTTATGGTACAAGCATTGGTAAAGATGTTGTAAGTGGTATTAACAGTAGAAGTGTTTCAATTGGAACATTCACAAACCGTATTAAAAGTGCGATAAACTTTAGTAGTCGTTATTTAGGAACTAATATTGCAAGTGGTGTTACAAGTGGTATCAATGGTTACTACCCTAATGTAACAACATTCACCAATAGATTAAAAAATGCGATGACACGTGCATTTAATATTCACTCACCATCACGTTGGGCGAAACAGTATGTTGGGGCATATATTGGAGAAGGTGTGACCGAGGGTGTAAATGAAACAAAAGTTGATTTTAACCCATTTAAAGATAGCGTAAAACACTCAATGTATGGTATAATGGAAGAGGTAGATGTATCACCAAATATCAGTATGCCAACCATAAATACCAAGGAATTAACTGGCAGTGTGAGTGATATATCAAAAGACTTAAATGCAAAAGTAAGCGGACAGTTTGATTATTCAAATGATGGCACTGAAAAAGCAATCGTTCACCTAACACAAGAAACAGTTGATAAAATGGAACGCTTAATTCAAGCAGTTGAAGATGGCAAAACCATTGAAATTGATGGTGATAAAATAGGCGAAGTCAGTGATAAATATATCAAGGGCAAAGCAGTTAGAAATAATATGGTATTTGGGAGTCGATAATTTATGAAAACAACAAGTGAAACATACAAAACCCTATTTGAAAGTGGTGCGGTACAAGAGTACCGTATCACAGTAGGGGGTGTGGCATATGATAGCGAAGCAATCTATGATAAAACAGAAATAACCAAAAACCTATTTGATAAACAAACATTCACCATTGGTGCATTTACAATTGATACATTAAAGGTAAAATTAAATATACCAAGTGAAGATATAGAACGTAGAGCAAATGTTGAATTTGAGTATCGTTATGTTGGTGATACACCAAGCGAATGGATAAGTTTCTTTAAAGGAAAAGTATCTAAACGAACCAAATATACAGATGATGTTACTACAATAGAAGCACATACAGTTGCTGCTAATTATGATACAGCGATTGATGTACTTGATGTAATCGAATACCCAGCAAACGCAAGAACAGTAACAACACAACTAGCAACACACCTAGGTTTAGAAGTTGATAATATTGAAGATATTATTGATTTAAATATTGTGGAATATCCAAACGAAATGACTGTTGTAGAAGTGTTACAAGAAATTGCTAAAAACAGTGGTGGTAACTGGGCTATTGTTGGGGATAAGTTGAGATTGGTGGTTGCATCATTTGGAAACACAGAACACATTGATATTGATGATTTTGTAGCAAGTGGTGTAACAGTAACAAAAGCACCATTTGAAGCATTGAACCAAGAATACCGAAGAAACTATATCAAAGACAGTGATGATACAATAAATGAAATAACATGGAACGATATTGAATTTGACAAATGGAGTGAATGGGTATGAGTAAAGGAGAAGTAGAATGAATTTAAAAAGAGAAAATGCAAATCATGGTATTTTGGAAGATTTAGATAATCGTAATGATAATTGGGAAGAGATAGAAGAGAATTTAACTTCAATCATATCCCAAGTCAATGACCTTGAAGATAGAGAAAAAATCACACGTTATGGTGTTCGCCGAAAACTAGGTGCGACTACCCCAGAATTAGAAAGATTGGGAGATGCAAAAGGGCTTATCGCAAATGCCGACACTTCTTTAACCAGTTACAACGTTGTAGAAAATGATTTTGACAACATATTCCCTTGGTCTCACATGAGAAAATGTGTTATTGAATCAAACGGAAGAATTATCTATGAAGATTATCCAGGTTACGATTCATCAAGTGGCGACTACATGATTGAGGTACCTTCGTTTTATTTAAAACATACAAACGATGGCGAAGATTTAGAATATTGGGTTAGCGAATATGATGGTGCAGGTTATGAAAAGACGGATAAATTCTATATCGCACAATTCAAAACAAGTGAAGGGCATAGATCCCGTCCTTATGCTAGTCCGTTGGTTTTTCAAGCATTGGACACCTTTAGAAACGGTGCAAGGTCAAAAGGTGACGGTTGGCAAGTTGTCGACATGAAAGGACATTATATCCTTCGTGTGCTTTATCAAATCGAATTTGCACATCTTGATTCGCAAGTTAAATTAGGAGCCGGAGTTACGAACGTTAGATATATAACGACCGACGAAATTACGGTCGCGAAAGACAACACAAATACAATAGATGTTTTAAGTGATACGGCAAGTGGTTTCGAAGTTGGGGAAACGGTAACAATCGGTACATCACGCGGTAGTTCAAGCGCAATCGCGCATGACAGAATTATTACTGAAAAGACATCAACAACAATCACAGTAGACGGCGCGCCGTTTAACGTGGCGGTAGGAAATCTTATTTACAACGTAGGGCAACATAGCGGAAAAACACTTGAATTAACATCAAGTAGCGGTCAATCGGTCGGAAGAAGTGGTAGACAATCTATCACATATCGCGGTGTAGAAGACATCTTCGGAAACGTTTATGAAATCGTAGACGGAACACTTATTAACAACCGCCAAGCTTATACGTGTGAAGACCCTTCTAAATTCGCTAATTCAATCACTAGCGACTATAAAGCCGTTGGATATACTAATTTAGATTCTAACGCTTGGGTATCGGAAATGGGTTACGACGAAGACAACAAGTTCGTAGAGTTCCCAATTAAAGGCGGAGCCGGTAGCAGTACCGGTTATTGTGATCACTATTATCAAGAAGTCGGACTGCGCGCTCCGCGCTTTGGCGGTGCCTTCTCTTATGGCGCTTATGCCGGTCTGTTCTTATGGCTTCTGCATACTGAGCCGACGTATTCGTTTGTGTCTATTGGCGCGCGTCTTCTTTATAGAAAACCGTGAAATATACAAAGCGAAAGAGGTAATAAGAAATGAAAGCAAAAAGTAACACAAAACCAAACGAGATTGAAATTGACATCATTGGTGAATTAGCCCATGTATCTATCTTCGACAATATAGAAGAAATAGAAGACGGTTACGAATACAATCACTATTTAATCAAAATAACACCGCAAGATGATTTAGAGACTATTATTTTAAATGATATAGAAGCATGGATTGACTTCGCAAAAGAAAAAACCCTAGACTAACCACACGAAAGGAATTGACACATGACCACATGGCTAGACAAACTTAAAAACAAACTAACAACACCAGAATTAAAAAACGGCACATACACATTGTCAAGTGATAATAATGTTGTGCTTTTTGAGAATGATGTTGAGATTGGTCGTGGGACAAAGATAACATTCAACCATAATGGCGGAGAACTTGTGGTTATACCTTTAGGTACTGTAACTCAAATGCAACTAGAAAAAGGCGATACTGTCAGTGATTGGAAACTTGCATGGGAAGATTTATCCGACGCACAAAAACCAGCAAGACTTATTGAGGGTAGTGGAACATTTACATATACTGGTTCTGAAAGTTTAGATAGTTATACAACAATCATTGAAGCACTCACGCAAAACGGTGCAACACTCAACGGAAAACCACTTGTAAACGGTTTAAATAAAATAGAAAATAACGGTATTGTTAAAATTGAGTTACAAGGCGATGACTTAATATTCGCCAATCCACAAATTAGAAACTATTATGCACAATCATTCGGCGCACAATCATTCGGCGCACAATCCATAACCACAGGCACAATCTTCAACCCAATCACAAAAATTAGAATGTATTATGATGATGAGTCGGCTTTTGAATATGGGGATGATAGTGGTTCAATACTTGAAATTGATAGTAAGTTTGCAACACCAGAAACAGTAGAATATGTGCATGGACTGTTAAATGGTTATGAATATGTACCAGTCGATGCAAAAGGTGTTTATATTGACCCTGCGATTGAACGTGGTGATATGGTTGGTTATGGCGATATCAATGGTCTTGTAGCAAATACAAAATGGACTTTTGATGGTTTAGTAACAGCAGATATTGAAACACCACTAGACAACGAAGATAACTATGATGAACCCTATAACACGCTTATTCAACAACAGTTTAAGCGTAAAGTCAGTTTGGGAGATAGTTATCAAGGTGTAACAATCGACCGCCAAAAAGGCTTAGAAATGCTCCTATCACCTACTGGTAAAGAAGATGAAGCGTTAGGTAAAGCATACTTTGATTTACATAGAGGTATGGCATTTCAGTATCGTGATACACCAAGAGAAACTTGGAAAGATTGGTTGTATTTTGATAAGGATGAGAAAACCTTTAGAATATCAATGTATGATGATATGATAGAGGATATAGAACTTTACGAAACATACTTTGCATATTCACCAAATGCAGATGGTGTACCTATGTACGAAGAATGGTCTGAAGATAGAGTATATATTGGTTTTGCGAGTGCAAAAGAAAGACCCACCGAACCCAGTGCGTATCAGTGGAGTAGATTGCAAGGGGAACCTGGAGCAGATGGCAGAAGTGTAACAAATCAAGAACAAGAATTTTATTTATCTAATTCAAAAACCACACAAACAGGTGGTTCGTGGCAAACAACAAGACCACAGTGGGAAATTGGTAAATATCTATGGACTAGAATAAAATTCACGTTCAACAAATCTCCGACAACCGAATATACAACACCTATGCTAGACAGCTCATGGGAAGCGATTGATAGTGTTGGATTAAAAACCATATCAAAAGAGTTCTATCTATCCACAAGTAAAACCACACAAACAGGTGGTTCATGGCAAAGCACACTTATGCAAGGTGAAAAGAATAAATACATTTGGATAAGAGATAAATATGTATTTGAAGATAACAGCGTAAAATATTCAACGCCTTATCGTGATGAAGTCTATACAGATTTTGCTATATTGTCGGATGAAGCATATCTTCAAATCGGCTCAAACGGCGAACTTGGAATGTTTCATTTAGGAAGAGATGACCAAGGTTCACCAGTTGGGACAATTGCTGCCAAACATATAAAAATTGATGGAAATGTAACATTTGCAAGTGGTTATGACCCAAGTAGCAAGGCGACACCAGGAGATATAACAACCGCAATCAACAATCTTAATTTAGGTGATGTTGCATTTAAAGATAAAATCGGTACCGCAATGCTTGATGAAACAGTTATTGTGGGTGGGTATATAAAAACTAGCCTAATCTCGTTTGATGATGCAGTTGGTGAGAATGTGAATTTGACGGGCTATATTAAAGCAACCGATGGGGAGTTCGTTGGAAATCTAAAAGCTGGTATGATAGGTGGTTTAACCATTGATAACGATGGAATACTTCTACCAAATGAAAAGATAAGAATTAACAGTTCGGATAATTCTTTAGATTTCGGTGGAATGAAGATGAAATACGAAAACGTTGCGTCTCACCATTATGATGATAGCGGAAATACGATTACCACTTACCATGATGAACTTGTTTTCGAAACAGGAACAGGTGGAGAAATTAAGTTCGTAGCGTCCAACCCTTATCCAGGTGGTCAATTGCCAGACAGCATATGTGTTGAAGGAGTTGCAGCAAACTATATTTTTCCGAAAGATAAAAACGAAATAATCATGGGTGGTTTTGAAGGTGTTGCTCCTGTGTGTTTTACAGGTGGTTATTATACCGACTCCATAAAAACATATAAACCATTCCTTAGACTTAGTGGCAATTTTGTGGACTATTATGCCGACGATGAAAGCAAAAGAATAACTGCTTTTAGAGATGGGAACACTGTCCATCTTGTCGGAGCGCTTGAACCGATGACAAATAACACTTTAAGCGAAATGGTGACAAACACTAGAGTTTATGGGTCATTCACTCTTCCAAAGGGTTTCAGACCGCAATATGGAACTATTTACGCTCTGTGCCAAGGAAGCGGAAACGCACAATGGCTAGCGAGTTTAGACACCGACGGAAAGTTTTACGTGTCAAGGTATAGAGGTGGAACACCGAATTTTTCCACTTGGTTACCATTTTCAATAACATACACAACACGTGATGAATACCCTGTATATTAAACGCAAAGGAGGATAACTAAAATTGAATCAAGCAAGTAAAGTAGCACATATATTAGCCCAAAAGACAGCACAGTTAGAATTGCAGAACACAAATCACCCAACTAGAGAAAAAATTAAAGGAGTTAGAAAATGAAACCAAAAACACAAGCAGACAGAATTATCGAACAATTATCACAAAGAATAGCAAACCTAATCGTAGAAAACGCAATATTAGCAGATATGGTTCAAGAGTTACAAAAAGAACAGGAGAAATAATATGAAAGAACTACTATTAGAATTACAACCATATTTAGTCGGTATCTTAACAGTTATCTTAGGGTATGTTGGAAATAAATTAAGACTATATTTCGATGCTAAAATTGAAACTGAAAAACAAGAGCAAATCAAAGACATTGTTAAAGGTGTCGTTGCATTTGTTGAACAAGTGGCAAAGGTTGATGTGGAATTAAAAGGTAAAGAAAAGTTTAATCTTGCTAAACGAAAAGCAATCTTGCTATTGAATGAAAAAGGATTGGTAATTAGTGAAGTTGAGTTAGATATGTTGATTGAGAGTTTTGTTTTAGGATTAAAAGGAGATGAATAAATGACAAAATATCAAAGTCCAGTAGATAAGAGTTGGGTAAGCGGTAAGTTTAGATCAGGACATGAAGCAACTGACTTCGGTTGGTTAAAGAAGTACAACAATCCAAATCAACCAATCTACGCAATCAGTAGTGGTAGAGTTATCTACGTTGGCTATATGCCAAACGGTGGGAATATCGTAACGATCGCTCACGACTATAATTCAAGCCATGAAATGTGGGCATCATATCAACATTTATCAAAGACCAATGTTAAAGTCGGTCAAGTTGTTGAACGTGGCGCACAGATTGGGAACATGGGGAACACAGGTAGGTCTAAAGGAGAACACTTGCATCTACGTATGGGAATCATCCCCAAAGGTAAAACGTTCTCGTGGGGATTATATAACTCTTACAAGCGAGTAAACCCTGAAGGTTATTTATTTAGATACCCACACCAAGAAGTAGAAGGGTTAAAGGCATTGCCTAAAGAAGAACCTAAACCTAAACCTTCACAAACAGGAATCAAAAAAGGTGATACCGTTCAAGTGAAAGCAAGTGCTAAGAAGTACGCTAACGTAAACGTGACAATCCCTGCATTTGTTAAACGTAATAAATACCAAGTGTTAGAAGTTCAAGGCAACATGGCTCGGCTATCAAGCATCAACTCATGGGTTAAACTAAGTGATTTAACAGTGAATGGTAAAGACGTTAAGCCTGTTCCTAAACCACAACCGACTAAACCTAAAAAGGAATACATTTCGGTAGGCGGAAGACATACACTTTACAAAAACTCCACAGGAACAGAACACTATGGTGCTGCGAATCAAAACCTAGCACACAGACGAATGGAAGTTCTTGAACGAAGAAACGGACGCATTAGAGTCAATGCTAAGCCTTTCTTAAAGCCAAATGGCGACCGCGTGTTTGATGTTGATAGCTTCTGGGTAGTGCTATAATATGGAACAACAACTACTAATTGGGGGTTTAGTGCTTGCCATACCAGTATTTATCACAATATATAAATTTATTGAAAGTAGCACAGAAAAACGCGTCAACGAAACAAATAAGTTGAGACAGGCACAAACCGATGCCATTCACCAACAAACATTAGCAACAAAAGATTTGACTCATGAAATGAAAATGATGAGAAGAGAAGTTACTGATTTAGAA
>RRZU013177909.1_pt1 | contig 10175 bp, 10 predicted proteins | sample 2165561 | NCBI WGS metagenome assembly RRZU01 (sample SAMN10456909, study PRJNA506462) | wastewater metagenome | isolation source: wastewater sludge | place: USA: Moscow, Idaho
CGGAACGGCTTAAAACACTGCGGTATTGATCATCTGTTTGATCGGCAAGGGTTTCATTAACCGACAAAACAAACAAGCCTCTATTAACACGGGGAAGAGCAGCCCAAAGAACATTATTTCGGGTATAAACAAAGTTCCCTATGGAATGCAAATCATCAGTGGGGGTATAATTAAGCCGATACCAGTCATTCTTAGGCGTTTTTACAACAATGCCACCATTCGCATACGCATTGCTCATAAAGAGATTCGAATGATTGTCGAAACACAAGCCTCCCACACGAACATAAGTGGGTGGCAAATTGGCAATATTCTGCAAGAGACTGTTGTAATGGGTATAATGTACCGCCTTGGAGGATCCATTAACTTTGAAAACGCCGCTTCCCCAACAGGAAAAATAAACTGTATCGGTCGCTGAAGGATCAATAGCAATATTCATCGCATCAATGTAATCTTCATTAGTCGCCCGCACATACGACGCCCATGCACCATTACTATAATAACTAAATTCAAGGGGACGGTTCAAATTATTCCACGATGAACTTAGTCCGCCTGCCGCCACATAAACCCCATTATTGTTGGCTGCCAGTTTGAAACAATTATTGGAACGAGGGGCGTTGGGTGCCACCTGTATGCCTTCGCCCTTTAAGTTGCAATAAACCAACCCAAACTGAGCATCTCCAATCACAAGCATCTGGGAGGCTTCATCCAGGCACAATTGACGTATGGAAGGTACCACAGGATTAGATGCACCCTGGAATTGATATTGAGTAAAAAGGTTAACCATCTTAAAGTCGGCTGTCAGCTGCCGCACCGCGTTGGACGAAGCTACCATTAACAGGCCATCCCACACGGAGGCATTGATATAATTGGGAACCGAAGCCACTTGGCTCCAGGTTTCATTGCGCAACACCCGAACAGCAACCGTAGAGTTAAAATTACCACGGAATGCCACCACTTCACCATTAAAAAGCATGACCTCCCGGTATGGTAGAATATCGCCACCAATATTTTTCCACGACTCATAAAACGACAAGGAGGGCGAATTTTTCTCAGCCCGGTAAATGCCTTTTTCGGTGGCAGCATAAAGGTACTGCTGATCAATGAGCAAACCGGTAACTTTGTAATTTTCCGATTCATTGCCTACGTAATAGGTGTCAACAACTTCTCGGCGCTCAATATTGACCACCACAATACCGAAATCGGTACAACAATAGAGCCGGTTGCCGTTAAACAAGAAACGGTTCACTCTCTTGTTTGAGGAGATATTGCTCAATTTTACATCGGGTATATTGACAACGCTGCCATTTGTTACAATATCGATATTACCGTTTTGGTAACCTACAACCAACTGATTATCCACCACGGCAACCGCTGTAATATCAACATCGCTCAATAAATTGGCTTTGGTGATCTTCTCCACCTGGTAATCGTCGAGACGGTAGGTGAACAAGCCAACCCCATTACCGGCATACAGTTTGCCGTTGAGCTTTCCGGCAAAAGTGGCCGAGGTCATGTTGAGATGGTCGCTCCAGTACTGCCCCAAGACAATAAAATGAAGGGCAAAAAATAAAAAACAAAAGGTGAGTTTTTTATACATGACGGTATTGATTATGAACGAACTGAACAAATTTATCAAAAGCCCTTCCCCGATGGCTGATCTTGTTTTTATCAGCAAGAGCCATCTCGGCAAATGATTGGTCACAACCAATGGGTTTAAAAATGGCATCGTAACCAAATCCGCCTGTTCCCTGAGGATGCTCCAATATTTCACCTTCCACAACGCCTTCAAAAAGATGTTCTTCACCATCAACAATCAAAGCGATAACGGTTCGAAACCGGGCACGGCGATCGGTTTGTCCTCGCATCAGTTCAAGCACCTTCTGAATATTTTTCACTGAGCTTTTCTCTTCACCGGCAAACCGGGCCGAATAAACTCCGGGAGCCCCATCGAGAGCATTAATTTCCAAACCGGTATCATCGGCCAAACAGTTGACGCCATAATTGAGGTGTACAAAGCAGGCCTTTTGAAGCGCGTTCTCTTCAAGTGTTGAACCTGTTTCGGGGATTTCACCCTCACAACCAATATCGTGCAGATCACTGATATTAAACACATCACCACCCATTTGAATAAACTCAATGGTTTTATTTTTATTATGCGTTGCGATAATCAAGCTTTTCATATAATATAGAATAACGTTGGCAAATCAAAAAAAGTATATAAACCAAAAAGGCGGTATCAACCGCCCTCATAAATAAAATCAACATAAATAAAATCACCCGAAATTACCATACCCAAATTTCATCAGATCGGTACGGGGATTCACCACGAAAACATTCATTTTATCCTCGTTGGCAATGATAAACTGTTCGGATGCACCCAACACATAATCGTGAAAGGCAATATCGCGGGTAGTCATGATCACAATCATATCGGCTTTCACTTTTTTAGCCGCCATCAAAATCTGTTCGTGGATGGAATGGGTAAGCTCCGACAGCTCAATGGAGTAGTTGATGTCGCGTTCTTCGAGGTATTTTTTGCAGAAAACTACATTGGCCTTGGTTGGCACATCAATGACACCATCCTTGCCGGTGGTGGCAAACAATACGACATGAATATTTGAAATCTTGGAAAGAAATCCAAGCCATTTAAGTTTCTCTTTCGTCTCAATTTTATGATCCACGGGAAACAGAATATTGATGGCATCCTTGTAGGATGGTGCATCCTGAATGACCAGATAGGGAATTTTGGATCCCACAATCACCTTTAGGGCATAACTACCCGTCAATTTCTGCACACCCTTCATACCATGGGTTCCCATAATCACCAAAAGGCAATTGAGCTCCTCTACAACCTTGTTGATGGTCTTGAATATTGTTCCATCCCTGACAATTGGCGTCACCTTAACACCATGATTCTTTTCAATATCCCCGGCAATTTTCTGCAACAATGCCAGTTGCTCCGAAACTAACGCCTCTTTTTTAACGATATGCAGTAAAACAATTCCGGTATCCATTTTACTACACAATGCCACGGCATGAGCCACAGCCTTATCAGCGATTTCGGTGAAATCATAAGGGATCAGTAATGTATTCGAAGTTGATTCCATAAATTCTTCCGGTATATTGAATGTCCAATAGAATAAATATAGTAATTTTATCAGTACAAAAATAGGGCTTCAACTCCCAATTTATTGTATGGAATCAAAGATAGTTGGAAATATGGAATATTGCACTTCTCAATTGAAAAAAATATTGATCACGCTATGCTTGATTTCATTATTTGTCCTGGCAACAGCCCAACACGTAAACTACTGGAAGGCAGGGAAGATGCAGCCAGCAACCACCAACGACACCATCATCTATTTGCCACAAGAAACAAAACTCTTAAACTGGGATTCAACCAGTTTATTTCCCGGCCCTTACAGCTCCCGTCTGCAAGGATTCCGAAACCAGTGGAGCGACTATTCCAACGAACCCTTTTTGATCCTTGAATCAATCCCCCACAATAATTATCTTTTGGAGATTAAAAACAACCAAGGAAACTATTTCTCCATTCCTTTGATCGTCAAAAAACCTCACAACCGTTACTATCTTTTCATAATTTCACTATTAGCAGCCATTGCCTTACTCAGCTACTTCCTAATACGCGCCATCCGGTCAAACCACAGAAAAACAACCATTGAAAAAAACACCCCAGCCCCAACAAAGACGAGGGTTGAAAAACAAAATATCGAAACATCCGACAGCACCAAATCACACAAATACAAAAAGGTAACAGTGCTTTTCGCCGACATACAAGGATTCACCAAGATAGTTGAACACATGAACCCCGAGCAGCTCATCGACGAGCTGGATCGTTTTTTCATCTATTTCGATGAAGTGGTGGAACGTTTCAACATTGAAAAAATAAAAACCATAGGGGATGCCTATATGTGCGCCGGGGGTCTCCCCGAAAAGAATCGCACCAATCCGGTGGATGTGGTACTAGCGGCCATGGCCATGCAAACCTATGTTAAAAGCATGCAGCACTCCAAAGGAAATAACGACTTTGGATTTTGGGAATTGCGCATTGGTGTCCATACTGGTTCGGTGATCTCGGGCATGATTGGACATAAAAAACGGTATTTCGACATTTGGGGCGATTCGGTCAATATCGCTTCCCGTATGGAGTCCTCAGGCATTGCTGGCGAAATCAACATCACCGGCATCACCTACAATATGATCAAGGATTTCTTTGTTTGCGAATACCGCGGAAAAATGCCGATAAAATACAAAGGCGAAACTGACATGTACTTTGTCAAAGGCATCATCCCGGCCCTTTCGGTCAACAACCAGGGCAAAGTACCCACCCGCAATTTCCTGCTCCGCCTACAACACATCACTTTTTACGATCTACTGGATTATCTTGATGAGCAGGGGCTCAACCCATACACTCAAGAGAAATGGTTTACCGACTACTTAATTACTGCCGAAACATTAGGACGTGCGGAACGTGTCACCGATGAAGAACTTCTGATCATAAAAACCGCAGGTGCTTTGATATTCCCAACTTTATTGAACGATGACCCACAAAATGAATTGTTGCAGAATATTCCCTCAATCCTAAAACATTTCCGATACATCGAGGAACAAATAATCCAAGTCCAACAACTGACCCAGCAAATTTCAAAAGGATTGGCACCCACCTCTATAGAAGCAGGTGTATTAAGCGATGCATATTATGTAACACTACTTCGCAAAAATTTCATAAAACCGCACGTCCCTGTGGTAGAAAATGGCATCACATCGAAATTAACGCCACCAACCGTTCAACACCTTGAAAGAATAACCGACAAACTAATAAATCATAAACCATTCACCGCTACCTGCGCTGATTTAATGGAGGTTAAACCATCAACCCAAATTCAAGTGATCAAACATTTTCTAAAAAAGAATCCTTAGCAAAGGACAAATAACTATATTTGTGGAAGAGTAATAATATTGAAAAACAGACCAAAATGGCTAAGAATTACGAAGTTGAGAACAAATTACCCAATATGATCGGGCCAGGCACAAAAATCGTGGGCGATATTGAAACCAATGGCGACATACGTATTGATGGCATGATTGAAGGTTCTGTCCAATCAAAAGGGAAAATGGTCATTGGCGCCAACGGATCCATCAAAGGCAATGTGAGATGTGCCAATGCCGAGATTTCAGGGGAAATGCAAGGAGAGATTTTCGTAGCCGAGTTGTTGTCCTTGAAAAACAGTTCGAAATTTACCGGTGACATTTCCACCAATAAGCTAAGCATTGAACCGGGCGCTATTTTTTGCGGAACCTGTACTATGGGCGATGATGTGAAAAAAGCTGAACTGGAAACCAACTAATTGTTCACAACATAAAGAATCTGTTCATAGCACTACTCACATCAATTATGGTAAACACTGCCGTGTTCATCATAAAAGGTGATGTACCAATGACGATTTACACCAATTTATTGGTGTACTACCTATTATATGTTTGCGTCTTATATTTGTTTAAAACGATAAACAGATACGACCGAGCGGTTTTCCTTTTCTGCCTGGATACGGTGAAATTTATTATTTTGATTGTAATATTATTACTATTCACCAATCCGCTGCAAACTCAAAACCATACTCCGGCCCTGTTATACTGCGGTAATTTTTTCATTTTTCAATCGGCGTTAATTTATTCCATTGCCAAATTGCAAAAATGAATTTTGAATGGTGACACTATTTAACCATCTGTATGAAGTTCGTAAGGTTGAAAGCGATAACGCTTCTTGTATTGATATTCCTGACATCACCCGGCTTGATGCAGGCAAAGGCCACGGAGGCAACGCATCCTGAGAATCAGGAAATCGAGGTTGATGCCATCATCAACCACCACATATCTGATTCGCACAAGTGGGTAATTTTTTCTTATCCCGACAAGGAGGAGCACCTAAAAGAAATCGCCCTCCATCTACCCATAATTCTTTTCCACCAAGGATCATTTCTCTTTTCATGCTCCTCGCAGTTCGAGCATGAAAAAATCGTTGAGAAAAATGGAGTGCATTATGTAATGCACCACGATAAAATATTCGTAACCGATTCAGCAGGCACAATTTCGAAAGACGCGGAGGGCAACATCACAAACCTGAAGCCTCTCGATTTGTCGATAACCCGCAATGTGGCCTCAATGTTTTTAAGCGTGGCTCTTTTGCTATGGCTTTTCATCAGCATTGCAAAAAAATACCACAAGCGTGAAAAACCCGCCGGAATGCAATCGGCCATGGAAGCGATCATCATTTTTGTCAATAAAGACATCGTGGAGAGCCAAATTGGCAAAAATGGCGCCCGTTATGCCCCATTCCTGCTCACTCTCTTTTTCTTCATCTGGATCAACAACCTGATCGGGCTCTTTCCCTTCTTCCCTGGATCGAGCAACTTGTCGGGCAATATTGCCTTTACCGGCATCCTGGCTCTTTTCACATTTATCGTCACCAACTTCAGCGGCAACAAAAGCTATTGGCGCCACATATTAGTGGTACCGGGCGTGCCGGCAGTTTTGAAAATCATTCTGGTGCCCATCGAAATCATCAGCATGTTCACGAAACCTTTTACGCTCCTGATCCGTTTATTCGCCAATGTAACTGGGGGGCACATCATACTCATCAGTTTGATATCCATTATTTTCATAGCGAAATCGTACGTAATGGCGCCAATATCAATCTTGCTGTCTATGCTGATTTTCATGCTTGAATTAATATTTGGCTTGCTCCAGGCTTACATATTTACATTACTATCGGCCTTATACATCGGTTTGGCCACACACGAAGAAGAACATTAATATTTTTAACATAAAAAATTTTTAAAATGGAAGGTATCAATTTATTAAGTGTTGGATTAGGCCTTATCGTCATTGGAATGGGAATAGGCATTGGTAACATCGGGAAATCGGCTTTGGACTCCATGGCACGCCAGCCTGAAATTTCGGGAAAGATTCAAGCAGCGATGCTGATCTCTGCCGGTTTGATTGAAGGAGCAGGACTCTTTGCTATCGTAGTAGCCTTAATGAAAGGATAAAAAAACAACCCATTATGAATCTTTTATCACCCGAACCGGGGCTACTCATCTGGACAGGGCTCACCTTCCTGTTGCTGATGTTTTTCTTGTCGAAATTTGCATGGAAACCCATTCTGGGCGCCATCAAGTCGCGCGATGAGAAAATAGGCATGGCGCTTCTGGCGGCACAAAAGGCCACCGAAGAACTTAAAAACATAGAACAGACCAAGGTACGCATCATCAATGAGGCCAAACATGAACGAGACAAGTTGCTGAATGAGGCCAGAGAATTGAAAGATTCGATATTGAATGAAGCCAGGCAGGTTGCCCATTCAGAAACAGAAAAGATCATCAGGATGGCTCGCCAACAAATTGAAAAAGAGAAGGATGAAGCCATCCATGAACTAAAAAAGCAAGTGGCGAAACTATCGGTGAATATTGCTGAAAAGATATTGACCGAAGAGCTTTCCAAAGACGGGAACCAACAAAAAATCATCGAGAAATATCTCAATGAGAGTCATTTCAACTAAAGAGGCTTAGACATGAACGAGAGTATTATCGCACACCGCTATGCTTTGGCTTTATACAATTACGCCACGGAAAAATCGATTGACCTGGTAATCTATCAGGATATCCACCTGGTGAGGGATCAATTGGCAAAATCAAAGCAGGGGATGCAGTTCATGAATTCCCCTAACATAAAAGTGTCGGGGAAAAAGCTCTTTCTAAAAGATGTTTTCGGCAATCACATCCACGCCGGAACGCTTAATTTCCTGTATCTCGTGATTGACCAGCAACGTCAAGCGCTTTTGGACGACATACTGCGCATCTATGAAGATATTTACAAACAAAAAAACAATATCTTCAGTGTGGATATCACCACGGCGATAAAACTCAACGATGGTCAAAAATTGCTTTTGAAAAAGATGATTGCTCAAAAACTTGATGGCGAAGTTGACCTCACCGTCAACACAAACCCGGTATTGATTGGCGGATCAGTTTTACGAATAAACGATAAACTGTTGGACACCAGCATACGGAGCCAGCTTAAACGCATCGAAAAGCAATTGTCGGAATAAATAATTCAATTTCCTAATAGGACATTAAATGGAAAATATAAAAGCCTCCGAGGTATCGGAACTGCTCAGGCAACAACTGGAAAACTTTGAAACATCCCTCAACATGGAGGAGGTTGGCACAGTTCTCCAAGTGGGCGATGGCATTGCCCGGGCATATGGTCTGACCAATGTTCAGGTCAACGAACTGGTGGAATTTGAATCGGCAACAGGGGTGGTGCTCAACCTCGAAGAAGACCACGTGGGAATCGTGCTGATGGGCGGCATCAACACCGTCCGGGAAGGCGATGTGGTAAAACGAACCGGCAAAATTGCCGCCATAAAAACAGGGGAGGGGATGATCGGTAGGGTAGTGAACCCACTGGGAATGCCCATCGACGGAAAGGGAACCATCAAAGGCGACCTTTACGACATGCCCCTCGAAAGGAAAGCCCCGCAAGTAATTTACCGGCAACCGGTAAAACAACCACTCCAAACCGGCATCAAGGCCATCGACTCCATGATTCCCATCGGAAGAGGACAACGCGAGCTGATCATTGGCGACCGTCAAACCGGAAAGACTGCCATTGCCATCGACACCATCCTGAACCAGAAAAGCTTCTACGAACAAGGATCACCGGTCTATTGCATTTATGTAGCCATAGGGCAGAAGGCCAGCACTGTGGCTCAAATTGTGAACACCCTCGAAAAACATGGTGCCATGGCTTACACCTGCGTGGTGTCGGCCTCAGCAGCCGACCCATCGGCACTGCAATTCTATGCCCCTTTTGCCGGTGCGGCCATCGGTGAGTTTTTCCGCGATACTGGCCGCTCAGCTTTATTGGTGTTCGACGACCTCTCGAAACAAGCTGTGGCCTACCGCGAAGTGAGCCTTTTGCTGCGCCGTCCTCCAGGTCGCGAAGCATATCCTGGAGACATCTTCTTCCTGCACTCCAGACTTCTGGAAAGGGCAGCACGCGTCATCGACTCCGACACCATTGCCCGTGAGATGAATGACCTCCCTGAATCCATTCGACATATGGTAAGGGGTGGAGGCTCGCTGACGGCACTGCCCATCATCGAAACCCAAGCAGGCGACGTCTCGGCTTACATCCCAACAAACGTAATTTCAATCACCGACGGCCAGATTTTCTTGGAGAGCAACCTCTTCAACTCGGGCGTGCGGCCCGCCATCAACGTGGGGATTTCCGTATCACGCGTGGGAGGGAGTGCCCAGATTAAATCGATGAAGAAGGTAGCTGGAACACTCAAACTGGATCAAGCACAATACAGGGAGCTAGAGGCCTTTTCAAAATTTGGTTCGGATCTCGATCCTGCCACCATGGCAATTCTGGATAAAGGCCGCAAAAATGTGGAATTACTAAAGCAAGCCCAATACGAGCCTTGCGAAGTGGCTCACCAGGTAGCTCTTATCTATTGCGGAACCCAGGGATTATTGAGCAAAATAACCATTGAAAACGTCCAAAAATTCGAAAAAGAGTTTACTGCAACTTTGGAACTGCGCCATCGCGAGGTACTTGAGAAAATCAGACAGGGCAACCTCGATGATTCTTCAAGCCATATTTTGACAGAATTGGCTAAAGATGTATGCCGCAAATTTGAAGTTAAAGAATAATAAATGCCATGGCCAGCTTAAAAGATATCCGCACCCGCATCAATTCGGTGAAGACTACCCGTCAGGTTACCAGTGCCATGAAAATGGTTTCTGCGGCGAAGTTCAAAAAAGCCCAGGACAACGTGGAACACATCCGACCCTATATGAACCGGCTGAACCACATCATCAACAGCCTGGGTATCAATATGGAGCTGGAGGAAAAATACGAATGGTTTAAGAAGGATGGGAAGGGCAAAGTATTGCTGGTTCCTTTCAGCTCGAACCGTGGCCTAGCCGGATCGTTCAACGCCAATGTCATTAAAGAAACCGAACGGCTGATTGAGTCAACCTATAAAAACGACCTAAAAACAGGGAACTTGCACATTATGGCTGTTGGTAAGCAGGTGGGCATAGCACTGTATGCCCACCACTACCCTGTGGTGGGTCACTTCAACC
>RRZU011450858.1_pt1 | contig 10174 bp, 6 predicted proteins | sample 2165561 | NCBI WGS metagenome assembly RRZU01 (sample SAMN10456909, study PRJNA506462) | wastewater metagenome | isolation source: wastewater sludge | place: USA: Moscow, Idaho
CAGCGGCGCGAACACCGCCAGGTCGGGGTAGGCCGACAGGTGGGACAGGTAGGCGCCGTCGCCGGTGCCCTCCAAGTGCTCCGCCATCAGCGCGAACGCCTCCTGCGGGCTCAGGGCCGTCGGGCTCCCGGCGTCGTTCAGCCCTCTGGAAGCCTCGTCCGCCTCGGGGGTCGGACGCGGAAGCGCGGTACGCCGCGGCCCGGGGACCGTGACGGCCTCTCCGACGGAGGCCTCGCCCCGGCCTGGCTCCTGCGGCGTGACCTCAGCGGCCGCGTCGAGGTTTGCGAGGGGCGAAGGGCCGGGCGCGAGGAGCCTTCGCGCGGCGGCCCCCAGCTCGGAGGGGAGGCCGGGTAGCGCGTCCGACACCAGGTCGGAGACCGTCTGGCTTTGCGTCTCGCCGAGGTCGAGGGCGGCCAGCAGGCCCAGGTGGGCGCGCAACAGCTTCTTCTCGGTGCGGGCCAGCACGGCAGGCGAGGCCGCGACGACTGCGTCGGCGTCCACCAGCCCCGCGCGGACGCCGCCCAGCAACGCCTCCTGCGCCCACCCGACGGCGGTGCTCGGCGGGCTCACCAGCACCCCGAGATACTGGGGCGCTCGGGCGGCCACCTCCTGCGGGGTGGGTGCCAGCAGGCGTTGGATGCGCAGATACCAGGCGAGGGTGCGGGCGGGGAAGTCCCGCAGCAGGGCGCCCAGGGACGCATCCAGCAGGGCATCCCGCAGAGCTGGATCGGTGGCCAGGTCGGTGATGGCGGCGTCCCACGCGTCGCCGCACCCCTCGGTGAGGAGGTAGTGCAGCCCGGCTCCCTCGACGCGGAACAGCGCCCAGAAGTCGGCCAGCAGCCCGGGATCGGAGCGCAGCCGGTCGGCGATCCGGGCGCCGTGCTCGGCGGCGGTCACCCCGTCGGCGTCCCCGCTGACCGCCGTGACGAAGCAACCCAGGTAGGGCAGGGATTCGCTGTGGGCCTGATGCTCGTGCACCAGGGCGAAGCACACCCGCCACGCCAACTCGCGGGCGTACCAGTGGCGGTCGGCGACCGCGTCCACGAAGGTCGTCTGCCAGTCCACCGGCCGCTCGCCGGCCGCCGCCACGATGGTCGCGGCGAGTGGCGCGCTGGCGGCCTGGAACGCGGGACTCCGGGAATGGTCGCTGCTCACGATCGTCTCGGCGGCGAACTGCGGCTTGGCCAGCGCGGCGAGCAGATAACAGGCGCGCGGGGTGGGACCCTCGGCCGAGAAGACGCGCGACGGCGGCAGCGTCTTCGCCAGCGCTGCTCGCTCCGCCTCGTCGGCGCCCCCGATGGCCTCGGTGAACCCGTGGGGGCCCTGGGCGGCCGCGCGCAGCAGCGCCCGGCGGGCGGCCAGGTCCAGGCTCATGGGGTGGTTCCTTCCTCGCCCGTGGAATGGGTCGCGATCCGGGCGGCCAGGACGTGCTTGCAGGGGCCGCGTCCCCCGCGGTACTTCGCGTACCAGGGGCAGGTGCACCGGTCCTCGTCGGGATCCGCGCCCAGCGTCACCGTGTAGGTCGGGGTTCCCGAGCGGACCTCGACGCGCCCATCGCTGGTGGCGTGGACGCCGCCCGCCGCCACCAGCCCATGCGCCTGCGCCAGACGCGGATGCAGGCTCGCCAGCGCGTCGGCCTGCATCGGGAGCGGCCGGTGGAAGTAGGCGCCCTGAGCCAGGTCGAAACCCACCTGGCCCGACGACGCCAGCAGATCCAGCGCCGCCCGAACGCGCGGCTCAGGCAGGGCCGCGCGGCCCGCCAGCACGGCGACGTCGATGCGCGGCTCGAAGGCCAGCAGCGCCGAGACCAGATCGGCGTCCTCGGCGACCTCGGCCCCCGCCAAGGCATGCAGCACGGCGCCCTCCCCGGAGAACCCGCGCGACTTCTCCGGGCTGAGCGCCACCGTGAAGCGAGCGCCCGGCAGGGCGAGCACCCAGGCGCTGGCCACCGGCGCGCTGGAGGGGTCGGCGTCCGGGCCGAAGCCACGCAGGCCGGTTGCGAACCGCAGCAGCGGCTCCAGCACCCGCAGCCGCTCCGGTCCGGCCACGCAGACCGCCCCCGCCGCGGGGCGCGATGCCAGCCGCAGCCCCCGCACTGCCCGCGTCGCCCACATCACCGCCCTGGTCGGGGAACTCTTCGGTAGCCCCTGGATGAACCCGCGTGCGCCGACGGCGTCCAGGTCGTAGCGGGCCGTCATGCCCGCGCACAGCACCTGCGTCTCGGCGAACCCCTTCAGCCAGCGACGCGGCAGCGCGACCTTCTCCTCGACGACCTCGCCGTCGAGGGTCGTGACGCGCAATTCGTCCTGCCCGACATTGAGGTGGAGCGGCTCGGCCGGACGCAACCCGGCCAGTGCCTGGCGCAGCGGAGGGTTGACATCCACGTTGGTGACGCCGCTGGCGACATGGTCGGCATCGAGGGCGGACGCGTCCACGTCGAGCCGGGCGTACACCCCACAGCACACGCTGAACGCCTCGAACCGCAGCCCCTCGGGGGTGGAGGTCACGACGGGGTCGGCCGCGCGCAGCACCGCGGCGAGCGTGTTGGGCGGCACGTAGAACCGGGTGCGGGAGATCCGCGCGAGGGCGAGCAGCGCGGCCGCGACGACTGCGGGCTGCTCCACGAACCCCGAGAAGAAGAAGGGATGCGCGGCGGCTCCCCCGGTGGTGGTTCCGCCCGAGGTTGCGAGGGAAAGGTCGCCGGGGGTCCAGGCCGAGGGGGTGAGATAGGCGTAACTGAGCTCGGTCATCGCCGATCAACCTAGGGGCCTGCGGCGCGCCCCGGCAACGTTGCCGTCTCGGACCCCTGAGGGAGCAGGCCGGGCCGGGTGGCGCCCACGATCCGGTAGATCAGACCCAGTCCGGCGCTGGCGGTCAGGATGACGGTCGAGTTGACGAGTGCGGGCACGAACCCGAGGACGGTGACGTCGAGGAAGGGGTAGGGGTACCAGCCGGTGAGCCCACCATGGACGAACGTGAACCCGATCCAGAGCAGCGGCAGGACGAAGGCGGCGGGCACGGTCGCGAGGGGAAGCCGACGTCTGGGCCCGAACACGAGCCAGCCACCGACGAACGCCAACGGTGAGACCACGTGCAGGCCGACCGTCGTCGCCTGTGCCCAACCGCCCAGGTTGATGCCCGGCGCGAGGATGGTGTTGTAGACGACGCCGGTCACCGTGATGGCCAGCACTGCGTTGAGTCGCAGCGACTCCCACCAGAACCCGGTTCGGAGTGGATCGGAGATCAGCCCCAGGCACACCAGCATCACGACGACGTTGGAGTCCATGGTGAAGTAGAGGAACAACCGGAACACGCCCACGCCCACGTCGACGCCGACGCCCGACGCCCCGGAGTTCGCGTCGGCGCCACCGGTGAACAGCAGCGCCACCTGGATGCCGATCGAGACGACGATGACGAGCGCGACGAAGGCGAACCAGACGCGAGCCCAGACGACGGCGCGGGATTCGCGATGGGGCGAGGCGGGCATGCGGCCATTGTGCCCCCCGTGCGGTGCGCGTCGCGATGGGTCGCACCGCTCCGTGCCGTCACCGGGATGCACCCCCAGCCGTAGGTCAGCAGGGAGGCTGAGGACGCCAGGCTCGCCGCAGCGTCGGAGGGCAGGGGGAGGAAGACGAAGGGCGCCGGTCCGCGCCATTCGATCAGGTCACCGGCAACCTCGAACTCCACGTCACCAGCGTGCGGCGGAGACGGCTGCGGTGTCCACTCCGTCGGAGTCGCCGGGGCCACACGCGGTGACGCGGGCCCCGGCCAAGCCCCCGTCACAACTCTGGGGGCGGCGCTTCCCCGGAGGAGTCGTGGGCGAGCGCGGCGTCGATGTCGGGTTCGGGGGTGTCGACGCGGGCACCGACGCCTTCCCCGGGAGCCGTCTCGGAGACGGTCAACGCGAAGTCGTCGCCGTGCTGTTTGACCCCCTCGACGACGGCCGTGTTGATTGCCTCCACCGCGTAGCGGCGTCGCACGATCATCGGGTCGCTGTTGAGGTCGCGGACCAAGGCGACGGCCAACCCGATCATCACGAGCATGAACGGAAGCCCCGCGATGATGGTGATCGCCTGCAATCCGTTGAGCGCATCCTCACCGCCCGCGACCAGCATGATCGCAGCGACGGCACCCGTCGCGACACCCCAGAACACCACGACCGGACGCCGGGGCTCCATGGTGCCGTTCTCGCTGAGGGTGCCCATCACCACCGAGGCCGCGTCCGCGCCGGAGACGAAGAAGATCGCCACCAGCACCATGACGAGCACGGAGGTGATCGTCGCCCACGGCATCGTCTCCAAGAGGGCGAACAGGGTGCCTTCCGAGGACTCCACCGCGCCCAGGTTGGCGCCGCTCTGCTCGGCGTTGATGGCCGCGCCCCCGAAGATCGCAAACCAGATGAGGCTGACGAGGCTCGGCAGCAGCAGCACGCCGGTGACGAACTGCCGGATGGTGCGGCCCTTGGAGATGCGGGCGATGAACATGCCGACGAACGGGGTCCAGCTCACCCACCAGGCCCAGTAGAAGATCGTCCAGCTCGACAGCCAGGCGTTCGCGTCGGGGCCCGCCGCGCCCGTGCGGGCGGACATCTGCATGATGGTCTGCAGATAGGTGCCCAGCGTGGTCGGAAGCAGGTTCAGGATGAAGACGGTTGGTCCGACGACGAAGACGAAGGCCGCCAGGATGACGGCCAGCACCATGTTGATGTTGGACAGGTACTGGATGCCGCGTCCCACGCCCGACACCGCCGACAGCACGAAGCAGATGGTCAGCCCGGTGATGAGCAGCACCAAGAAGGTGTTGCCGACGTCCCCGATCCAGCCGACGATCTGGGCGCCGTGCGCGATCTGCAGGGCACCCAGGCCGAGCGACGTCGCCGATCCGAACAGGGTCGCGAAGATCGCGAACATGTCGATGATCTTGCCGCCGGGACCGTACGCCCGGCGCTTGCCCAGCAGCGGTTCGAACGCCGCACTGATGGTGAGGGGGCGGCCCTTGCGGAACACGCTGTAGGCGATGGCGACGCCGACGACGGCGTAGATCGCCCACGGGTGCAGCCCCCAGTGGAAGAAGGTGGTTGCCATGGCGGTCTGCACGGCGTTCTCGTTGCCCGCCTCGCCGGTGCCCGGCGGGGGAGTGATGAAGTGAGCCAGCGGTTCGGCGGCGCCGTAGAACATCAGGCCGATGCCCATCCCGGCGGAGAACATCATGGCGATCCACGACACGGTCGAGAACTCCGGGCCCTCACCGTCGCGGCCCAGCGGGATGTTGCCATACTTGCCTGCGGCGAGCCACAGGACGAAGAACACGAAGCCGGTGGCGGCCAGCGCGAACAGCCAGCCGGTGTTGTCGACGACCCACTCCAGACCGACGCTCGACGCCTGCCCCAGTGTCAGCGGGGACAGGATGCCCCAGGCAACGAAGGCGATGGACAGCGCCGCGGTGACGCCGAACACCACCCGGTCCAGGGATCCCGGGCGATCACTCCGCAACGCCTCGGCGGGAGGCTCCAACGCCGGATGGACCGCGTTCAGCACTTGTCCCTGCCCGGTCATGCGGGCGACGCCGGCGCCCGGCGTCGCGGTGAGCAGGTTGCGGCGGCCGGAGGTCGCTTGGTGATGATTCCGGGCCGCTCGGCTGGGGAATAGTCGGCGTGTGGTGGGCGGGGTGGATCGCTCTTGTTTCGCCATGTAGCGGGTCTCCTCGAGTGGACAACCCTCGTCAGGCTAGCGACGATCGCACATCAAGTCACCTTGTAAACGAAAGATCGTTCCGTCTCGCGTTGTCACGGGGTGGTTAGAATCGCTTCACCCTGAGGGTTGCACACACCCCCACGGTGGTGAAATGCGGCTCTCGCACTGTTGAATTCTGCTGCTGCGGCCGTCCCCGAGAGGCTCCCGGTCGATCAGGTCAGCGAGGCCGCGAACGCCCCCAGGGTGGTCGCAGGACGACCCAGAATGCGCTCCACGTCCGGGCTGACCGGAGCGAGCGCTCCCGTCGCGATCGCCGCATACGTGGAGACCCAGGCGTCGTAGACCCAGTCGGGTTCGCCGGGCCAGCCCTCCCGCCGCGAGGCGTACGCCTGTGTCAGCGTCTCGTCCTCGAACCGGAACCTCTGCCCGGTGACCTCGCTGAGCACGGCGTAGGCCTGCGTCAGGGTCAGGGAGTCCGGGCCGGTGAGGGTGTAGGTGGCTCCCGCGTGGGCGTCCGGCTGCCCCAGCACCGCCGCCGCGACCTGGGCGACGTCGTCACGCACCACGAACGAGCACCGTCCCTCGCTGGCCGGTCCACGCGCCACGCGGTCGGCTCCGGCGAACAGGGGCAGGGCGTCGGCATAGAAGTTGTCGCGCAGGAACGTGAACGCCAGCCCCGACGCCGTGATCGCCGCCTCGGTGGCACCGTGATCGCGACCCAAGGTGAACACGGCATCGGGGGAGGCCGCGGCGAACGACGTGTAGACAAGCTGCCGTACACCCGCGGCCGCGGCGGCGGAGACGAACGTGGCCTGATCCTGCGCGCGGGTCGCCGATTCGCCGGCCGACACCATCAAGGCGACCTCCACGCCGCGCAGGGCCGCCTCGACGGCGCCGGCATCGCCGTAGGACGCCACGGCCACCTCGGCCTCCGGAAGGTGCGGGGCGCGGTCGGGATCACGAACGACGAGGCGTAGCGGCACCCCCTGCGCGGCGAGCAGGTCGGCGACACGGCCACCGAGGTGTCCGGTCGCCCCGGTCACGGCGATGCGCGGGGTCATGTCTGCACTGTAATCCGACCCGGGACGCGTCCGGGCAGGAGTGGGGGTGCTGCGCGTCCGGGCGCGGCGGTGCCCGACGACCGGGCCTATCGTAGGACGAGTCAGCCAGGCGTATGTGCGGTGGACCGTCGCCGTGCTCGCTGGCGAGGCCAGGGAAGGACGACGATGAGTGAACCCGAGACGGCAGGCGACGTCGATCCGCGGGCGACGCCGGGGCACATCGCGGAGCTGCTCGGTCAGGTGCCCACCGGGCTGCTGATCGACGGCGGCTGGCGTCCGGCCGAGACGGGACAGACGTTCGGCGTGAGCGACCCGGCCACCGGGCAGCCCCTCCTGCGCGTGGCCGACGCGTTCCCGGCTGACGCGCTGGCCGGGCTGGCGGCCGCTGACCGCGCCTTCCCCGCATGGGCCGCCACGGCACCCCGGGACCGCGCAGAACTGCTGCGCGCCGCCTTCGAGGAGGTGCTGCGGCGCCGCGACGAGTTCGCGCTGCTCATGACGCTGGAAATGGGCAAGCCTCTGCCCGAGGCGTACGGCGAGGTCACATACGGGGGCGAGTTCCTGCGCTGGTTCAGCGAGGAGGCGGTCCGCATCCAGGGCCGGTACGGCACCACCCCCGAGGGCAACGGACGCGTGCTGGTGAGCCAGCATCCGGTGGGTCCCTGTTACCTGATCACGCCGTGGAACTTCCCGCTCGCCATGGCGACCCGCAAGATCGCCCCGGCGCTGGCCGCCGGGTGCACCGTCGTCGTGAAGCCGGCCTCCCTCACCCCGCTCACCACCTCCTTGTTCGCCCAGGTGCTCCTCGATGTGGGCGTGCCCGCCGGGGTGGTCAACGTCCTCCCCACCACGGCGTCCGGGCCGGTCAGCACGGCGATCCTGGAGGACCCGCGCGTCCGCAAGCTGTCCTTCACCGGTTCGACGCCGGTGGGTCGCGACCTGCTGGCCCGCTCCGCCCCTGGGGTCCTGCGGACCTCCATGGAGCTGGGCGGGAACGCGCCATTCCTCGTCTTCCCGGACGCCGATCTGGACGCGGCCGTCGAAGGAGCATTGAGGGCCAAGTTCCGCAACATCGGCCAGGCCTGCACCGCGGCCAACCGGTTCTTCGTGCACCGGGGCCTGGCCGAGGAGTTCACCGCGCGCGTGACCGCGGCCGTCGCGAACTACGCGACCGGCCCCGGGATCAGGACCGGCGTCACCATCGGCCCGCTGATCGAGCCCCGGGCGGTCGCCAAGATGGGGGAGCTCGTCGCTGATGCGGTCGCCCGTGGTGCGACGTTGCGGGTCGGCGGGCACGCCCTGGAGGGTGCGGGGTCGTTCTTCGAGGCGACCGTCGTGGCCGATGTGCCTGCCGAGGCGGCGCTCATGCGTGAGGAGATCTTCGGCCCCGTTCTCGCGATCACCACGTTCGAGACCGAGGACGAGGCGGTCCGGCTCGCGAACGCCACCGAGTACGGGCTGGTCTCCTACGTCTACACCCGCGACCTGGCGCGCGGACAACGCCTGATCGAGCGGCTCGCCACCGGGATGATGGGGCTCAACGTGGGCGTCGTCTCCAACGCCGCCGCCCCGTTCGGGGGCTGGAAGCAGTCCGGCCTGGGCCGCGAGGGCGGCCTCGAAGGCATCCGCGAGTACCTGCAGACCAAGTACACCCTCACCCCGGACCCGTTCGCCTGACCGGCATGGGCTACGAGGTCGTCGTGTCACAAGGACGCGTTGCGGATCGCACGGCGGGGGCCCTCATGGGGGCAGCCCTGACCGGGGCGGCGCTGGGCGAGTGTCTCGGGGTGGCCCCGACGGTCGTCGGCACCCCGTCCGCGCCACACACCGACGACTGGTCGGTGAGCCTCCCCGCCGCCACCGCCGTGCTGACGGCTCTGCGGCAGGCGCTGGGGCGGGCTCTCGACCAGGACGCGTTCCCGGTGCTGGCGACGAACACGTGCGCGGCCAGCCTGGCGACCCTTCCCGAGGTCGCGCGCCGGTTCCCGGACGCCGTGGTGCTCTGGATCGACGCGCACGGCGACTTCCATACCCCGGACACGGCTCCCTCCGGCTATCTGGGCGGCATGGTCCTGGCCGCGGCGTGCGGGTTGTGGGACAGCGGGCACGGTGCGGGCCTGAACCCTGCTCAGGTAGCTCTCGTCGGCGCCCGCGACCTCGACCCGGCTGAAGTGGACCATCTCGACCGGGCAGGCGTCCGCGTCTTCAGCCCGCAGGCGAGCACCCCGCAGGCCATCGCCTCATTCGTGGCGGGACGACCGGTGTGGATCCACGTCGACTGGGATGTGTTGGAGCCCGGTTACATCCCCGCCGCCTACAAGGTCCCCCACGGGCTGCGGCCCCGCGACGTGGCCGCCCTGTTCGCCTCGCTCCCGCGCGAGCAGGTGCGGGGCGTGGAACTCGCCGAGTTCGAGGCCGGGGAGCCCTGCGTCCCCGAAGCGCTGAGCATCGAGCTGATCATCGAGACGTTCGGGTACCTCATCGCACCGCGATGACCGGAGGGTCCCTCGTCGCGCTCGCCCACCCGGGGGCACCCGGGCAGGCGCAGGCTCAGTAGCGGGACGCCCAGGTCGCCTGGCGGGTGTCGGGGTCCCAGGAGTACACCTCATCGCCGGAGACGAACGTGCGCAGCACCCGGTTGCGGACGTCCAGCGGGTCGCCGTTCCACAGCACGACGTCGGCGTCCTTGCCCTTCTCCAGCGATCCGACCCGGTCGGCCACACCCATCACGGTGGCGGGGTTGATGGTGATGGCTCGCAGCGCGGACTCGGGGTCCATGCCCTCCTTGACCGCCAGCGCCGCCTGGGTCACCAGGAAGTCGATGGGCACGACCGGGTGGTCGGTGATGAGCGACACGTCGACGCCCGCGCGATCCAGGATGCCGGGAGCGGCCGGGATGCGGTCGCGCACCTCCACCTTCGACCGGGAGACGATGAGGGGGCCATACAGCACCGGGACGCCGTGCGTGGCGATCAGGTCGGCGATCTTCCAGCTCTCGGTGCCGTGATCCAGCACCAGTTGGTAGCCGAACTCGTCGGCCATCCGCAGCGCGGTGGCGATGTCGTCGGCGCGATGGCAGTGCTGCCGCCACGGGATCTCCCGGTTGAGCACCGACAGCAGCGCGTCGTGCACGAGGTTCTGCTCCGGAGCCTCCTGGGCGCCGTGGTTGCGGGCCGCGACGAAGGCCGTGCGGATCGTCAGCGCCGTCCCCAGCCGCGTCGAGGGGGTCTTCTTCTGCTCGCCGTAGAAACGCTTCGGATTCTCGCCGAGGGCGGCCTTCAGGCCGGAGGGGGAGCGCATCACCATCTCGTCCACGACCCGGCCGAACGTCTTGATCGCCACCGTCAGGCCGCCGATCGGGTTGCCGGAGCCCGGGTTGACGTTCACCGAGGTGATCCCGCCGGAGAGCGCGTCGTCGAA
>RRZU011499624.1_pt1 | contig 10174 bp, 11 predicted proteins | sample 2165561 | NCBI WGS metagenome assembly RRZU01 (sample SAMN10456909, study PRJNA506462) | wastewater metagenome | isolation source: wastewater sludge | place: USA: Moscow, Idaho
CCACGTCCTAGGGTGGGTGGAGCCACGCCGGCATCATGCGGCCGAACGTCCTGCAGGGCAAGTTCTTCAACATGATCGGCGGCTGCACCAACACGGTGGGCGACTGGTCCGGTGGTGCCAGCCAGATCTCGCTGCCGCACGTGATTGGCGACATGGAGGTCTATTCCGCGCAGACCGCGTGGGAAGTGATCCGCGACAACACCGAGGTCTTCGTGCTGGTCGGCTGCGACCCGTGGAAGAACAACCGCATCGAATACACCGTGGCCGACCACCAGATGTACTCGCGCTGGGAGGCGATCCGCGATGCCGGCGTGAAGTTCGTGTCGATCAACCCGCAGCGCACCACCACCGACGAGGCCATGCGCGCCGAGTGGGTGAAGATCATCCCCAACACCGACACCGCGCTGTTCCTCGCGATGTGTTGGTACGTCTACACCAGCGGCAAGTACGACAAGGCCTACCTCGACAAATACACCGTCGGCTTCGACCGCTTCCTGCCCTATCTGCTCGGCAAGGACGCCGACGACACGCCGGCCAAGACTCCGGAATGGGCCGCGAAGATCACCGGCATCCCGGCGGCGAAGATCGTCGAGATGGCCGAACTGTTCGCCAGCAAGCGCACCCAGTTCGCCGGCGCATGGTCGCTGCAGCGCGCCCACCATGGCGAGATGACCCACTGGGCGATCATCAACTTCGCGGCGATGCTGGGCAAGATCGGCAAGCCGGGCGAAGGCGTCGGCTTCAGCTGGCATTACGGCGGCGGCGGCATGCCCCAGTCCACCAAGGCCATGCCGGTCGGCCTGTCCCAGGGCCGCAACCCGGTGAAGGCGCGCTGCCCGGCCTCGCGGATCAGCGAGATGCTGATGAACCCCGGCAAGAAATACACCCGCGACGGCGCGGTGCACACTTACCCGGACGCGCGCCTGATCTACAACGCCGGCAACAACTTCATGTCCCACCAGCAGAACACCAACGAGCTGATCCGGGCCATGAACAAGCAGGTGCACACGGTGATCAACCAGGACCCGTGGTGGTGCGCCTCGTCGCGCTTTGCCGACATCGTGCTGCCGGCCACCTCGGCGCTGGAGCGCCCCGACATCAGCAGCGGCGGCACCTACAGCAACGACAAGATCTACGCGATGCGCCAGGTGATCCAGCCCTTCGGCGAGAGCCTCGACGACTTCGAGATCTTCAGCCGCCTCGGCGAGCTGATGGGTGTCGGCTACCAGTTCACCGAAGGCCAGACGGTGATGCAGATCCTCGAGAACGCCTACAAGAACGCCGAGACCAAGGTGCCGTTTGCCGAGTTCTGGGAGAAGGGCATCGTGCATCTCGAGGTGCCCGAGAAGATGCGCCAGTGGGTGCGCCACGGTGATTTCTACACCGACCCGGTCAAGAGCCCGCTGCACACCAAGTCGGGCAAGATCGAGCTGTACTGCGACGAGATTGCCAGCTTCAAGGTGCCCGACTGCCCGCCGATCCCGAAATTCCTCGAGCCGGCCGAATACCTCGGCAACGCCAAGGCGGGCCAGGTGCACGTGGTCAGCCCGCACCCCTTCAACCGGGTGCATAGCCAGATGGCCCAGGCCGACGTGCGCAAGTACGAGAACGTGAAGGGCCGCCAGCATGTGCGCATCAGCGTCGAAGACGCCGCTGCCAACGGAATCAAGAGCGGCGATTTGGTGGAGCTCTACAACGAGCGCGGCGCGCTGATCGCTGGCGCGGTGGTTACCGACCAGATCATGAAGGGCGTGGTCAGCCTCGAGGAGGGCAACTGGATCCAGCTCGACTCCCGCGGCCGCTGCAACAGCGGGGCGATCAACATGATCACCACCAGCGTCGCCTCCAGCGGCCTCAGCCAGGCTACCAGCGCCAACACCTGCATCGCCAGCCTCAAGAAGTGCACCGATGCCGAGGGCGAGAACAAGGCCTACGACCCGCCGCCCGTCGAGCGCAGCGGCAAGCTGGCCCTCAACGTGGCCGGGATGAAGCTGGTCGAGCGCGCCGCCAAGCTGAAGGGCGTCACGATGGCCAACATGACGCCGGGCGAGAAGCTGTTCTACGAGCGCTGCACCCTGTGCCACGTGCCCCGCGAGCCGGGCGACTACACCAAGAAGCAGTGGCACGGCATCACCCAGAGCATGTTCCCGCGGGCCGGCCTGAACGACCAGGAGAAAGACATCGTCCTGAAGTTCCTGGAGGCCAACGCCAAGGACGCCGGCCCGATGTAAACCTGTAGTTACCCAGTCGAAGCAGGCCGCGGTGGCCTGCTTCTTTCATGTGAAGATCTGAAGGAAAGCAACAATGAAATCCCTCTCCATGGCCCTTTTCGTCCTTGTCGCCGCGGGCCTCGCCGGCCAGGCTGCTGCCAGCCCGGAGCTCGCCAAATCGAAGAACTGCATGGGCTGCCATGCCGTCGAGCGCAAGATGGTCGGCCCCGCCTACAAGGACGTCGCCGCGAAGTACAAGGGCGACAAGAAGGCCGCCGAGGCCCTCGCCGCGACGATCAAGGCCGGCGGCTCCGGCAAGTGGGGCCCGGTGCCGATGCCGCCCAACAACGTGACCGACGACGAGGCGAAGAAGCTCGCCAGCTGGGTGCTGTCCCTCTGAGGCATGCGCGGGCTGGGTGATGTAAAGAACAATCTCCCGGCCCGCTCGCCCGGCGGGGTGAATCAGACGGACTTGTCAGGGAGTTTTTCCATGAGTGTGCGTATCCAGTACTTCGCCGGCCTCCGGGAGGCCCTCGGCATGGGCGGCGAGGAGGTCGAGCTGCCAGCCGGCGTTGCCACGGTCGGCGCCCTGCGGGACTGGCTGGCAGGGCAGGGGCGCGACGCCCTGGCCACCGCGAAGAACCTGCGCTGCGCGGTCAATCAGCAGATGGCGGGTTTCGGCGTGGCCGTGAAGAGCGGCGACGAGGTGGCTTTCTTTCCGCCGGTGACCGGCGGTTGAGCGCTGACCCGCTTCCAGGCAAAAGGACAAAAGGCCCTGCGGGGCCTTTTGTCCATGTGCGCTCCGGGCCGACTCAAGGCAACTCCCCCGGCTGGAGCGCCGCGAGCATCGGGCGGCGGGCCGCCCGCCCGTGACCGCGCTCGCAACGGGCGCCCCGGCGTGTCGCCACGCTGGCCGGGCGTTGAATCAAATTTTGTTGTAAGTAAAACTCAAGGAGTTACAATAAAAACAAGACGTCCCTGGAGAAGGCCATGCTTGCCGTAACCGCCAGTGCCACCGACAGCATCGACCGCAAGGCCATTGCCGGCATGTTGATGAAGCTGTTCGACCACTGGAAGCTCAGCACCGAGGAGCAACTCGATGCCCTGGGCTTCTCGGTCACCAACCGGGCTGCGCTGGCTCGCTACCGCCGCGGCGAGCCGATCTCGGGCAGCCGCGACACCCTTGAGCGGGCCGGCCACCTGCTGGCCATCCACAAGAACCTGCGCCTGCTGTTTCCCCTCGACCGCGATCTGGCCTACGCCTGGATCAAGACCCGCAACCGGGCCTTCGACAATCGCTCGCCCATCGAGGTGATCCGCGAGTTCGGCTTTGCCGGCCTGCTGATGGTGCTGGCCTACCTCGACCGGGCTCGCGGCCAATGAGCGAGGACGTCTTTGCCCATGCGGGGCTGGCCGACACCCACGCCGACCTGATGCGCAACATCGTCTCGCTGCGCGTCTCCCAGGATCTCTTCGACGATCTCTCCGACCGCCCCGCCGACTGGGACGCGGCGATCGCCCTGGAGCTCGCCACCAAGCCGCCCATGTTCACCTCGGCCCAGCCGGTGCTCCATCGCCCCTTCGAGGAAGCCCGCTGGAACGACGCGATCCACTACCCCTTCCGGCACTGGATGCGCAGCCGCTATTCGGATGGCAGTTTCGGTGTGTGGTACGGCGCCGACAGCATCGAGACCACCGTCCACGAGACGGTTCACCACTGGCGCAGCGGTTTTCTGCGGGACGCCGGCTTCACGCGGCCGGGCATCCGGGTCGAGCGCAAGTTGTACCGGGTGCGCTGCGATGCGGCGCTGCTCGACCTGCGGCCCGCTGTCGCCCAGGTGCCGGCACTTGTTGATCCGGCCGATTACAGCCTGACCCAGCAGATCGGCGCGCGTCTGCACCGGGAGGGGCACCCTGGCCTGGTGTCGCGCTCGGCCCGTTGCGATGGCGACATCCACGGGGTGCTCAACCCCGGCGTGTTGTCCGATCCGCGCCAGGTGTGCTTTCTCACCTACTTCACCACCGACACCGGCGTGGCGGTGGAGCGGGAGCCGGGGCGGGTGTGGATGCGTCTGACGGCTTGAGGCCGGTGGTGTTTGGCCGTGGGGCTGCGCGCCCCAGCCGGCTGCTAGACTGCGAGCCATGACTCTGTCTTTCATGCAGCTCCGGGCCTGTCCCGCCTGCGCCCGGCACGCTGCAAGGCGAGCGTGGGGCGGCTCTTCAGCCCTTTGGGCGGTGCGCTCGCGCGGCGTCCGGTTGTTCGGCGGGAGGGTGGGCCATTGAGCGGGCTGGCCTTTGCAGGCGTGCTGCTTGCGCTGGCGGTGCTCGGCCTGAACTGGCTGATCCGCCGCAGCCTCGCGGCGCCGCGGGTGCCGGAGACGGGCGAGCCCGAGGGGCTGCCATGGCAGGCGGTGCGCATCGCCACGCTGCGTGGGCGCAGCCTTTTCGGGTGGTTCATCCCGGCCGGCGAGGGTGCCCCGGCGCTGGCCATCATCCATGGCTGGGGCGGCAACGCCGAGCTGATGTTGCCCCTGGCCGCGCCGCTGCACCGGGCCGGCTATGCGCTCCTGTTTTTTGACGCCCGCTGCCATGGCCGCAGCGACGACGACAGCTTCGCGTCGCTGCCGCGCTTTGCCGAAGATCTCGGCGCCGCCGTCGACTGGCTGCGCGGCCGGCCGGAGGTGGCGCCGGAGCGGGTCGGCGTGATCGGCCACTCGGTGGGGGCCGGTGCGGCGCTGCTGCTGGCGTCGCGACGCCACGACCTGGCCGCGGTGATCAGCCTGGCCGCGTTTGCCCACCCGGCCGCGATGATGCGGCGCTGGCTGGCGGCCAAGGGGGTTCCGTATTGGCCGGTGGGCGCCTATATCCTGTGGTACGTCCAGCGGGTGATCGGCCACCGCTTCGACGACATCGCGCCCTGCCACACGATCGCCCGGGTGAGCTGCCCGGTGCTCATCGCTCACGGGTGCGACGACGCGGTGGTGCCGGTCGCCGAGGCCGAGCAGATCCACGCCAGCCGTGGTGCCGCCCGCGCCCAGTTGCTGCTGATGCCCGGCAGCCACGACGAGTACGCCGATCTGGAGCGTCACCTGGACACGCTGACCGGCTTTCTCGATGGAGCCATGGGGCCGCGCTGAGGCCAGGCAACTTTTCTGCTGCGCCCGCGGTCCATCGATATGCTGCAGACGTCTAATCGCGACAACATCAAATCCAAAGGGAGAGACTGCCATGCCCATCAATCAGGAAAGCGTGTGGACCAAGCGTTACCAGGATGCCGGCGAAGATTATCTTTTCGGCACCGAGCCGAACCGCTTCCTGGCCCATCGGGCCGACCTGCTCCAGGAGGGCCGCACGGCCTTGTCGGTGGCCGACGGCGAAGGCCGTAATTCGGTGTGGCTGGCGGAGCAGGGGCTGGAGGTGACGGCCGTCGAGATCTCGTCGGTGGCGGTGCACAAGGCCCGCCGCCTCGCCGCCGGGCGCAAGGTGCAGGTGGATTTCATGCAGGCCGACATGCTGGCGCCGGGCTGGCCGCCTGCCGCGCTGCAGGGGGCCTTCGACTGGGTGGTCGGGATCTTCATCCAGTTCGTCGGCCCGGAATGGCGGGAGCGCCAGTTCGAGGTCATGAAGCAGCTTACCCGTCCGGGCGGGCGCATCCTGCTGCAGGGCTACACGCCAAAGCAGCTTGAATACCGCACCGGCGGCCCCTCGGCGGTCGAGAACCTCTACACGCCGGAGATCCTGCGCGAAGCCTTCGCCGACTGGACGATGGAAGAGCTGGTCGAGTACGAGGAAGACGTGAACGAGGGGGCCGGCCACCGGGGCCGTTCGGCACTCATCGGCCTCGTGGCCCGCAAACCCTGAACTCCGGGCCCGCCAGCCCCGGTTGCGGCGGGCGGGGCGCCGCCTCGTAACGAGGGGCTCGGGAATCAGACGGCGATTCGTAGGATAATGGCGCGCGCGCCTGCCGGCGCCGCAGAATCCGGGGCTGCCGGCAAGGCGTCCGCGCAAAAACCGTACGACCGCCGGGCGGGCCAGGGGCTTCACCCGGTTTGATGGGAATTTCGATGATTTCAGCTAACAAGATGCGGGCGGCCTGTTTTGCCGTCACGGCGGCGGCCTTGGCGGCAATGTCCGGCCCGGCGGCGGCGATGTCTCCCTTGACGCCGGTCGAGTGGAGCACCCTTCCCGACTACTGCAAGGCCTGGATCCTGCGCTCCGGTTACAAGCAGATCGTTCCGCCCAGCAACACGCTGCCCCTGAGCTGGGCGAATTCGATGCCGAACATTTACGGCCTGGCCGGTCCGCATCACTTCTGCATGGGCCTGGTTTACCTGGAGCGGGCGAAGATCGGCAAGGCCCGCTATCAGCAGGCCATTGGCGAACTGACCTACAGCCAGAGCGAGATGGAGCCGGGCGAACCCGGTTACCCCTATGCGACCAGCTACGTGGCGACCGCGTACTACCGGTCCGGCGACCGGGCCAGGGCGAGCTCGCTGTGGCAGGGCTGCATCCAGGCGCAGCCGCAGAACCGCCTCTGTTATCTGTCGATGGCCGATGCCCTGTTTTCCGAAAAACGCTTCAAGGAAGCCCTCGAGCTGCTCCTCAAGTATGACGAGATGAAGGACGGCGAGTATCCGGATGCGGAGCATTTCATCGCCCGCGCCCTCTACGAGAACAAGCGTTATGCCGAGGCGCTCACGCACGCGGAGCGCGCCTCCGAGTTGGGTTATCCGTCGAGTGGCTTGCGCGACAAGCTCCGGGCGATCGCGGGCGGCCGTAGCGGTGCTGGGGCCAAGCCCTGATGGAGGCGCTGTGTGCCGTGCTGGCCAGGGCCATGGAGGTCACCCCCGAGCTCATCGGGGCGGAGACCGAATTCCGCAAGCTGGGTACCTGGGATTCGTTCGCGGCGCTGGCGCTGATCTACGGAATCGAGGAGCGCTTCGGGGTGCTGATCGGCTATGGCATGCTCAACACGACGGTGACGGTGGCCGACCTGATGGCGCTCATCGAGTCGGGCCGCCGCTAGGGCTCAGCGCAGCTTGAAGCTCTCGGGGATGGGCTTCGGTGCCAGTTTTTCGGCGGCGATCTCGAGGGCATACAGCGTCCCGCCCGTCACCAGCCAGGCGTTGATCCAGTCGGGCATTGTGCCTTCTCCAGACCACGTCAGCGCTCGGTTGGAGGGGTGCATGTAGCGAATGTGCGGCGCCTCCGGCTGCACCGCGGGTGCTGGCGGCGGCGCGGCGGCGTCTGGCTTGGCCGCCTGCGCCGCTTCCCGGGCGGCTTCCTTGGCGGCTTCTGCCGCGGCCTTCTTCTCGGCAGCTTTCCTTGCCGTTTCCTTTTTGGCGGCTTCCTTCTTCTCGGCGATCTTGCGTGAGGCTTCGGCGGCCTTTTCTGCTGCGGCTCGTTCTGCAGCCTCGGCGGCGGCCTGGGCCTGACGTGCGGCTTCGGCCTCGGCCTCGGCTTCGGCGGCCTGGCGGGCCCGTTCCTGCTCTTCCTGCTCGCGTTTGACGATCTCGGCCTTGATCTGCTCGGCGAGTGCTTCGAGTTCGGGGAGGTCGTAAGACTTCAGTTCGGTCATGGATGGCGTGGCGTTACAGCGGCGATGCGAGGGGCTGGCGGGAACCTGCCCGGAGTGGCGTCCGGGGCAGCGCCGGCAGATGTCCCGCCCTTTTCTGGCTATCTTTGCCCGGGCGGCGCGGCAGCACCTGCGCCCGGACGCCAGGAGCGTTGCCGGCAGAGGTTTTCCGCGAGGTCGTGAAGTTAGCACCATAGCTTCTCCTGCGCCATATGGAGAAGCAGGAAAGTCACGTCGCCAGCGGCCTTCCGGCGCTTGCCGTCACAGCTTGTAGCAAGGGCGGCGCAGGGGGCGGCGTGTCTTCGTCGGCCTCACCCCGGCCGGCCATGAAAAAGCCCCGCCAGGCATCTGCCGGGCGGGGCTGCTGCGAAGGCTTTGCGGCCGCGCTTATTCTGATTCCGGGCGCATCTGCGGGAACAGGATGACGTCGCGGATCGCCGGGCTGTCGGTGAGCAGCATCACCAGGCGGTCGATGCCGATGCCGCAGCCGCCGGTGGGGGGCAGGCCGTACTCCAGCGCGCGGATGTAGTCGGCGTCGTAGTACATGGCCTCCTCGTCGCCGGCCTCCTTGGCCTGGGCCTGGGCCTGGAAGCGGGCGGCCTGGTCTTCGGGGTCGTTGAGCTCGGAGAAGCCGTTGGCGATCTCGCGGCCGACGATGAAGAGCTCGAAGCGCTCGGTGATCTCCGGGTTGGTGTCGGAGGCACGGGCCAGCGGGCTCACTTCGACCGGGTAGTCGATGATGAAGGTCGGCTCCCAGGTTTCGGCTTCGGCGCAGGCTTCGAAGAGCTGCAGCTGCAGGCTGCCGAGGCCGCCCGGCTTCACCTTCTCGCCGAAATCGTTGATCTTCTGCTTGAGCCAGGCGGCGTCGGCCAGCTGGGCGTCGGTGAAGCCGGGGTGGTGCTTGCGGATGGCTTCGACGATGGTCAGGCGGTGGAAGGGCCTGGAGAGGTCGAGCTCGCGGCCCTGGTACTGGAACACTTCGGTGCCCAGGGCCTCGCGGGCGGCGTGGCGGAGCAGGCCTTCGGTGAAGTCCATGAGGCTGCGGTAATCTGCGTAGGCCTCGTAGAACTCCATCATCGTGAATTCGGGGTTGTGGCGGGGCGACAGGCCTTCGTTGCGGAAGTTGCGGTTGACTTCGAAGACCTTCTCGAAGCCGCCCACCACCAGGCGCTTGAGGTAGAGCTCCGGCGCGATGCGCAGGAACTGCTGCATGTCGAGGGCGTTGTGGTGGGTGACGAAGGGCTTGGCCGCCGCGCCGCCGGGGATCGGATGCATCATCGGCGTCTCGACCTCGAGGAAGCCGTGGCCGGTCATGTAGTTGCGGATCGACTGCACCAGGCGGCTGCGGGCCACGAAGGTGTGGCGGGACTCCTCGCTCATGATGAGGTCCACATAGCGCTGGCGGTACTTGGTCTCGGTGTCGGTGAGGCCGTGGAACTTGTCGGGCAGCGGGCGCAGGCTCTTGGTGAGGAGGCGGATCTCGCTGCTCTTGACCGACAGCTCGCCGGTCTTGGTGCGGAACAGGGTGCCCTGGGTGCCGACAATGTCGCCGATGTCCCAGCGCTTGAAGTCGGCATAGCCTTCTTCGCCCAGCGCGTCGCGGGTGACGTAGAGCTGGATGCGGCCGGAGAGGTCCTGGATGGTGATGAAGCTGGCCTTGCCCATCACGCGCTTGAGCATGATGCGGCCGGCGACCTTCACGTCCACCGGCATCGCTTCGAGCTCTTCGGCGGTTTTCTCGCCATAGACTTCGTCGAGTTTGCCGGCGGTGTTTTCCCGGGAGAAATCGTTCGGATACGCCTTGCCGGTGGCGCGCCATTCGGCGAGCTTCTGGCGGCGTTCGGCGATCAGTTTGTTTTCGTCCTGGGCGGGCGTGTTGGTCTGGTCGGACATTTTGGGCTCTTCAATCAACGGAATCGGGGCGCGGCGCGGCCGCGGCAGCATCGACGAAACGCTGCAAAGCCCTGAATTTTGACACAAACCGGGGCGCCCGTCGCGGGCGGCGCGGCGGGTGGGCTACAGGAAGATCTCGTCCACGTCGGACTGGATCAGCGCCTGGGAGGCAGGCGTGGTGATGCGCAGCTTGCCGCTCATGACGAGTTCGTCGAAGCCATTGACCTGATTGCGCCCGTTGCGCTTGGAGTAATACAGCGCCTCGTCGGCGCGGCCGAGGAGGTCGGCGGGGGAGAGGCGCGGGTCGATGCGGGCAAAGCCCACCGAGCAGGCCACCCGGCCGACCTGCGGAAAATCATGCCGCTCAACCGCCAGCCGGAAGCGGGTGAAGATGTTGTGCACGTGGTCCTCGGCCACGTTGCGGAGCATCACCACGAACTCCTCGCCGCCGAAGCGGAACAGCTTGTCGTTGCTGCGGAAGGTCTGGCGCATGAGG
>RRZU011408977.1_pt1 | contig 10173 bp, 10 predicted proteins | sample 2165561 | NCBI WGS metagenome assembly RRZU01 (sample SAMN10456909, study PRJNA506462) | wastewater metagenome | isolation source: wastewater sludge | place: USA: Moscow, Idaho
CTCCAACACCAGGATCCATAGGTGCAGCCCGGCGATCAGCCCGGCCAGCGTCAGTCCTATCATTGCGGCGCCCTTGTTGGTGATTTTGGGCGGAGGCTACCCATCTGCCTTGCCAAAAGAAAGCGTCGTCCCGGCGGCGATGGCGCTTCGCCACCCTATCCGCAGCCATTGGCGCGGCCGTCGAATCGGGTCCGCCCAACGAAAAACGCGACCCCGAGGGGTCGCGTTTGTAGTCCGACAATCCGAAACCGGATCAGCGCTTCGAGAACTGGAAGCTGCGGCGGGCTTTGGCCTTACCGTATTTCTTCCGTTCCACGACGCGGCTGTCGCGGGTCAGGAAGCCAGCGGCTTTCAGCGCGGCGCGCAGGCTGGGTTCGTACAGCTGCAGCGCTTTCGAGATGCCGTGCTTGACCGCACCGGCCTGACCCGACAGGCCACCACCAGCAACGGTTGCCAGCACGTCGAACTGACCAGCAACGCCGGCCACGTCGAAGGGCTGACGCAGGATCATCTGCAGCACCGGACGGGCGAAATATTCGCTCATGTCCTTGCCGTTCACGACGATCTTGCCCGAACCCGGCTTCACCCACACACGAGCAACAGCGTCTTTACGCTTGCCGGTGGCGTAGGAACGGCCCTGAGCGTCACGAACCGCCACACGGGGGGCAGCTTCGGCGACAGGCGAAGCGGTCTCGACAACCGCGTCCTTGAGCTGGTCAAGGGATTTGATGTCTTCAGCCATGATCACGCGCTCCGGGTGTTCTTCTTGTTCAACGTCTTGACGTCCAGCACTTCGGGCTGCTGCGCCTCGTGCGGATGCTCGGCGCCGGCATAGACGCGCAGGTTCGACATCTGCTGCTTGCCCAGTTTGTTGCGCGAGATCATACGCTCAACAGCTTTGGACACGACGCGCTCGGGGTGGGCGCCTTCCAGCACCTGACGCGCGGTACGGAACTTGATCCCGCCCGGGTGGCCGGTGTGCCAGTAGTAACGTTTGTCGTCGCGCTTGGCGCCGGTCATCTGCACCTTGTCGGCGTTGATGATGATGACGTTATCACCCATGTCCATGTGGGGGGTGAAGGTCGGTTTGTGCTTGCCACGCAGGCGCATGGCAACGATCGAGGCCAGACGACCCAGAACGACGCCCTCGGCGTCGATCAGGATCCACTTCTTCTCGATCTCCGCCGGTTTTGCGGTGTAGGTTTTCATATCGCTGCCCTTTTGGGGATTCAAATTCGAGATGGCGGTGTATCGACGATTGCCCAGCACGGGTCAAGTCAAGTTTGCGCAAATTTTATTATGAAATTCAACGTGTTATCAAATAGGTATTTAAATACCACAAAAATCTCGCCCGCCACGCGCCGTCCCTCTGTTCGCCGCGCGCATCCGCCGGTATGTTGGAAAATCGCAGACCCTTCTATTTTTCGATTATAAATCAACGAGTAACCCGTCACATGAGCAACTCCAGGCCGGAACGCCCGCTTTCGTTCCCCCAAGATATCGCCCCGCAGCCCAGCGGGCCGCGCCACGTCCTTCCCTTCGGCCTCGCCCTCGGCCTCACGCTTTGCGTGCTTGCGCTGGTGCTTGCGGGCATGGCCGCCGGAAAATGGACCTTCGCCGAGATTTCGCGCGACCCCTCGGCGCAGTTCGGCTTTCCGATCTATGGCGGCTTCGTGTCGACCTTCGGCTTTGCCGGCTGGATCATCGCTGCGGCGGTGACCGGGCTAGCCGCCGCCGCTCGCCCCGCGCTGCGCAAGCTGATGCTGCCGGTCTGCCTACTGTCGGTGCTGCTGGCGCTGGATGATCAATTCATGCTGCATGATGCGGTGCTGCCCCGCTTCGGCGTCCCCGAAAAGCTGATGCTGATCGCCGAGGGCCTGCTGTGCCTGCGCGCGGTCTGGCCGTTCCTGCCGGCGCTTTTGCGGGGGAAACTGCCGCTGCTGGCGGTGGCGCTGACAGGCTTCACCGCCTCGTTGCTGGTCGACGTGATCGTCCGCTTTGACACCGGCCCCACCCTGATGATCGAGGACATGGCCAAGTTCACCGGCATCATCTTCTGGGCCACGCATTGGTTCGTCTATACCGCCGCCACGCTGCGCGCGGACGCCCCCGCGCGCTGAACCGGCCATCCGGCGCGGCCCTTCCCGGAAGGCCGCGCCATTTTCTTATTCGCCGTAGGTAAATGCCAGGATCGCGCCGGGATTGGCCATTTCGGTCGTGGCGCCGCCATCGGTCGCGCGGGTGACGCCGCCCGGATCGGTGGCGACAAAGATGGTCTTGCCATCGGCGCTGATCGCCAGATCGCGATAGCGGTTCTGGCTGTCGAACAGTTTTTCAATATCACCCTGCACCGATTTGCCATCGGCGTTCATCCCCAGCCGATAGATCGCCCCGTTCTTCAGGCTGGTCACCAACAGCGAATCCTTCCAGCCCGGCACCGCCTCGCTGCCGTAATAGTCGATGCTGGCGGGCGAGATGGTCGGCCAGCAGATGAACGGCATGTCGCCGCATTTCTCATCATGGAAGGTATAGCCGTTGCGGACGGTGAAGAAGGTCTTCATCGGCTCGACGAAATCCTCGGTCCAGTCGGTTTCGACGTATTTCGGCACCGATTCGGGGATCTCGTAATCGTTGAAGGTCAGGCTGGCGCAATCGGGGGCCTGCGCCCAGGCGCCGTAAACATAGGCCTGATCGTCGCGGAAACCGGCGACGAAGGGCCAGCCGTAATTGCCGCCCGCCTGCAGCAGGTTCACCTCGTCATCGGTTTTCGGTCCCTGCTCGGACTGGAACAACGTTCCGTCCGGGCCGAAGACAATGCCCTGCGGGTTGCGGTGGCCGTAGGTATAGACGTGGCTGCGCACACCGCCGATCTCGGGGTTGTCGGCGGGGACGCTGCCATCGGGCGCAATCCGCAGCACCTTGCCTTGATAGTTGATGTAATCCTTCGCGGCGATCTGTTCGGCGGTCGGCAGATCCTGCGCCAGCACCGGCTTGCAGAAGTTGCAGAACTGGTTGGCGCCGTGGTCGCCTTGGGTCAGATACAGCATCCCGTCCGGCCCGATCTTCAGGCGGCCAGCATTGTGATCGTCGCCCGCGATCAGCCCCTCGATCAGCGTCTCGGGCTGGCCCAGCGTCCCCGCCGCCGCGTCATAGCTCAGCCGCACCAACCGCATCCGGCGGTCCACGGCATCGCCCGCATCGGCATCATAGACATAGGCCGCGTAGACCTGATTCTGCGCCAGATCCAGCGCCATGCCCAGCAGCCCCTCATGCGCGGTCTCGCCGGTATAGGCGTCCTCGAACGTGTACAGCACCTGCTTTTCGCCACTGTCCGGATTGATCCGGGCGATCTGCGCGGCCTTGCGTTCCGTCACCCACAGATGATCGTCGGCACCATACGTCACCTCCCAGGGCGCGGCGAGGTCGGTGGCCACCACGCGGGCCTTGAACCCATCAGCGACCATCTCGACGCCCTGGGCATGGACGCCCGACCCAAACGCGACGGAACACAGGAAGCAGGCAATCAGGCGGCCGTTGGACAGCATGGCATTTCTCCTTGAACGGTGACGTTAAAAGATGTGCAGAACAAACAGCTTACGGCCCACCGCCCGCCGCTGCAATCACCCCACCGCCATGCTGCCCCGGTCCGGCGGGATGGCATAGGTCATCGAACAGCGCGCCACCGGATCGGGCTGGCCTTCGGAAAAGATCATCGCCTCGGCGACTGCCAGACTGCGCCCCAGTTTCAGCAACCGGCATTCGGCGCGCAGGTCACGCCCCGCCGCAGGCTTGCGCATGAAGTCGATCGAGGCATTCGTCGTCACCGCCAGCGCCACCGGCCCGATCCGCGACAGCAGCACGCAATAGACCGCCACATCCGCCAGCGCGAACATGCTGGGGCCCGACACGGTGCCGCCCGGCCGCAGGTTGGCCTCGGTCACGTGCAGGCGGGCGGTCAGACCGGCCTCATTTGCGTCCAGCACGGTGAACGCGCCCTCCAGCTGTGGAAACTCGCGCGCCAGAAAGGCGTTCAACGCCGCCGCATCCATCTGCAATGCCATACTTCCCCCTCGTTTCGCTTTGCGGCTATGCTGGCCCGAGCCTTGGGAGGAAAGCAACATGTCGGACCTGATCTTACGCCACGATACCGGACACGTGGCCCGCTTGGTGCTGAACAGCCCACAGAACTACAACGCGCTCTCGGCCGAGATGATCGCGACGCTGTACACCACCCTCGCATCCGTCAGTGCCGAGCCGGACGTGCGGGTGATCATCCTCGCCGCCAATGGCAAAGCCTTCTGCGCCGGTCACGACCTGCGCCAGATGCAGGCCGCACGGGCGAATCGCGATGGCGGTCGCGCGGGCTATGCCGCGCTGTTTGAAGGCTGCAGCCAGCTGATGCAGCTGATCACCACCCTGCCCCAGCCCGTCATCGCCGAGGTTCAGGGCATCGCCACTGCCGCGGGCTGCCAGCTGGTCGCCTCCTGCGATCTGGCGGTGGCTGCACAGGCGGTGCGCTTTGGCGTGAACGGGATCGACGTGGGGCTGTTCTGTTCGACCCCCGCCGTGGCGCTGTCGCGCGCCGTCCCGCGCAAATCCGCGTTCGAGATGCTGGTGACCGGCGACTTCATCACCGCCCCCGAGGCGCAGCGCCTTGGCCTGATCAACCGCGCCGTCGCCGCGGGTAAGCTGGAGGCCGAGACGATGGCCCTCGCGCAGAAGATCGCCGCCAAGCTACCCGCCGCCATCGCCATGGGCAAACGCAGCTTCTATGAGCAGCTCGGCCACGACACCGCCGACGCATACGAGGCCGCCGCCGACACCATGGTCGCCAATATGATGCTGTCGGAGACCGACGAGGGCATCAACGCTTTCCTGGAAAAGCGCCGCCCCGCCTGGGCCGGTGACCTGGAAACCGAAGCCGAAGCCTAAAAAAAGCGCGCCATCCCGGCGCGCCTTTTCCTGTTCGCCTGCTGCGTCGGCAACCTAGCGCCGGCGCAGCGCCGCGATGGCGCGCGACACACCGCCGGGCACCAGCCAGAAGCACAGCAGGAAGCCCACGCAGAAGCCGCCGACCTCGGCGATCCAGCTATAGCCCGCATTGCCGAAGGCCAGCCCGAAGACCAGCTGGAACAGCAGCAGCATCCCGATCAGCGTGAAGGCGCGCAGCCGGTTGGCGTGCTCCATCCCCAGCCGCACCCACAGCAGGAAGGTGAAGGCCCCGACCAGCCCGTAAACCGCCGGATAGCCGCCATAAAGCGGCGCCAGATCGACCCCGGCCAGCAGCCCGAAGGCAGTATAGATCACCGCGCCCCCGACCGCCGCGCCGAAGAACAGCGCCAGCAGCGCCCAGGGGCGGAACTGTTCGGCCACCATCTTGCCAAGCGCCAGCGTGAAGACGATCACGAACAGCGCATGGGTCAGCGACCCGTGGATGAAGGGATAGGTCAGGATCCGCGCCGCCTGCCGGGGGCTGAAAATCCCCAGCTCCCACATGCGGGCGGGGATTTGCGGGAAATAGGCCGCCATCTCGATCGCGTTCAGGCGCAGGCCCACACCGGCATTGCCACCGATAAAGCCCATTTGCCCCAGCCCGAAGACCACCTCGGAGGCGATCATCGGCAGGGCCAGCGCCCAGACCACCGGCGGCAGGCTGTTGATCGGCGATTCGTCATATCCGGGGCGCATGGCCTTCTCCATTTTTCAGGGGCGGTTGCACCGCGTCGTCCGCAGGGTTAAGCCACCTTCAACGATTTTCCAAGCAGGCCTGCCATGACTGACGCACCCACCCAACGCATCTTTTCCGGCATCCAGCCCTCGGGGCACCTGACGCTGGGCAATTATCTGGGCGCGCTCAAGCGCTTTGTCGAACGCCAGGACGAGGGGATCGAGACGATCTATTGCCTCGTCGATCTGCATGCCGTCACCGTCTGGCAGGACCCCGAAGCCCTGCGGACCCAGACCCGAGCGGCCGCCGCCGCCTTCATGGCCGCCGGCATCGACCCAGGCCGCTCGATCCTGTTCAATCAAAGTCAGGTGCCCGCGCATGCGGAACTCGGCTGGTTGATGAACTGCGTGGCCCGGCTGGGCTGGATGAACCGGATGACCCAGTTCAAGGACAAGGCGGGCAAGAACAGCGAAAATGTCAGCCTTGGCCTTTACGCCTATCCGGCGCTGATGGCGGCCGACATTCTGGCCTATCACGCGACGCATGTGCCGGTCGGCGACGACCAGAAGCAGCATGTCGAGCTGACCCGCGACATCGCCGCCAAGTTCAATCACGATTACGGCGTGGACTTCTTCCCGCTGCCCGAACCGGTGATCGAAGGCCCGGCGACCCGCGTCATGTCGCTGCGTGACGGGTCCAAGAAGATGTCGAAGTCCGACCCCTCGGATGCCAGCCGGATCAACCTGACCGATGATGCCGACACCATCGCGCAGAAATTCCGCAAGGCCCGGACGGATGCCGAGCCCCTGCCCGGCAGCATCGAAGGCCTGAAAGACCGCCCCGAGGCGCGCAATCTGGTCAATATCTACGCCGCCCTTTCGGGCGAGACACAGGACGCCGTTCTGGCCCGCTTCGAGGGCCAAGGCTTCGGCACCTTCAAGCCCGCGCTGGCAGATGTGGCGGTGTCGGTCCTCGCCCCGATCTCGACCCGGATGGGGGAATTCCTTGCTGATCCGACCGAAATCGACCGCATTCTGGGCCAAGGCGCCGCGCGCGCCGAGGCGATCTCGGCCCCCATCGTCGCAAAAACGCGCGAGATCATGGGGATGATCCTGTCGCGCTGATCGCGGCTTCGGTAGTCCATCCTTATGCAGTTAAAAAAGGCCGGGGCGTTTCCCGGCCTTTTTTGCCCCTGCACGGCCCGGCCCCTGGCTGCCCCTATACGCACAGCTTGGCGCTGGCTAACATTCCTGCGGCTCTGGCAAGATGGGTATCACAGGGATGAATTTGCGACGCATCAAGGCAACCGGCAGCTACGGCCTCTCGCTCTGCTTGGCCGTGGCGTTCCCCGGTGTATCAGCTGCCGCAGATTTGCCCGCATGCGCGTCCCCGACTGCCGGGGGCGACCAGATGGACGCGGGCTGCGTCCTCAGCTGGGTCGAAGATGGCACGCACAGGATCATCAGGTGGCACGCTTCCGGCAATGATTTCGAAGCGCCAGTCCTCAGCTTTACACCCGGTGCGAGCTTCAGCCTGCAGGCGCAGCAGCCACCCAGCCTGATCGACGTCGATCAGGACGGCATTCGCGATGTCGTCGCCTTTAGCCTGATCGGGCAAGTCAACGGCGACCACGACATCTTTCTGTATCAGCCAGACAGCGGCAGCTATGCTCACGCGGCAGCGATTCCCGGCTATGAACTGAGCCGCGACAAAAGCGGCTATCTGCTCGCGCCAAGCCGAAGCGGTCCAGGTCAACATTTCGGCTTCTACAGCCTGTCAGGCAGCAAGATCACCCCCGCCTTCGCCATAGAACCGACCGAAGGCGGCCCTCCGCATGAGAAATGCCAGATCCTGTCGCGCGATCAACGGGTGGTATGGGCGGGCGATGTCGGCACGCTGCCGATCCTTGCGCCGCGTGACGCTGAATTGATGGATCACTACTGCAACATCTATGCACCGTCACAGGCGGCCAATCGCGCGACCCTGCTGACAGACGATCCATCGGTCCAATATGTTCCCGAAAGCGCCGCGATCTATTGCCGGATCGAAGGCAGCAAAGGTCCATATGCAGCCACCGTCAGCCGCCAGGACGACGGCTCTCTGTACAGCTACGGGCCGGCGGGCGGCGAGGTCGATCTGACCATGATCAGCGCAAACAGGCAGGGCGACTGGCGCAAGTCCTATGGGGCGGACAAGGACAGCCTACGCGACGAGATGCACTTCGCAAGTGGTGGCTGCACCTATATTTTATACGAGGAACGTCCGGTCCGCCCGGAGTCCCGCGCCGTCACCAGACGCGGGCTGATGGTCCTGCAAGACGGTGCCACCGCACCGATCTTCCAGCGCATCTGCGATCCCAGCCTGTCCTTCATGCAGATGCCTGCATGGGTGGAGGAGTAACCCCGCGCCCCTCCCTCAGACAGCGTCAGCGGACAGTGCGGAAACAACCCGCCATCGCGGGACGTTCCATAAACGCGTTACTACGCCCCGCCGTAAAGCTCCGACAGGACAAGGGCCGGGATTTCCCCGGCCCTTCTGCATTCCCGTCGTCAGATCAATATCCGACCGTCGCCGCCCCAGCCCGGCGCGGATCCGAGGCGCCCAGCAGGAACCCCGTTTCCGGGTCACGCATCACCGATTGCGTGGACCCCATCACCTCCTCCAGCGACAGCACATGCCCTTTGGCCTGCAAGGCGCGTTGGGTATCAACGCTGATGCCTTCCTCAATTCGCAGCTGATCGGGCAGCCATTGATGATGGATGCGCGGGGCGGCGCTGGCTTCGGCGACGTTCATGTCATGGTCGATCATATTCATCACCACCTGCAGCACCGTGGTGATGATCCGCGCCCCGCCGGGCGAGCCGGTGACCAGCCAAACCTGGCCATCCTTGTTGACGATGGTGGGCGTCATGGATGACAGCGGCCGCTTACCCGCCTGCACGGCATTGGCGTCGCCGCCGACCAGACCGTAGGCATTGGGCACGCCGGGCTTGGCGGAAAAATCGTCCATCTCGTTGTTCATCAGCACACCCGTGCCTTCTGCGACAAGCCCCGAACCGTAGGAGAAGTTGATCGTATAAGTATTTGAAATCGCGTTCCCATCCTTGTCGATGATCGAATAATGCGTGGTCTGGTCCGATTCGTAGGGCGCCAGATCCGCCGGCTTGATCTGCTCGGACGGCGTCGCGAAGGTGGCGCTGATCTTGTCGCGCATGTCGGCGGCGTATTCCTTGCTCATCAATGCCTCGACCGGGACATCGACGAAATCCGGGTCGCCCAGATATTCGGACCGGTCGGCATAGGCCAGCTTCATCGCCTCGGCCATCAGGTGCAGGGTTTCGGACGAGTTCTGCCCAAGCGCCCCAATCGGATAGCCTTCCAGCGTGTTCAAAATCTGGATCAGATGCACCCCGCCCGAAGACGGCGGCGGCATCGAGACCACCTCGTACCCGCGATAGGTGCCGCGCACGGGTTCGCGCGAGACAGCTTTATACGCAGCCATGTCCTCGGCGGTCATCTTGCCGCCGGCCTCGGTCACGGATTTGGCAATCGCCTCGGCCACCGGGCCCTTATAGAAGCCGTCCGGGCCTTCGGCTGCGATGGTTTTCAGGGTCTTGGCCAGATCGGCCTGCACCAGCGTATCGCCGGGGCGGTACAACTCGCCGCCCTCCTTATAGAAGATCTTCGCGGCCGAGGGGTATTTCGTCAGCCTTTCCTTCATCGCCTCCAGACTGTCGGCCAGATCGGGGGTGACGGTGATGCCTTCTTCGGCCAGCCGGATCGACGGCGCGATCACATCGGCCCATGGCATGCTGCCATACTGGTCCAGCACCAGCTTCATCCCCGCAACCGTCCCCGGCACGCCCGAAGCCGCGCCGCTAAAGCGCGACAGCTCGCTATCGGCATTGCCCTCGGCATCCAGGAACATGTCGCGGCTGGCGCCTGCCGGGGCCATCTCGCGATAGTCGATGGCGTGGGTCTCGCCGGTCTTGGCGTCATGGACCAGCATGAAGCCGCCGCCGCCGATATTGCCTGCGCGCGGCAGCGTCACCGCCAGCGCGAAGGCCACCGCGACGCCCGCATCAATGGCATTGCCGCCCGCCGCCAGAATGTCGCGCCCGACCTCGGCCGCGATGCGTTCCTGCGCAGCGACCATGCCGTTTTCGGCCCAGACCGGATGCACCCGGTCCATACCGGAATAAATCGCCGCTTCCTGCGCGCCCGAAGGCAGCGCCGAAACCGTGGCAAGCGCAAAGGCCAACGTGCCGTTGCGCCGGATACTGTCCAACAAACTCATAATGACATCTCCTTGATTTCAATTGATCGGCAGGTTCAGTCCACTCCTGATCCGCCCGCAGGTCAACCCGTGTGACCCGCCGCGCTTAGCGCTTGCCTCGCCCCGGCTTCCGTGATGATCTTGCCGCAAAGTCACCCCGAAGATACGCCGATGCTGGCCGGGGCCAGGTTACATAGTTCAGATTCAGGTATCCCGATGACGCCCAGAC
>RRZU011893729.1_pt1 | contig 10173 bp, 19 predicted proteins | sample 2165561 | NCBI WGS metagenome assembly RRZU01 (sample SAMN10456909, study PRJNA506462) | wastewater metagenome | isolation source: wastewater sludge | place: USA: Moscow, Idaho
CCAATGGAAAAGGCCATTATCGGCAAGAAGGTCGGGATGTCCCAGATCTTCGATGAAGCCGGCAAGGTCATCCCGGTCACCGTCATCGAGGCGGGTCCCTGCGCGGTTGTGCAGAAGAAGACCGAGGAGAAGGACGGCTACAAGGCCGTTCAGCTGGGCTTTGAGGAAGTGCCCGAGCGCAAGCTCACCAAACCTCAAATCGGCCACCTGAAGAAGGCGGGCGAGGCCCGCAAGCGTGTTCTCCGTGAGTTCGACCTGAAGAACTTTGCTGAGCTCAACGTGGGCGACAGCATCAGCGCCGACACCTTTGTCACCGGCGACCGCGTGGACGTGACCGGCATCAGCAAGGGCAAGGGCTTTGCCGGCGTCATCAAGCGCCACGGCGCCGGCCGCGGCAGAATGACCCACGGCGGCGGCCCTGTGCACCGCCACGCAGGCTCCATGGGGGCCAACTCCGACCCTTCCCGTATCTTTAAGGGAAAGATCGGCGCCGGCCACATGGGCCACGAGCAGGTCACCGTTCTCAACCTGGACGTGGTTGCGGTGGACCCCGAGCTGAACCTCATCGCTGTGTGCGGCGCGGTTCCCGGCCCTAAGGGCGGCATCGTTACCCTGCGCAACAGCGTGATCAATGTCAAGGAGAAGGGCGCCGCTGCCGACATCTCCAAGAACCCGCAGAAGGCTTCGGGCCGCGCCAATCCCCAGAAGGCCTCTGCGCGTAAGAAGTAAGAAAGGAGAGATACCAAATGCCTAAAGCAATTATTGTTGACATGACCGGCAAGAAGGTCGGCGAAGTGGAGCTCTCCGAGGCCATTTTCGGCATCGAGCCCAATGCCACTGTCGTCCATGAGACCGTGAAGAACCATCTGGCCAACTGCCGTCAGGGCACTCAGAGTGCACTGACCCGGGCCGAGGTCTCCGGCGGCGGCATTAAGCCCTGGCGCCAGAAGGGCACCGGCCGCGCCCGTCAGGGCTCCATCCGCGCCCCCCAGTGGACCCACGGCGGTATTGTGTTCGCTCCCAAGCCCCGCGACTACAGCTACACCCTCAATAAGAAGGTCAAGCGCCTCGCCTTGAAGTCCGCCCTGTCTTCCCTGGCTGCCGAGGGGAATATCATTGTGGTGGATGGCTTGGACCTCGCCGCAATCAAGACCAAGGCCATGGCCGCCTTCCTGACCGGGCTGAACGCCGGCAAGAGCGTTCTGGTTACCCCTGAGGTCAATGAGAACGTGGTCAAGTCCGCCCGGAACCTTCCCGGCGTCACCACCACTACCGCCAAGCTGCTCTCGGTCTATGATCTTGTGAACGCCAAGTCGTTCATCGTGGACAAGGCTGCACTGGCTATCATCGAGGAGGTGTTTGCGTAATGGCTACCACCGCTTATGACATCGTAAAGCGCCCCATCATCACCGAGCATTCCATGGAGGGCGCCGAGAACAAGAAGTACACCTTTGAGGTGGCCAAGAGCGCCAACAAAATCGAGATCGCCAAGGCTGTAGAGGAGATCTTCGGCGTGAAGGTCTCCAAGGTGAACACCCTGAACATGCAGGGCAAGAAGAAGCGCACCGGCGCCTATCCCGCCGGCCGCCGCCCTTCCTGGAAGAAGGCAATTGTCACCCTCACCGAGAACTCCAAGACCATCGAGTTCTTCGAGGGCGTGTAAGAGGAGGAGTAGAAAATGGCTATTAAGACATACAAGCCCACAACCCCCTCTCGCCGCCACATGACCGTGTCCGCCTTCGAGGGGATTGACAAACAGGCGAAGCCCGAGCGCAGCCTGATTGAGAACCTGAAAAAGAATGCCGGCCGCAACAGCTACGGCCGCATCACCGTCCGCCACCGCGGCGGCGGCAACAAGAGGAAGTACCGCATCATCGACTGGAAGCGCCAGAAGGATGACCAGGTGGCTGTTGTCACCCGCTTGGAGTACGACCCCCACCGCACCGCCAACATCGCGCCCATCGAGTATGCCGACGGTGTGAAGAGCTATATCCTGGCCCCTGTGGGCCTGAAGGCCGGCCACAAGATTGTCTCCGGCCCCAGCGCAGACATTCTGCCCGGTAACTGCCTGCCCATTGCCAACATCCCCGTGGGCGAGCTGATCCATAACATTGAGCTCTACCCCGGCAAGGGCGCTCAGCTCGTCCGGTCCGCCGGCGTGTCTGCTCAGCTCATGGCCAAGGAGGGCGGCATGGCTCAGGTCCGTCTTCCCTCGGGTGAGGTGCGCTACGTCCGCGAGGAGTGTCGCGCCTGCATCGGTCAGGTGGGCAACACCGACCACAGCAATATCCAGATCGGTAAGGCCGGACGTAAGCGCCACATGGGCTGGCGTCCCACCGTCCGCGGTAGCGTCATGAACCCCAACGACCATCCCCACGGCGGCGGCGAGGGCAAGAGCCCTGTGGGACGTCCCGGCCCGGTCACTCCCTGGGGCAAGCCTGCTATGGGTTACAAGACCCGTAAGAAGAAGGCTAAGACCGAGCAGTTCATTGTCAAGCATCGCAACGTGAAGTAAGGAGGAGTGTAAAAGATGTCGAGAAGCATTAAGAAAGGCCCCTTTTGCGCCCCTGAGCTGCTCAAGCGGGTAGACGCCATGAATCAGGCCGGCGAAAAGAAGGTCCTCAAGACCTGGAGCCGCGCCTCCACCATTTTCCCATCCTTTGTCGGGCACACCTTCGCCGTCCACGACGGCAAGAAGCATGTCCCCGTCTATGTGACCGAGGACATGGTGGGCCACAAATTGGGTGAGTTCGCCCCCACCCGCAGCTTCCGGGGTCACTCCGGTAGCAAGACCGGAAAGTAAGGAGGAGAGATAAGCATGGAAGCCAAAGCAACTCTGAGATACGCCCGCATCTCTCCCCGCAAGGTGCAGATCGTCTGCGACCTCATCAGAGGGAAGAGCGTGGCCCAGGCCAACGCAATTTTGATGTCCACACCCAAGGCTGCCAGCGAGCTCATGCTCAAGGTGCTCAAGAGCGCCGCTGCCAACGCGGAGAACAACCACCAGATGGATCCGGATCTGCTCTACGTCTCCAGCACCTATGCCAATCCGGGCCCCATCATCAAGCGTATGCGCCCCCGTGCCCAAGGCCGTGGGTTCCGCATCAATAAGCGCACCAGTCACATCACCATTGCTGTTGCGGAAAAGGAGGCCAAGTAATATGGGACAGAAAGTAAATCCTCACGGCCTCCGGGTCGGCGTCATCCAGGACTGGGACTCCCGCTGGTATGCTCGCAATGAGAAGGTCGGCGATCTTCTTGTTGAGGACGACATGCTGCGCAAGTACCTGAAGAAGACCCTCTACTCCGCCGGCATCCCCAAGATCGAAATTGAGCGCGACAATTCCAAGGTCCGTATCTACCTGCACTGCGCCCGTCCCGGCGTGGTCATCGGCAAGGGCGGCGCCGACATCGAGATTCTCCGCGCCAAGCTGGAGAAGATGATTGGCAAGAGCGTGGCACTCAACATCGTCGAGGTGAAGAATGTCGACATGAACGCCCAGCTGGTGGCCGAGAATATTGCCCAGCAGCTGGAGAAGCGCATCGGTTTCCGCCGGGCTATGAAGAACGCCATGGGCCGCGCCATGCGTATGGGCGCCCGGGGCATCAAGACCCAGGTGTCCGGCCGTCTCGGCGGCGCCGAGATTGCCCGTACCGAGCACTATCACGACGGCACCATCCCCCTGCAGACCCTGCGTGCCGACATCGATTACGGCTTTGCCGAGGCTGCCACCACCTACGGCCGCATCGGCGTGAAGGTGTGGGTCTACAAGGGCGAGGTCCTGTCCCAGTCCCTGCGCACCACCCCCCGTACCCTCGACACCAAGAACTTCAAGGAGCGGCCTGACCGTCCCCGCCGCAACGACCGGGGTGACCGTAAGCCCGGATTCGGTGACCGTAAGCCCGGATTCGGCGGCGACCGTCGTCCCCAGGGCCAGGGCTTCAACCGGGGTCCCCGTCCCGCCACTCCCGCCACTCCCAAGGAAGGAGGCCAGGGCTAAATGCTGCTGCCTAAGAGAGTCAAGTACCGCCGCGTCCACCGCGGCCGCATGAAGGGCAAGGCCACCCGCGGTAATACCGTTACCTACGGTGAATACGGCCTCCAGGCCACCGAGCCCTGCTGGATCACCAGCAATCAGATCGAAGCCGCCCGTGTGGCCATGACCCGCTACACCAAGCGCGGTGGCCAGGTGTGGATTAAGATTTTCCCCGATAAGCCCGTGACCGAGAAGCCCGCTGAGACCCGCATGGGTTCCGGTAAGGGCTCCCCCGAGTACTGGGTGGCGGTGGTAAAGCCCGGCCGAATCATGTTTGAGATCGCAGGTGTCTCTGAGGAGATTGCCAAAGAGGCGCTGCGTCTGGCCGCCCACAAGCTGCCTGTCAAGTGCAAGATCGTGGCCAAGGAGACCGCCGCGATTGAGAATGGTGGTGAATGAAGATGAAAGCAAGTGAAATTCGTAAGCTCTCCGCCGCTGAGCTGGAGAACAAGCTGAGCGACCTGAAGAAGGATCTTTTCCAGCTCCGTCTTCAGCATGCCACCAATCAGCTCGAAAACCCCATCCGGATCGCGGAGGTCAAAAAAGACATCGCCCGCGTGAAGACTACCATCCGTGAGCAGCAGCTCACAGGCCGATAAGGAGGAACTGAACAATGGAAAACAGAACTTCTTCCCGCAAGACCAGAGTCGGCCTGGTTGTCTCCGATAAGATGGACAAGACCGTGGTGGTGGCCATCGCCGACCGTGTGGCCCACCCCCTCTACAAGAAAATCGTGAAGAGGACCTACAAGCTGAAGGCCCACGACGAGCTCAATGAGTGCAACGTTGGCGACCGCGTGAAGGTTATGGAGACCCGCCCCCTGTCCAAGGACAAGCGTTGGCGCGTGGTCGAGATTGTTGAAAAAGCAAAGTAAGGAGGTGCGGAGATGATTCAGCAGGAAAGCTATCTCAAGGTTGCCGATAATACCGGTGCCAAGGAGATCAAGACCATCCGGGTTCTGGGTGGCTCCGGGCGCAAGTACGGCAACATCGGCGACGTCATCGTGGCCTCCGTCCGTAAGGCCCAGCCCGGCGGCCAGGTCAAGAAGGGCGAGGTCGTTAAGGCCGTCATCGTCCGCAGCGCGTTCGGCGTCCGCCGTGCCGACGGCAGCTATGTTCGGTTTGACGAGAACGCCGCCGTCCTCATTAAGGACGACAAAAATCCCCGCGGCACCCGTATCTTTGGGCCCGTGGCCCGCGAGCTACGCGACAAGGATTATATGAAGATCCTGTCCTTGGCTCCCGAAGTGCTGTAAGGGGGTAGGAGAAACGATGAACAAGATGAGCATTAAGACGGGCGATACCGTCATCGTCCTGTCCGGCAAGGACAAGGGCAAGAAGGGCAAGGTCGAGACTGTCCTCCTCAAGGAGGGCAAGGTGGTTGTGGAGAAGGTCAATGTGGTCTCCCGCCATACCAAGCCACGCCAGCAGGGCGCCGAGGGCGGCATCATCAAGAAGGAAGCCCCCATCTACGCCAGCAAGGTCATGCGCGTGTGCCCCAAGTGCGACAAGCCCACCCGCGCCGCCCATAAGCTTCTGGCGGATGGCAAGAAGGTTGCCGTCTGCAAGAAGTGCGGCGCTGAAATCTGAGAAGAGGAGGAGTAGATTACCATGGCTGATATGCCCAACCTGAAAAGTAAGTACCGCAGCGAAGTCGCTCCTGCTCTTATGCAGAAGTTTGGCTATAAGTCCACCATGCAGATTCCCCACATTGATAAGATCGTGGTCAACTGCGGCTGCGGCGAGGCCCGGGACAACGCGAAGGTCTTGGAGTCCGTCGTCGGCGACCTGACCAAGATCACCGGCCAGAAGGCCATCATCACCAAGGCCAAGAAGAGCGTGGCCAACTTTAAGCTCCGTGAGGGTATGCCCATCGGTGCGAAGGTCACCCTGCGCGGCGACAAGATGTGGGAGTTCCTGGACCGCCTGCTCAATGTGGCACTGCCCCGCGTCCGCGACTTCCGCGGCATCAACCCCAACGCCTTCGACGGCCGCGGCAACTATGCCCTGGGTCTGAAGGAGCAGCTGATTTTCCCCGAGATCGAGTACGATAAAATCGACAAGATCCGCGGTCTGGATGTGGTCATCTGCACCACTGCCAAGACCGACGAAGAGGCAAAGGAGCTCCTGAGCCTCATCGGCGCTCCCTTTACCGGCAAATAAAGGAGGAGAATAAAAAATGGCTAAAAAGTCTATGATCCTGAAGCAGCAGGCCGAGCCCAAGTTCTCCACCCGCCGGTATAACCGCTGCAAAATCTGCGGACGCCCCCACGCCTACCTGCGTGACTATGGCATCTGCCGCATCTGCTTCCGCGAGCTGGCCTACAAGGGCCAGATTCCCGGGGTGAAAAAGGCGAGCTGGTAATACCAGCCGCCTTTCCCCGTGTTTTACCTGCCACGCTCCTCCGGACCGGGCCAATCATACCTGCCCGGCAGCGGAGCGTTTCCCCCAGCCAGTGGTAACAGGTCGGAGCCGCAGACTTCGATACCTTCCGCTGTCACAGGCAAGAGGCCTGTAACTCTAAATAGGAGGTAACACTCATGCACATCACTGACCCCGTTGCCGATATGCTTACCCGTATCCGCAACGCCAGCAACGCGCGGCATGACTCCGTGGACGTGCCCGCGTCCAACATGAAGAAGTCCATCGCGCAGATCCTGCTCGACGAGGGCTATGTCAAGAGCTTCCAGCTCATTGACGACGGCACTCAGGGCGTTATCCGCATAGCCCTAAAGTACCTGGCCCCCGGCAAGGAGAAGGCCATCAGCGGCCTTCGCCGTGTTTCCAAGCCCGGCCTGCGCGTTTACGCCGGCGCCGATGAGTTGCCCCGCGTCCTTAAGGGCCTGGGCATCGCCATTGTCTCGACTTCCAAGGGCGTCATGACCGACAAGGCTGCCCGCGCAGCCCATGTGGGTGGAGAAGTCCTCGCATTTGTGTGGTAAGGAGGAGCATCGAATATGTCTAGAATCGGAAGAATGCCGATCGAGCTCCCCACCGGTGTGGAAGTGAAGATTGGCGACGGAAATACCGTCACGGTCAATGGGCCTAAGGGCACCTTGACCCAGCAGTTCAACAGTAATATCGCCATCCAGCAGGAGGGCAATGTGGTCAGCGTGACCCGGCCCAACGACCTGAAGGAGAACCGCAGTCTCCACGGGCTGACCCGTACCCTGCTCAACAACATGGTGACGGGTGTGTCCAGCGGCTTTACCAAGTCACTGGATGTGAACGGCGTTGGTTACCGTGTGGCCAAGGAGGGCAAGAAGCTGGTCATGAACATCGGTTTCTCACACCAGGTTACCCTGGAGGAGCCCGAGGGCATCACCATCGACGTGCCCACCCCCAACAAAATCATCATCAGCGGTGCCGACAAGCAGCGCGTGGGCCAGTTTGCCGCTGAAGTAAGAGAGAAGCGCCCCCCTGAGCCTTACAAGGGCAAGGGTATCAAATATACTGACGAGGTCATCCGCCGCAAGGAAGGCAAGACCGGCGTCAAGAAGAAATAAGGAGGTGTGCCAAAATGATCAACAGACCAAATACGAATGCTCAGCGGCTTAAGCGCCACAAGAGAGTGCGCGGCAAGATCGCCGGCACGCCCGAGCGTCCCCGCCTCAATGTCTTCCGCAGCGGCGCCAACATCTACGCTCAGGTCATCGACGATGCCGCCGGCGTGACACTGGCTGCTGCGTCCTCTCTGGAGAAGGGCTTCGAGGGCCACGGCGGCAATATTGAGGCCGCCAAGAAGGTGGGCCTGGCCATTGCCGAGCGCGCCAAGGCCAAGGGCATCAGCGTCGTGGTGTTTGACCGCGGCGGTTATCTGTACCACGGCCGTGTGCAGGCTCTGGCCGAAGGCGCCCGCGAGGGCGGCCTGGAATTCTAAGGGAGGAGGAAACGTAATGGCTAGATTTGAAAGAGAACCCAGCGAGTTCAGCGAGAAGCTCGTTTCCCTGAACCGGGTTTCCAAGACCGTCAAGGGCGGCCGTATCTTTAAGTTTGCCGCTCTCATGGTGGTGGGCGACGGCAAGGGCCGCGTGGGCTTTGGCCTGGGTAAGGCCGCCGAGGTGCCCGAGGCGATCCGCAAGGGCATTGAGGATGCAAAGAAGAACCTGCAGACCATCACCCTCTCCGGCACCACCATCCCCCACGAGACCATCGGCGTGTTCGGCGCCGGCCGCGTGCTGTTGAAGCCCGCCGCCCCCGGTACCGGCATCATTGCCGGCGGCCCCGTCCGTGCCGTCATGGAGGCGGTTGGCATCCATGACATCCGCGCCAAGTGCCTGCGCTCCAACAACGCCCAGAACGTGGTCGCGGCCACCTTCGAAGGGTTGAAGAGCCTTCGCGGGCCCGAGGAAGTGGCCCGCATCCGCGGCAAGCGGGTGGAAGAAATCATTGGTTAAGGAGGTTCAAAGCAATGGCTAAGGCAATCAATCTCAAGCTGGTTAAGAGCCTGAACGGCCGCCTCGCCAAGCATAAGGCGACCGCCGAGGCTTTGGGGCTCCGTAAGATCGGTGACACGACCGTACAGCCCGACAACGAGGCAACCCGGGGCAAGATCGCCCACATCGGCTACCTGCTCCAGGTTACCGAGGAAACGTAAGGAGGTGCGCGTCAATGAATCTGCATGAACTCTCTCCCGCCGCCGGTTCCACCCATGCCGCTAAGCGCAAGGGCCGGGGCAATGGTAGCGGTAACGGCAAGACTGCCGGCCGCGGCAGCAAGGGCCAGTGGGCCCGTTCCGGCGGCGGCGTCCGCGTCGGTTTCGAGGGCGGCCAGATGCCTCTGGTCCGCCGCATTCCCAAGCGGGGCTTCAACAATATTTTTGCAAAGCCCCTTGAGGTTATCAATCTCACTTCCTTGAATAAATTTGAAGATGGAGCCACCGTCAACGTTTGCGATCTGCTGGAAAAGGGTATCCTCTCCAAGTGTGAGTACGGCGTGAAGGTGCTCGGCAACGGCGAGATTTCCAAGAAGCTCACCGTCCGTGCCTCCGCTTTCTCCGCCTCTGCCAAGGAGAAGATCGAAAAGGCAGGCGGGAAGGCCGAGGTGGTCTAAGGTGATACAGACCCTTCGTAACGCATGGAAGCTCCCTGAGCTGCGTAAGAAGATCCTCTTCACCGTATTTGCTCTGCTCATCTTCCGTCTGGGCTCGGCCGTACCGGTTCCCTTTGTGAACACGGACGCACTGGGCCAGACGCTGGACAACATGGGTGGGATTTTTAGCCTGCTGGGTGCCATGAACGGCACTGCCTTCTCCATGGCGGCCGTCTTCGCCCTAGGCGTACAGCCCTATATCAACAGCTCCATCATCGTGCAGCTCCTCACCGTCGCCATCCCCGCTCTGGAGAGACTCCAGAAGGACGGCGGCGAGGAGGGCCGCAAGAAATTGGCTGCCATCACCCGCTATGTCACCGTGGGCATCGCTCTCCTACAGGGCTTTGGCTACTTCTCCCTCATCAACTACCAGGGGCTCATCACGGCCCAGGGCGTTCCTGTTTGGCTGGTGGGTGTGATCATCGTCCTCAGCTTCACCGCAGGCTCCGCCTTCGTGATGTGGCTGGGTGAGCAGATTACGGAGTTCGGCATCGGCAACGGCATCTCCATCATCCTGTTTGCCGGCATCGTCTCCCGGATTCCCAGCATGATCAGCAGCATGGTCACCGGTGTGCAGCACTGGGCCAACCCTCTCACCAGCGAGCAGATTACTGCCGTGGGCGAGAGTGCTGCCACACAGTACAGCAATGCCGCCGTCCATCCTGTGGTCGTACCCCTAGTGGTTATCGGCATGCTGGCACTGGTTATTTTCATCGTCTTCATCAATGATTCGGAGCGCCGCATCCCCGTCCAGTACGCCAAGCGCGTGGTGGGCCGGAAGATGTACGGCGGCCAGTCCAGCCACATTCCCATGAAGGTGAGCATGTCGGGCGTTATGCCCATCATCTTCGCCCAGGCCATCGCCAGCCTGCCCGCCACCATCGCAGCCTTTATCCCCGGTGGAAGCGAGTCCACCTTTATGAAGGTATTCGATGCCAACGGGATGCTCTACGCCGTGGTTTACTTCGTGCTCATCCTGGGCTTTAGCTTCTTCTATGCCACCATGCAGTTCAACCCCGTTGAGGTGGCCAACAACCTGAAGAAA
>RRZU011125866.1_pt1 | contig 10172 bp, 8 predicted proteins | sample 2165561 | NCBI WGS metagenome assembly RRZU01 (sample SAMN10456909, study PRJNA506462) | wastewater metagenome | isolation source: wastewater sludge | place: USA: Moscow, Idaho
TAGACACCTATAGACACTAAAAAAGCCTAAACGCTTGCTGCGCCTAGGCTTCATAGATACTTATGGATACTTAGATATCCTTAAATGGTACCAGTGGTCGGACTCGAACCGACACGCTTTTAAAGGCATCGGATTTTGAATCCGACGTGTCTACCAATTTCACCACACTGGCATAAGTGGTTATAGCTTTTAGTATATTGCTTGCTATGTGGGGTCGTATTTTAGCAAATTTTTGAGATTATGCAAGGGGTTTTTTAAATTTTTTTTAAATTGATGGTTTTTTGGTTGTTTGCAGTTTGCAAACCATTTTATACGTTTTTAAACAATATTATACGATTTTCTATAGTATTCTTTGCCTCTAGTCTTATCTTTGATGATTTATGAAAATTCACTGCTTGATGCTGCATTTTGTCTATGCGTTGTTTTGTACGTTGGCTCTGTTGTTGGCAGGGTGCGACGCCCCTGATCGTCATAAAAATGAGCCCGTTATGAATCACCAAGCGGCAAAATCAAATACGTCACTGGTTGCGACTGATAGTGCCTCTGCGCCTGCTAATGATGCCCCGCCCCTTGTTTCTTCAATTCGAATTGCCGCTATTTCAAATTTGAAGATTGCCCTGCCTATTTTGATTGCTGATTTTAATCATTCTTATCCCAATATTAAGATTGAGGCAATTTTTGCCCCCAATAATGTGTTATTTGAACAGGTAAGCCATCACCGTGGTAAGTTCGATATTTATCTGGCAGGTAATGATGCTTTTCCTAAAGCGTTGGCTGCTAAATATGCAGACAGCGGGGTTACCAAGCCGTTTACCTACACCCGCGGGCAGTTGGTGCTTTATAGCCGTCATCATGCCATTGATGTTAGCCCAACGACTACTTTAGATGAATTATTACTGGATAATAAAGCATTTAAACTTGCGGTTTCTAGTCCTCAACACGCGGGGTATGGCATGGCAGCCGAAAATTGGCTTTTGAATCAAAATCTGTTAAACGCCATTAAGCCCAATATTGTATATACGGATAATATTGATGAAACGTTTGCAATGACAGATGAGGGCAATGTAGATTTTGGTTTTGTGAGTTTGTCTCAAGTCTTGAACAAACCTACTAATAACTCGCTACAGGGTATTAATAATCGCCAAACTCATTATGCTATTTTACCCAAAGACAGTTATCCGCCTATTTTGCAGGATGGGGTCATTTTAAATCAGCCCGAGGTCAGCGCCAAATTTGTGGCGTATTTAAAAACAGCAAAAGCGCAAGATGTGCTCACTGAATCAGGTTTTTTGCCAATTTGTACCGCAAGTACCCTGTTACCTGCTTGTAAGTGATAGGCGGTGTTGACCAAGCAGGCAATAAGGGTGGTGGCTAGCAAGTCGGTTTAGGCAAGGTTATTCAATCCCCTGCGTGATAACTTGACGAAATTGACTGGCAAGTTCAGCCAAACGCTGCTGATCTGCTTGGCGGTTTTCATGTATGCCTAGTTGAGAGATGCTACTTGGTATCAGGTGGACATGATAGTGAAACACCGATTGCCCTGCTTCTGCGTTATTTAGCTGCATTTGTATCACACCTTCACGGTTGAGGACTTGGCGCTGGGCTTGTATTACTTTTTTTGCAGTGTTAAATACGGCTTTGATAAAGTCTGGTGGCATGTCTGTGAGTTCAATCGCTTCACATTTTGGAATAACTAGCACGTGACCTTCTGCCATAGGCATGATGTCCATAAAAGCCAAGGTTTTGTCATCTTCATAGACTTTGTGGCAAGGGATTTCGCTGCGAAGAATTTTGGCAAAAATATTTTGGTTATCGTAGTCCATTTTTTTCATCCTTTTTCATCCTTTATTGTGGCGTGGTGGGTTGTGATGTCGTTGGTGGTAGCGTCGTTGGTTTAAAAAAATCCAACACGGTTTCATTGATAATAAATTGGCGTGTGTCATTGAGCATGGTGACGTCATAGTTATGCACAAATGCTAACGCTAGGTCGCGGCTGGGGTCACACCATGCCATTGAGCCATTATAGCCCATGTGCCCAAAGGCGTGCGATACGTCGTGGCAAAGGCTAAATACCCGATGATAACCTAAGCGCCATGCCATGACCGCTGGCATGATTTTGTCAAATTGTTGATTGTGAATTTTGGATAGCTCAGCAAATATAGGCGCTGAAATGATGGCGGTATCCTGCCACCTGCCTTGATTGGCAAGCATGGCGTAGATACGAGCTAGCGCAAAGGCGCTGGCTACGCCGTTAGCGGCAGGTATTTTGGCTTGTAAGGTAGCAGGGTGGTAATAATTAAACTGGCGACTGCCTATTGGCACCAAGGCAGATTTATAGTCTTCCATGTTAATTTGGCTAGGCTGAAAATACAATTCATTGATCGCTTGGGTGGTAAGCGCGGCAGGGTAATGAGTTTGTGCTTGCCACTCATGATAAAATGGCAATGATTGATAAAATCTCAACGTATCGGGGGTGTCTTGGGTTAATACAGGTTTGCTATGGGTTTCTTTTTTACGTAACTGGCTTGCCACTGCCGTCACCCGTGAGGTAGGCACCCCAAAATACGCTTGCCCAACGAGCCCAAGGGGTGCTAGCAGATAATGTTCTAAGGCTTGTTGCAGCGGCATTTGGGTGGCTTTTTCTATCAACCCCCCCAATACCCAACCAGACACCAAGGCACTATAAGCAGCATTTTTTTTGGAGACAGAGTAGTCTTTGTTTGGTGTGTTAGGGTCTTGGTTTGCAGGCATTTTTTCAACCCTAGCTAACATTGTTTCCCAGTCAAGCATGTCTTTGGCATGTTCAGTGATCGAGACGATATTAAATAATCCTGATTCATGGGTTAATATGTCACGCAGGGTAATGGTATTTTTGCCATTTTGCGCAAACTGCTGCCAATAGTGTGCAATGGGCGTATCGTATGCCAAACGCTGATTGCTGACTAACACATGAACGAGGGTCACAAGCACCCCTTTACCTGTTGAAAAGTTGAGTGATAGCGTATCACTTGACCAAGGTATGGGGTCGTGGGTGTGTTTGTCAATATTGGCAGTGCCATGCGCCAATGCGGTGATCAGCTTGCCACCATGAAAAATTACCAAACTGCAGCCACCTGCCGATTGGTTAAGGTCAAATTGTGACAACAGGGCTGTGAGCCTGTCGTTGAGCGCTTGATAACCCATATTATCCTCTTGGTTGATTAAGGTTACAACGTGATTTCAATAATCTCACCCAATAAGTGCGCTTTGGGTGTTTTGACATCGTACACGCCAAAATCAATTTTTTCATCACGGTTATCAAATTTGGCAATAAACTCTACTTCAGAGGGTAAAAAAATTGGTAGTTTAAAGCTAACGTCACACGTGAATTTTTCGGGTAAATCGCCAACCGCGCCCAAACATTTGGCTTTGGTCCACATACCATGCGCAATGGCTTTTGGAAAACCAAACGCTTTGGCAGATAATGGGTGTAAATGAATCAGGTTAAAATCCCCCGATACAAACGCATAACGCCGCCCGATGTCTTCAGGTACTTCCCAAAACTGGTGCATGTCGTTGTCATCAAGCTCAGGCTTATTAGCTGGTAGATTGGCTGTTGTGCTGGTAGCAGGTTTTGGCGCGGTTTTTTTCTTTTGACGAGATAGGTAGGTCGAAGTTCCTTCCCACACGAGCTCATCAGCTTCAAATACTTGGGTAACAAAATCAAACTGCTGACCGCGCTCATGCTCACGTAAGTTGGCAAAACTCACTGCCATTTTAAAGGCTGCCGTATCTTTGATATAGCGATATTGGGTCACGCTGTTTTTGACATGAATTAGCCCAAGCATGGCAAACGGGAATGGCTCTTTTACCATCATGTTCATCTGCAGGGTTTGGGATAATACGGCAAAATAAGTAGGCGGTACATAGCTGTTGTTGTCAAAACCACAAATCTTACGGTAGTCTGCCAAATTGTCTTGATCAATCACCAACTGGGTAACTGTGTAAGTGGCTTCTGGTAGTACCGCTTGCTGGGCTTTTTCATGATCACCGATTGGCAATAAACTTTTGATAATATTGACATAGGTCGTATGTGGCTTAGGTAAACTGTTAAAATTTTGGTTGGACATACCGACTTTCCTTACCGTTAAAAAGTGCTTTTTAAAATTGTGGGCGTTGGGCTAATTATTGGGGTAGCTGCTTGCTTTACCCATGATTGGGTTATTTTATCCTTGATGGGTCATGACGACTAAATTTTTCTATTATAATCGAATGTTGTATGCCAATTGTTGATTTTTTGCATAATCTGACAATTGATTGTCAAGGGCACTTAAAAGACCACTTAAGATGTTGGCGTCATCCGCCTTTTTAAGCGCTATCTGGCAAATAACGCTTGTAAAAAAATCAGTGTCAAAAGAGTCAACACTGATTTTTGTCAATCGTTTACCGTATTAAGGCAAGCACGCTTGGCAAATAGCGAGGGTTAGGCGCCTAGCACGCTTTGACCGCATACTCTGACGATGTTGCCATTGACCCCACCTGAGGCTGGGCAGGCAAGCCACGCGATAGTTTCTGCCACGTCAATCGGCAAACCGCCTTGGCTCATTGAGTTCATACGGCGACCCGCTTCACGAATGGCAAATGGGATAGCCGCGGTCATTTGGGTTTCAATAAATCCAGGGGCAACGGCGTTGATGGTAATACCGTCTTTTAGGGTTGGTGCGGTGGCTTGTACTGCCCCAATCACGCCCGCCTTACTCATGGCATAGTTGGTTTGTCCCAAGTTGCCCGCAATGCCGCTGATAGACGAAACGCAAACAATTCTGGCATTGGGATTGAAGGCTTGATGACTCAGTAGATAGTCGTCAATTTTTTCTTCGGCATTTAGGTTGACATTGAGCACCGCGTCCCACATGGCGTCATCCATTTTGGCAAGGGTTTTATCACGGGTAATGCCTGCATTGTGAATAATACCGTCTAGTCCGCCTCGTTTGGCAGCTGCTTCGGCAATTTTTTGTCCTGCATCATCGGCGGTGATATCCAGGGTTAAGGTAGAGCCGCCAATTTCACCTGCCACTTTTTGTAAATCTGCTTGCTGCGCGGCAACGTCCACACAAATTACATGCGCACCGTCACGCGCTAGAACATGCGCGATCGCTTCACCGATACCGCGACTTGCCCCAGTCACTACCAGCGTTTTATCCTTTAGTGGCTTTTGCCAGTCTACTGCCACCCCATTACCTGCCCCTACGCGCACCACTTGCCCTGAAACATAAGCGGAGCGTGGCGAGGCAAAAAAGCGTAAGGTGGACTCTAAGTTTTCGGCGGCGTGTTCTGCGACATAAATGAGCTGTGCGGTGATACCGCGTTTAAATTCTTTTGCCACTGATTTTACAAAGCCTTCCAACGCACGCTGCGCCGCGGCTTGTGCGATAGACTGACACTGCTCAGGTGGCAGCCCAAGTACCACTACCCTGCCTGATTTTTCAATTGAACGGGCAATGGGGTGAAAAAACGTATACACTTGTTTTAAGTCATCGGCGCTTTGGATACCCGAGGCATCAAAAATAGCGACCTTATAAGTCTGTTCAGCGGTAAAAGCGCTAGCGCTGATATGAGCTTGTGTCAACGCCGCACTGGCTGATTGCGCCGCATCCATAAATACTTGCGCTTGGGTATTTGCCAAAATTTTGGCAATACTGCCAGCCAAGGCGCCATTGAGGCTACTACCAAAAATCACACGGCCTGTAATTGGGGCTTGACCTTCTTTAAAGCGCTCTAAGGTGGTAGGTAGCGGCAAACCCAAATTTTGGGCAATTTTGCGTCCTACCGATGATTGAACAAATTCTGAATAATGGTCTGACATATTAACTCCTTTTTTATTTTGATAAAGCAGCGATTGCACAATCAAGCAGCGTAAGCGCACTGCTTGACAGACAACATAGTGGGTGGCAATCGGTATGCGATTACAATTTTGGTAAATGATTTTGCTAGTATAACCCATTATTCACAAACTTAATATTATATCAATTGGGTTAATTTATAAAATTTTTTTATCAATTAGCCAGTTAATAACAATTTTAGTGATTTTTTATGGTAACATCATGACAGTCTTAAACGCGTTATTGTTTCGTTTAAACTTTTTAATGCCGCTTATTTTATTCACTTACTCTATGAGTGTCGTTTACCTGACTCGCTACAAAGGATTTATTCATCATGGCTGAAAACAAGACAAATTCACTTAAAAAAGTCGCCATTATCGGCGGTAATCGTATTCCATTTGCCCGCTCAAATGGTCAATACGCCAACGTTAGCAACAGTGATATGCTAACCGCCGCGCTCAACGGCTTGGTTGAGCGTTATAATTTGCAAGATAAGAGATTGGGTGAAGTGGTGGCAGGTGCGGTCATCAAATTAAGCCGTGATATCAACCTAACCCGTGAGTGTGTACTTAGCACTGCGTTGAGCCCCCAAACCCCTGCTTATGATATCTCGCAAGCGTGCGGCACGGGGCTTCAAGCCACCTTTGCGGTGAGTAATAAAATTGCGCTGGGGTTGATTGATTCAGGAATTGCAGGGGGTGTGGATACTACCTCGGATGCACCGCTAGGCATTGGTGATGGGCTGCGTAAAGCCTTGCTAAAACTCAATAACGCCAAAACCAATCAACAACGCCTCCAAGCGATTTTGAGCATCAACCCCAAAGATTTGATTGACGCGCCGCAAAATGGCGAACCACGCACCAAGCTATCGATGGGCGACCACCAAGCCATCACCGCGCTTGAATGGGGCATTTCTCGTGAAGCGCAAGATGAACTTGCCTTTAATAGCCACAAAAATCTGGCACGCGCCTATGACGAAGGGTTTTTTGATGACCTGATGACTCCATTTAAAGGCTTGACCCGTGACAACAACTTACGCCCAGATATTTCGCTTGAAAAACTGGGGTCACTCAAGCCTGTGTTTGGCAAGAAAAACGCCAATCCAACCATGACCGCGGGCAACTCAACCCCACTTACCGATGGTGCCTCATGCGTACTACTTGCCAGTGACGACTGGGCGGCAAAAAATAACCTCAAACCACTTGCCTACATCACCCACCAAGAAACCGCAGCTGTAGATTTTGTTGGTAAAAAAGGGGTAAAAGAAGGCTTACTTATGGCACCTGCCTATGCGGTACCACGCATGTTGGCACGCGCAGGTCTTAGCTTGCAAGATTTTGACTATTATGAAATCCATGAAGCCTTCGCCTCACAAGTGCTATCAACCCTTGCGGCATGGGAGGATGAAAGCTTTTGTAAAGAGCGTCTAGGTCTTGAACAGCCCTTAGGCGCGATTGACCGCAGCAAACTCAACGTCAACGGCTCATCATTGGCGGCGGGGCATCCTTTTGCGGCTACAGGTGGGCGCATCTTAGCAAGCGCTGCCAAACTACTTGACCAAAAGGGCTCAGGTCGTGCCTTGATTTCTATTTGTGCAGCAGGCGGTCAAGGGGTAGTGGCTATTTTGGAAAAGTAAGCCACCCGTGATGATACGACACCCTTAAAACTTCATCATATAAAAAAAGGCGAGCAGAGTTCTCGCCTTTTTTTACACTTTTTATGCCTGTTTTGTGGGCATTATAACCATTAAACTTGGCTCAATTAGTTAAATCAATGGGTTAGCTAAATTTGATAGGTTTTTCATCCGCATCGTTGTTAGGCTTATTGGGGTAATGATGATCATGCCCAATATCACAATCTTCTGATTCTTTTTTGGGACGATGGATAAAGCCCGTTCGCTCATCAATTGGTAAAAACTCGTGTTCCCACACCATGACTGCTTGCATACAAGTTTGACGCTGCTCGTCTGTCAAGCGGCTACCATCTTCCCATTTGCTAAGAGCAATGGCGGTACGAAATTTTTCTACAATTTCGGGCGTTAAGGCGGATAAAATGGCTTGTTTGTCCATTGCTAACTTGTCCTTGTAAAAATTGTTAAATGGCAGTAACTATGGTCGTAATTATGGCAGTAATTATAGCAAAAACTCCCGCCAAAATCTATTTTACCAAAACCGTCGCCGCGCTTGGGGCGTTTACTCTTGTATGGATTTTTGCTATGGTAAAGGCAACGTTTTACTGATACCCACCACCAAAAAAATCGCCAAGCACGCTAAAAACGACCGAAACCCCCTCTAAAAACAATGCAAAAAGTGACCCCCTATGCCTGCTGATACCAAAACCGCCGCCATACCCTTAATCAACTATTTCCCCCGTGGCAGTCTTACCCTTGCCATCGCGGTTAGTGCGGTACTGTTTGGCGCACCCAGTCAAGCTGCAAGCCCGCTAACACCCACCACTACTGTAGCAGATGCCCCTTTTTTAGCAACCTCCACTTTGGCAACCCCTGCCCGTACTGCATCCGCTAGCATCAGCCGCTTATCTGACGCGCTGCAGCAAGCCCAGCAAGAGCAGCTTGCCAGCCATCGTGCTTGGCAGCGGCTACTGTATTACCCAGAGCCTAGCCCATCATTCACCACCACTGGGCAAACCCACCCTAGCCGCGTGGTCAATCGCTTTAACCCACTTAGCCAGCAGCAGCAGTTTTTTATTCACCCAGCAGGCGCAACCAATCCCCAAGCAGAATTAGACAGTCTGCTCACCGCGCTATTTAACCCAACTGATACAGGCAATGGCGCTGCCCAGTGCCGCTTTCCTGCACGCAGCCAGTGGCTCATCAACACTCTGGGTATTGATCGTGCGGCGTTGCCCAAGGTGGACTGCTCAGATTTGGGGGCTTGGCTAAACAAAATTCAGCCTGCCTCGGTGTCAGTTATTTTTGCCAGTGAGTATTTAGATAACCCTGCTTCAGCGTTTGCGCATAGTTTTTTGCGATTTGACAACCCAAATATCAACAACCAATACTACCTCAATTTTACCCCAAAAGTAACGGACGGCGAGCCTTTTGCCAAATTTGCCTATAAGTCTAGCATAGGGGGTAACGCAGGCGAGTTTACCATGACCAACTACGCCAAAGGCATTGCCGATTATGTGCAGCGAGATGGGCGCGATGTGTGGCAATACCAGCTAAACCTTAGCGATGCGCAAGTTCAGCAGCTAGCCTACCAAACATGGGAAATTAAAGACCAAATTTTGCCGTATTATTTGCTAAAAGATAATTGCGCTTCTGAAATTTTGGTATTGCTTAATGGTTTATTTCCCCAAAAAAACTACTTGGCAAACAACAGTCCCATGGTTTCACCTGCCCAAGTCGTACGGTTATTACAAAAAGAAGGCTTGATTAGTACCACCGCATTTACCCCTTCTAAATACACCTCTAGGCAAGCCTACCTCAATCAGCCGCATGTTTATGATGACAAGGCGGCTACCAAGCCCCTGTCTAGCAATACCGTGGCTAATCTTACCAACCGTGGCAACCCTGCCCTTGCCAATCCGTTAAGCCGATTTGATATTGGCACGCACCACCAATCAGCAAATCACACAGATAATACAACACAAACAAGCCACCATGCTTTGACGCTTAATTACCGTTTGGTGTATCACGATGCATTGGATAAAACCGAGGGTTATCCGATTGGTAATCAGCTAACGGCACTCAGTGCCAGTATTTCGCTCAGCGATAGCGACCGTCTAGACAAATTACAATTGCAGCAGTTGGGACTGTTTGATGTGCGGGTATTACACCCCATCAATAGCGCCCAAAAAGGCAATAGTTGGGGTGCGAATGTCGGATTACAGCGGGTATTTGATGGAATCGGGACGGATGCGCGTGACCACTTGGTTACCAATGTGAGCGCGGCGCTTGGCAAAAGCTATGCCCTTGGGCAGCCTCATGACCCTCATCAATTAGGCGAATTGCCTGCCAATATTTGCTATGGGATGACGTCATTGGCAGCGCAATTTGGCAAGGGCATTTACCATGGTTATCGGACAGGGCTTGGCATTAATCTAGGCTGTATGGCAGAGTTAAATCCTGATTGGCGAACCACTGCCGAGCTAAAATTACCTTACTGGCTAAGCGGTGATAGCACAAGCGAACGCTACTGGCAGCCCAAACTTGATATCGGCACACAGTATGATATTAACCGTCATCACGCTATCCGCGTCACCGCTAGCCGTGAATGGCTACCAAACTCCGCTCATAGCAAACACCTCGATGAAGTGACACTAAAGTGGCTACATTACTTTGAATAA
>RRZU013363886.1_pt1 | contig 10170 bp, 7 predicted proteins | sample 2165561 | NCBI WGS metagenome assembly RRZU01 (sample SAMN10456909, study PRJNA506462) | wastewater metagenome | isolation source: wastewater sludge | place: USA: Moscow, Idaho
ATTTATAAAAATAGATTTTCAATTTTTAGTAAATTTATTGCTTACAAATTCAACTCCAAAATACAGAAGTGTTTTACTTAAAAGATATATGCTAAAAACAACAGATTTGATAAATGATTATTTATTGAAAAATGTAAGTTTTTTTAAAGATGAATATCAAGCAATTGTAAAATGAGATAGTTTAGCTCAGGTTTCAAGCCAAACTTTAGCAAATTTAACCAATATAGACAAAGCTTGTGAAATGCTTGTTTTACGTCCACTTGTGATGTTTGACAAACAAGATATTATTAACATCACAAAACAAATTTGAACTTATGAATTTTGTCAAAGTATTCCAGAATATTGTTCAGTAGTTTCTCTTAGTCCAACAACAAAATCTCAAATGGAAGTTATTTTGCAAGAAGAGAAAAAAATTGATGAAATATTTTATAAAGAAGTTTTAAAAAATATAGAAGTTAAAAAAATAATTGATGTTTTAGATTTTGAAAATTCTGATTTTGAAATAAAAATTACTCAAGAAATAGCAAAAGATGACGTTATAATAGACATAAGAGAAAAAGAAATTATTCTAAAAAAACCTTTAAAAATAGACGGAAATACTATTTTAAATATTCCATTTTTTGAAATTAATTCAAAATTTGAAACATTGGATAAAGACAAAAATTATTTACTTTATTGTGAAAAATGAGTTTTGTCTAAATTACATTATTTATATTTAAAAGACAAATGATACAATAATTTGGCTGTTTATAGGCCAGAATAGTTTACTAAAATTTAGAGAGTTATTAGGAAAGTAAGCTATATAAAATTACAAATTTATAGATTTTTTTTACATAATATTCGTAAATAAAAACTAAAAATTTTTCAAAACTCGCTTAAAAGCTCAAACAGTTGAAAAATTTTTGTTTTTATATTTACTCATATTATTAAAAATCTAATATTTTTCATTTTACATAGCTTACTTAAAAATTTTAATTCTAAAGATATTAGTATTGCTTGGATTTCAATAAAAAATTGAAAAAAATGTAAAATATGTATAATAAAATAAATTAGATTTTAAATAAAAAATAATGTGAATTAAATCTTCAAAAGAACCAAAAGTACAAAGAATTATTGAGCCAAAAGCAAAAGAAATAGATTTAAATGAAGCAAGTTTGAGACCTAAAAATCTATGAGATTATGTTGGACAAGAATTATTAAAAAAACATTTATCAGTTTCTATAGCATCAGCAAAAGTTAGAAATACAAGTTTAGAACATTTGCTTTTTTATTGACCTCCAGGTTTATGAAAAACGACATTGTCTAATATAATTGCTTTAGAAATGTGAAGTAATTTAAAAATAACTTCTGGTCCTGCTATTGAAAAACAATCAGATTTGGTAAGTATTTTGTCTAATATTGAAACTTGAGATATTTTATTTATTGATGAAATACATAGATTAAAGCCACAAATTGAAGAAGTTTTGTATACGGCGATGGAAGATTTTGCTATTGATATAATTGTTTGAAAATGAACTTGAGCACAATGAGTTAGAATGCCTGTAAATAATTTTACTTTAATTTGAGCAACAACAAAATTATCATCACTTTCTAGTCCATTAAGAGATAGATTTTGAAATGTTATGAAACTTGATTTTTACAATGCAATGGAATTAGAAAGTATAGTTTTTAGAAATTCAAAGTTGTTAAATTTAGATATTTCTCAAGAGCTTGTAGAAGCGATTTCTTGCAGAAGTAGAGGAACTCCTCGTATTGCAAATAGATTATTAAAAATTATTAGAGATTATTTAATAATTTGATTTGATTTAAGTGAAAATAATTACGAAAAAATATTTTTAGATTTGTGAGTTGATGAACTTTGACTTGATTATTTAGATAAAAAATATTTACAAAATTTAGTTACAAAATTTGGTTGAGGGCCAGTTTGACTTTCTACAATTGCTTCAACTTTGTGAGAAGAAGAAGCGACAATTGAAGATGTTGTAGAGCCTTATTTATTACAAATTTGATTTTTAGAAAAAACTTCAAGATGAAGAAAAGTGACTGAAATTTGATTAAAACATATTTCAAAAAACATTTAGAATATAATTATTATTTTTATGTCATTTTGGCAAACACAAAGTTGGAAAAATTTATTATTAAAATCAAATCAAGCAAGTGAAGTTTTTGAAATAGATTGAGTTTTTGTAGAAAAAAGAAGTATTTGACTTGGAAAATACGGACTTTTTGTTTTAGGTTTAGATAAGGAATTTTCTTTAGAACTAGAGCAAAAATTAGTATTACTTTGTAAACAAAAAAATTGTTTATTTATACAAGTTGAAGATTTGGATTATGAAAACTTATCACAAAAAAAATATGAATTTTTTAAATTTTGATTTTATAAAAAATTTATAACACCTTATACAGCAGTAATTGATTTAAGTAAAAATATAGATGAAATTTTAGCTTTAATGAAGCCAAAATGAAGATATAATATAAAGTTAGCTGAAAAAAAATGATTAAAATCAGAAATTGTACAAAAAACTCAAGAAAATATAAAAATATTTTATGATTTGATGTTAGAAACTACTTCAAGAGATAATTTTAACGGAAATAAATTAGAATATTATGTCGATTTTTTAGAAAATATAAAAAATTCTGAATTAATTTTTGTTTATTTTGAAGAAAAAGTTGTTTGTGCTTGAATTTTTGTTTTTAATAAGGAAATAAGTATTTATTATTATTGAGCTTCAACTTCGAATAAAGTTTATAGAAATTTGATGTGACCTTATTTGATGCAATATTTTGCGATACAAAAATCAATGGAAATTTGATCTAAAATTTATGATTTTTTATGAGTTGCAACACCTGGAGAATTAAATTCACATTTGGCTTGAGTTACTGATTTTAAGCTAAAATTTACAAGTGATGTTAGAAATATTTCTAATTCATATATTTTTATAAATAATAAATTTTTATATTTTATTATTCAAATTTTAAGAAAAATAAAAAAATAAAACCGTAAGGTTTTATTTTTTTTATGCTATAACAGCTTCTTTTTTTGTTTTATTTTCAGGATTATTGTTAGTGTTATTAGGTTGTCTTAAAGCTTTTTCAAGTTTTATAGTATCAAGTCTTCAATCTACAAAATATAATTCTTTAAATTTTTCAAATAAATTATTGTTTGATTTATTATTTAAACCTTTAAACGCAGTATTTGATTTATTTAATTCATCAAATTGTTTTTTAATATCTTCTAATGTTCAATTGTTAGGATTAAATCAAGCAGATTTAATAATTAGTGATAAAAAATTTATAGTATCTTGTTTATTGAATTTTTGGCTATCTGGTTTTAAGGCTTCTCATCATTTTAAATTTGAAATTACTCAAAAAATTTCCTCTCTAATTTCACGAAAATCATTTGCTCATAGTTCGTTTAATGTAAGTACAAATTTATTTAAGTTTTGTTTATATTTTCTATTTTCTTGTAATTTTAAATCAACAGAAGTTGGTTTATATAATATTCAATTTTCTCAAGTTTTATATAAAACTCAATTACTTGTATTAACAAAATTATTGTGTTCATAATTTTCTCTTCTAATTGAAGCTAATTCTTGATAGTTATGTTTTCAATTTATATTAGAATTGTTATTTTCTTCATCTTCTTTCTTTTTTTCTTCATTTTCAATAATTTCTTTTACTCAATTTAACTTTTTATTGTTATAAGCTGAAATATTTTCATAATGTCTCAGTTTTTTATCTAAATACTCATTAACGGCTCTGTTCTTTTGTGCTACTTCTTCAAAAGTGGTTTTTCATTTTAACAAATCTTCTTTTTGGTCAACTGTTGCTTGGTTATATGTAGTAACTTTTATATTTGCAAGATTTGCTTTTTCTCAGCTTGTGATAACTTCTTTTTTAGAGACTTCAACTTCTTTTTTTAAATCTTTTATTTCTTTATTAATTTTATTAGCAACATCAGTATCTCATTTAATTTTAGCAATTGCAAGAACTTCAGTTTTTGTATTTAATTCACTTTCTATTTGTTGTTTTTCTATTATTGCTTCAGCATGTTCTTTTTCTTTTATAGCTGCATCTGCTCTAAGTTCTGCTGCATAGTATTCTCTTAATGGTAAATCGACATTATTTCACTCACCAAATGCTCAAATTTTTCTTACTAGATTTTTTATATCGATAGGATCTTTGTTTAATCAATCACTTATATCTTTTATTAAATTATCTTTAGCAAGTAATAATAATTCTATTTTTTGCTGTTTATTTTCTTCTGTTAGAAGTTTATCATTTTTAATTGAGTCAATTTTTAGGTTTGTCATATTGCTTATTGAAGTTCAAACTTCTTGTACAATTTCAATAGAACATTTATGAATAAATAGTGTTAAAGTTTTACCAAGTTGAAATTTTTTATCATCAGGAATATCTTTATTTTCAAACATAACTTTTATTTGTTCAACAATACTTTCAGTACTTCTGAAAATTTTCACTGTTTCAACAAAATCTTTTAATCAATTATTTAGTAAAATATCTTTTGTAATTCAACTAAATTCAATTCACTCATTTTCCCATAAGTTTCCTAATCACATCAAAAAATTAGGAGGAAAATTATTTATTAAAAATTCTTCATTTAAATTTCATTTTGATTTTAAATATAAAAAATAATTTCCTAAAGCTTTTGAATTAATATCTTTAATATCTTTTGTTTTTAATTCTTGTTCAAAATCAGAAATTTTAATTATTTTGTTTCATTCTAAATTATCATATCATTGTATATAAGTTTTAGAATAAGCATCATTATCCAAAGCTTTTTTAATAGCAATTTTAGATAATAAATCAGCTTGATTTTGATTTGTTACATCTTCAATAGAAAAGTTTGTCAATTCATCAATAGTTTTTGATAAATAACTATCTTCAGCACTATTAGCTTGAACTTTTCAAAATTTTTGATAATTTTTGTTTAAATAACTTATAGCTCATAAAGCTTCATCTGAAGTATAATCTTTTGCTTGTTTAGTTCTTAAGTCAAGAGATTTTTCTTTTGAATCACTAGCACTAGAACGTTCAAACCAATCTTTTACTTTTGTTTGTAAATCTTTTTCTTCAATAATATTTTCACTTTGAGCTAATTTTATAACATCAGATAATTCTAAAACAATTTCTTGCCTTTCAGCTAAAGAAATTTTTTTATCATTTTCGTAACTTTGAGTTATGATTCTAAACAATTCTTCGTAATTTTTTCTGAATTTTAAATATAAATCAGTATTTCATTTTGCTTTAACAATATCCAAAATAGCTAAAGCTTCTTTTATTACTCATTGAACTTCATTTCAATTAACATCTCTATCAAAAATATTATCAACTTGCTTTGATAATGATTTAAAATTTTGTTTTAAATTTTTAGCATCAGTTTCGATGTATGCTGAAAGTTTTTCATTTTGTGATAATCAGATATCTGTAGCCATATTTTTATATTTATTTTTATTTTTTAAATTTTAACACAAATATTTTTAAAAATCAAATTTAGACTTTTTAGTGTTAAATATTGTTTTTATTTTACCATAATATTTTTTTATAAACAAATAACTGAAGCTAAAAAATGAGTAATTTGTATTGACAAAAAAATATAAATATTTCTAATAAATAAAAAATACTTATTTGATTTGAAAAAAAAAGCTTTTTGGCTAAAATAAACACAATTTTAATTTATATAAACAAAATAATATGAATATAACTAGTAATGATATTAGAAATAAATATTTAGAATTTTTTAAATCTAAAAATCACGCAATAATTCCTTCTGCTTCAGTAGTTCCTGAAAATGATCCAACTGTTTTATTTAACACAGCTTGAATGCAACCATTAGTACCATATTTACTTTGAGAATCTCATCCACTTTGAAAAAGATTGGCTGATTATCAAAAATGTATTAGAACTTGAGATATTGATGATGTTTGAGATAATACTCATTTAACATTTTTTGAAATGCTTTGAAATTGGTCATTATGAGATTATTTTAAAAAAGAATCAATTGCTTGGTCTTTTGAATTTTTAACTTCAAAAGATTGGTTAAATATTGACCCAAAAAAAATAGCAGTAACAGTTTTTGCTTGAGATGAAAATGCACCAAGAGATGAAGAATCAGCACAAATTTGGAGAAGTTTATGAGTTACAAATATTTCATATTTAGATAAAAAAGACAATTGGTGGGGACCAGCTTGACTTACTTGACCTTGTGGACCAGATACTGAAATATTTTATTGGGTTTGAAAAGATGAATTTCCAACTGAGTGAAGTACAGTTTGAAATGATGAAAAAAATTGGATGGAAATCTGGAATAATGTATTTATGGAATATGTTAAAGACGAGGCAGGAAATTTCAATAAAGCTGCAATGCAAAATGTAGATACTTGAATGTGACTTGAAAGAATTACAAGAACTTTAGTTTGAGCTCCATCAGTTTATGAAACAGATGTGTTTTTAGATATTATTGCTGAAATTTCAAAAGTTTTATGAGTTCCATACAATGACGAAACTCAAAATGAAATAAGAATTATAGCTGATCATTCTAGAACTGCTGTAATGATGATTAGTGATTGAGTTGTTCCATCAAATGTTGACCAATGATATATTTTAAGAAGATTATTAAGAAGAGCAATTAGAAGCTGATATAAATTAGGTTTTAGCTGACAATTTATGTCAAAAATAGCTTTAGTTGTTATAAAAAAATTTGAAAATATTTACGAATCTGTAAAAAATAATTCTGATAAAATTATTCAAGAAATAGAAACTGAAGAAAAACAATTTTTATCAACTTTAGAAAAATGATTAAAAGAATTTGATAAATTAGTAAAAGGTTTTGAAATTGCATTTGAAAGAACTTGAACAAAAGTTGAAGTAATCTCTGGAGATAAAGCATTTAAACTTTATGATACTTTTGGTTTTCCAATTGAAATGACTCAAGAATTAGCTATAGAAAAAGGTTTAAAAGTTGATAAAAACTGATTTGATGAAGCATTTAAAAAACACCAAGAATTATCAAGAGCTTGAGCTGAACAAAAATTTGCTTGAGGTTTAGCTGATAATTCTGAAACTACAACAGCACTTCATACTGCAACTCATTTGATGTTGGCTTGACTTAGAAAAGTTTTAGGAAATCATGTTCACCAAGCTTGATCAAATATAACTGCTGAAAGATTAAGATTTGATTTTACTCATCCAGATAAAGTAACTCCAGAGCAATTAGCTGAAGTTGAAGCTTATGTAAATAATGCAATTTCTTCAAATGCAACGATGATTTTAGAAAATGTTAAAAAAGTTGATGCACAAAATGATGAAACAATAGAAGCTAGTTTTTGGGAAAAATATCCTGAAACAGTTAAAGTTTATACGTTAAAAGATGCTGCGGGAGTTGTTTATACAAAAGAACTTTGTTGAGGGCCACATGTTGAAAATACTTCTACTATGTGAAAATTTAAAATTCAAAAAGAAGAAGCTTCTTCGAGATGAGTTAGAAGAATTAAAGCAATTTTAATAAAATAATTTTAAAATATGACTAATAATTGACTAAATATTCAACAAAATTTTATAAAATCAATTTATAATGAAGAAACAAAAGTTTCATGAGTTATGCTAAATTCTGAATTATTAAAAAATTTTAAAGATTGAGATTATAATTCTTTTATTTTAAATTTAAGAATATATTTTAGCATGAATTATTTTTGAAAAAAAATTTCTTGAAAAGATGTATTGAAAATATTAATTCATTTTAAAAATACTTTAGAAAAAAGAAAAATAGATAATTCTAGAGATATTTTAAAAAGAAAAGTATTATATTTTTTAAATTGAAATTTAAGTGATAAAGAAATAGATGTTGAAAAAAATAATATATTAGAATTTTTATGAGAAAAAATTAAATTATTTAAATTAAATGAAAATGTTTTTTTTCCATGAACAGAAGTTAGTGAATTATTAGTTATTGATTATAGCGTTAATGATTTTGAATAAAATATTATTTAATAAAAAAATATGCCACAAAAAATTAATATTACAACAATAGGTTGAGGTTCTGGTACATTCAATGTAATTTACTGATTAAAAAAAGCATTAAAAAAAGAAAAAAGAAATCTTGCAACTATTATTGCAATGACTGATTCAGGTTGAACTACTTGAGAAATTAGAGATAAATATTGAGTTTTACCACCTTGAGATATTAGACGTGCCATTTGTGCTTTAGCTTGAGATACTTGAACTGTTAGAAAATTATTTGAGTACAAATTTAAAGATGAAGAATGAGTAATTTGATGAAATAAAATTTGAAATATTTTACTTACTGCTCTTTGAGATATTGGTTGAAGTTTTGAAGCTGGACTTGATATTGCTTGTAAAATGTTTGATGTAGAATGAAAAATTTTACCTGTAACTTTAAAAGATGTTCATCTTTGAGTTAGATTTGAAGATGGAACTGAAGTTATTTGAGAAAAAAATATTGATATAAGTGATAAAAATGATTTTGAAAGAAGTCATAATATAAACCAAAATGTAGTTGATGCATTTTTAGTTTGAGGTGATTGAGAATTAAATCCAAGAGCTTATGAGGCTATTATGAGCAGTGATTATATTATTTTAGGGCCAGGGGATTTTTATACAAGTATAGTTCCAAATTTATTGTCAAAATGAATGAAAGAAGCATTACAAAAAACTCCAGCAAAAATCATTTATATTTGTAATATAATGACAAAAAAATGAGAAACTACTACTTATGAGCTTAAAGATTTTATAGATAATATAGAAAAATACGCTTGAAAAGTTATTGATTATGTTTTTGTAAATAACTGAAAAATAAGTGATGAATTAATTGAAAAATATAAAACTGAAGAATGAAAAAAGCCAGTAAAAGTAAAAGAATGAGATAATTTCGAATGGAAAACTTATAAAATTATTCAAAGAGATTTTATAAATGAATCTGATGTTGTAAGACATGATCCAATTAAATTAGCAAAAACTATTTGTGATTTAGTAGACTGATGGATAAAATAAAAAGCGACTTAAGTCGCTTTTTATTTTATATATAATCTTAATAAGAAGTTTAGTAATTCCATAAACCCCATATATTCATATAATAATCATAAATTTCTCTAGATTTATGTTCATCTCATTGATTTAATAAGCTTTGAGAATATAGAGAAATCACTTCAACTAATTTAATTTTCCATATTTGAGTATCATAACATTCAGTAATATTTTCATTATTATTATGAGATGAATCAGTAGTATCAGAATTGTTAATAAATCTTAAATTATCATTAGATTGAAAATTTTTAATTAATCATTCACAGTAAATTATTCAAGATTTGAAATCTTTTAATTCAAAAACTAAATATTTATATTCTTGTTCTCTTATTTCATCAATTTTTTTTCTCCAATAAATCAAATCATTTGATAAATTAGCTAAAAATAATATATTTTCCTTAGTTCAAAGTTTTTGTAGTCTATTTTTTTCTTTTTCTTGGATTTGTTCAATAATTTCTTGGCAAGCATTTATTGCTAAAGGAAAAATTTTTGATTTTAAATAATTTTCAACTAAAATTTTTTGTCAATTTTCATCAATATCGACATCTCCAGTTTGTAAGGGATTTTTGTCTAATAAAGAAATTGTAGTTCTTTTTATATCATAAGTAGTATCTCAAATACGACTTATTTCTGAAGGAATATAAGTTTCAGTAGAGTAAGATTCAAGCATATATTTTACGGATAAAAATATAATTAATAATATAATATACTAAAAATTATAAAATCAAACTTTTTTTGGCTTTTTTATCACATTTTTTTAATTTTATGTTCTAATTATGTGTTCAATAAATGTTAAAAACTTTATTTTGGCTTATTTAAAGCATTTTAACTTTTTAATCAATATCATTTTTTAAACAAAAAATAACATCACATATATAGTAAAATATTGGCAATTATGATAGTAATTAGTGATAAATATACATTTGCCTCACTAAATCATAAAAAACTATATCTAAGTCAATTTACCATATAATAAATTGGGTTTATGTGACTTAAAATATTCCAAATTCAAGTTAAACTAGAAATTGGATAAAAAACTCAAGCTAAATAAACCATTGGAGTTATTATAAAAGTTGGAATTAAGTTTATATCATCAAAACTTTTAGC
>RRZU011499808.1_pt1 | contig 10169 bp, 9 predicted proteins | sample 2165561 | NCBI WGS metagenome assembly RRZU01 (sample SAMN10456909, study PRJNA506462) | wastewater metagenome | isolation source: wastewater sludge | place: USA: Moscow, Idaho
TATCAAATGTGGCAAAACAACCGAAATCTACTCGCGCGTGGTTGGATTTTTACGCCCAGTTTCGCACTGGAATGACGGCAAGCAAGCCGAATTTGAGATGAGGGAACACTATGACAAAGCCATCGGCGCCGAACAATTCGCTGCACCAGCCGCCGTGTAATGTGCCAGTTGGCGGCATCCAAAAGCTTTCGTTGGTGGATTTTCCGGGGCATGTGGCGGCAGCACTGTTCACTGCCGGGTGCAATATGCGCTGCGGTTACTGTCACAATCCCGAGTTGGTACTGCCAGAGCGACTGGCGCCAAGCATCCCGATCGACGACATCATGTTGTTTTTGCAGTCACGCGTCGGGCGGCTTGACGGCGTGGTAGTGAGTGGCGGTGAACCGACGATTCATGATGATCTGCCAGAGCTGATTCGGCGCATCAAGGCACTGGGGTATGACGTGAAATTGGACTCGAACGGGACGCGACCAGAGATGATTCGCCAGTTGATCGACGACAAGCTGATCGATTTTGTGGCGATGGATATCAAGGGTCCACTGGAAAAATATCAGACGATTGCGGCGCGACCGATTGACCTAGATGCGGTACAGGAGACGATCGCGCTGTTGATTTCGAGCGGCATCGGGCACGAATTTCGGACGACCATCGTGCGAGAACAGCTCGAGCCGAGCGATTTTCACAAAGTGGGTGAAATGGTGCGCGGCGCGAAGCGATTTGCCCTGCAACACTTTCGTCCCGGCAGTACGTTGGCGCCGCAGTTTGAGCAAGCCTCGACGTTTAGCGAATCGGAATTTCAAGAGACCAAAACAATCATGGAAGGGTATGTGGACGAATGCGTGATTCACTAAGTGTCAAAATCCTGAACATTCGCCAGGAAAATCCTGAGGTTGTGACGCTGTATTTTGCGCGACCATTTGACTTCGTCGCAGGCCAATACATCAGCGTGTATATCGCAGGCAGCGCCGTGAAAACTGGCAAAGCCTATAGTTTGTCGAGCCGCCCGTTTGACGAATTGGCATCGATCACGGTGAAGAATGTTGGCGGTGAGTTTTCATCGTATCTTTGCTCGCGACAGGTGGGCGATGTGCTGCAAATCAGCCAGGCGTATGGTGATTTCAATCCACGCACGACGCGCCCGCTAGTTGGTATCGCGGCGGGGTGTGGGCTCGGTCCGATTTGGAGCGTGTTGACTGATGAAGGTGCGACGCAGCAGCGAATGTTGTATTTTACACATCGATCTCCAGAGTTTACGGTGTTTGACGAGGAATTGGCGCAGTCGGATATTGATGTTCGGCATTTCAGTACGCAGCAAAATATCGACGGAATGCCTGGCTGGATGACGGGGCGATTTGATGTTGCAAACATTTTTGCCGAAGCGCCCGGCGACGCACATTTTTTGCTGTGTGGCGCGGTGGATTTTGTGCGCGACGTATGGCAAAAATTGACCGCCAACGGCGTGGATGGTCGAAGTATATCAACGGAGACGTTTTTTGAATCATGAGTGAGGTGGTAGTAACATCGGTGGAGAATATGGAGCAGCCTGCAGAGACTGGAGATATTGTTGCTGCCGAAAGTACGTCGAACCCTGATCTAGCAAATGAAAAAGGTGAAAAACGTAGCGGAGATGATACGCGGGATTGCATGGGGTTGATTGCGTGCGCGAGCTGTTTTTTTGCGGCACAATGTCCGCGGAGCGAAGCGGGTAAGGCACCTGATGACAGCACAGAAGAGTACAGTCTGGAAAAACTATTGGATGACGAGGGCTCTATTGCTGAGATGACTCCGTTGGTCGTTCCTGACCTCTTACCTTCAATTGAAAAAACACCAGAGAGCGCAACGTCTTCGAAAGAAGCGCCAGCAAAAGACAATAAAACGCCTATTGTGATACTTGGTTTAACGCCAAAAGAACAGAAGATGGCTGGGGTTGCGCAGTCTAAAACCTCCGAAGCGCCTATTGTGCCAATCGCCACGACCCCAGAAAAGCAGGCCACTATTCCACAGCCAGAAGTTGAGGTTCCTAAAAAAGCACCAGTCGAAAACGCGCCAGTGGATGCGCTGCACGTAATTGACCGTGCCGTTGATCGTTTACCGAAATTTGGACCCAGCAATACTCCCATTAGTTCCGATACTGCTATCGCGGCAGAGCAGAAGCCTGCAGTCGGAGAAGGCATGCAGCCTATAAAAGTACAGCAAGTAAAAGTCCAGCAAGCTGTCGCAGTGGCGGAGTCACCAGCAAACACTTCGCCAATTGCTGATGCAAAGCCAATCATCGCTGTCGAGTCTAGCGAGGTCAATGCCCCTGTGCTAACTCATGAGACGCCAAGGCAAGTGTTAGAAATGCCAGTTGATGACTCCGAGCTTGCGCCTCATGTAGCACCTCCTGTTACCAAAAGTGTACGCGCCGCAGCCCCGACTGAGTCGGATGTGAAAGCGGTGCACACTGAAATTGCTAACGAAAGCACACCATCTTCACAAAAACTCAGTCATTCGCCTTCGCCTCCAGCTGAACCTGTCGAGAGCAAGCCGGTCGCGACTGTAGTTGAAGTTCCGTCGCAGGAGTCATGCGAGATATCAGAACCTGTGATTACACATCAGGATGTAGTGAATGAGATCGAGGTGGAGCCGATGCGGCTAGTCGAACATAGTTCGCAAATTACTCTGCGTAATCACTATGAAAGTGTCTTCGGTTCTCTGGCTGCGCCATCACCATCTCCGCAAGAGATAGAGATATCGGAACCTGAAATCGATTCAGGATATGCGGAGTGCGAGATGTCTATGGCACCGAAACAAATCGAGCCTCAAGTCGTAGCGCCAGAGCAGCCGATATACGCAGAGTTAGCCGTGGTATCGCAAGAAAAGGTGCAAAATTCTCACAATGCTGTAGTGAAAACAACACCTTTTCACGCACCGCCAACGACGCTAGATATAGCGCTACCAATAGTCAATACGCTAGATTTGGGGCTTCCGGCAGCGCCATTCGAGATGGGAGATCGAGCTCGACCACTGCGAGCGCCAGTCGATCCGCCAAATCTCCGAAACAATCCGCAGCCCGAGTTCTCGCCAGAAATACCCGAGAAAACAATTACAGCAGCCACCGCACCGCTCTCTTTTTCCGAAGGATCTGACATCCCGGAAGATTTAGTCGAAGAAGAATATGTGACGCAAAATGTATCGAGCGACGTCCTCAAGAGAAGTACCCCTACGAAAAAGAGCGAGGGGGAGCAGCACGACAGAACGACACCAGCCGACGAAATACTACTCACCGACACCCAAGAACCAGAACCTGCCAACCAAGGCTACGGCATCTCCGGTTTAATCGGCGAACTAAGCGAACTTATCGGCAAATTAGCCTGCGCCGTAGCCGTCAGGCAGCAACGATTACGATCCGAATACGACCTTATCGCTTGATACCGACACCTTCACGACATCGCCGTCATTCACGCGTCCGTCGATGATCTCCAGCGCCAGCGGATCAAGCACGCGCTTTTGGATCAATCGCTTGAGTGGGCGCGCACCAAATGCCGGATCATATCCGTCCGTCGCCAACATATCTTTCACTGCGTCATCAAATTCCAGCGTAATCTCTCGCGAATTACGCACCTGCCTGATGATATTTGCCAATTGCACATCGACGATCGCCCGCATCGCATCCTGCGAGATCCGATCAAACAGGACGATATCATCGATACGATTGAGAAATTCTGGGCGGAAATGCTGCCGCAACACATCAAGCATCGAGTTCTCTAATTTCGCAACATCATCACCTGAAAAATCCATGATCGCTTGCGAACCAACATTACTCGTCATGATGATGATCGTATTCGTAAAGTCAACCGTCCGACCTTGCCCGTCGGTCAATCGCCCATCATCAAGCACTTGCAGCAACACATTGAACACGTCCGGATGCGCTTTTTCGATCTCGTCAAACAGCACGACAGAGTAGGGGCGACGGCGCACGGCTTCGGTCAATTGTCCGCCCTGGTCGTAGCCGACATATCCCGGAGGCGAGCCGATCAAGCGGCTGACGGCGTGCTGTTCCATGTATTCGCTCATGTCGATGCGAATCATGGCATGTTCGTCGTCAAATAATTGCTCTGACAAACTTTTGGCGACTTCGGTTTTGCCGACGCCGGTTGGCCCGAGAAAGAGAAATGAGCCGATTGGGCGATTGTCGTCGGAGAGTCCGGCGCGCGAACGGCGGATTGCGCTGGCGATGGCGGAGATCGCACGTTCTTGCCCGATGACACGTTCGCCGATTGTCGACTCGAGCTTCGACAATTTCGTTCCTTCATCTTCGATCAATCGTTCCACCGGGATACCCGTCCACCGTGCGACTACCGCGGCGATATCGTCTGGCGTGACTTCTTCGCGGAGCATGCGCTCGCTGCTTGGGATGCGTGCTAATTCTTCGCGCGCCGCTGCTAATTTCTTTTCGTACTCTGGCATATCGCCATATTTGATACGGCTAGCGGTGGCGAGGTCGGCTTCGCGTTCGGCGATGTCGAGCTTGCTGCGTAGTGCCTCCATGGTTTCAGCGGCAGAGTGGACGGTGGCGAGAATGTCCTTTTCGTGTTCCCAGCGAGCTTGGAGGGCGGTGGCTTCGGTGGAAATTGCTTCAATGGTACGGCGAATCTCGTCTTTGCGCACCCGAGCATTGTCGGATTTGTCCTTTTTCAGAGCTGCTTGTTCGATCTCGAGTTGGAGTTTACGATTTTGCAATCGATCCAGCGAAATCGGCATACTCTCGAGCTGCATCTTCAGCGCGCTCGTTGCTTCGTCGAGCAGATCAACCGCCTTGTCTGGCAGAAATCGATCAGGCAAGTAGCGAGTCGATAATCGAGCGGCCGCCACAATCGCATCATCCGCAATATTCACGCCATGATGCACTTCATATTTCTCCTTCAATCCACGCAAAATCGCCACCGTGTCATCAAAATTTGGCTCGCCGACATACACCGGCTGAAATCGTCGCTCGAGCGCAGCGTCTTTTTCGACGTACTTGCGATATTCTGCCAATGTAGTCGCGCCGATCATGTGCAATTTTCCGCGCGCCAACGCTGGTTTCAAGATATTGCCTGCGTCCATGCTGCCTTCGCCGCCGCCTGCGCCAACCATGGTGTGGATCTCGTCGACGAACAGGATGATCTCGCCCGCGGCCTCGTCAACCTCTTTGAGTACGGCTTTGAGGCGCTCTTCAAATTGTCCCCGAAACGATGCGCCAGCAACGAGCGATGAGATTTCCAGATTGATCAATCGTTTGTTTTTGAGCGATGCCGGCACGTCATTCTTGATGATGCGTTGCGCCAAGGCTTCGACGATGGCAGTTTTGCCGACACCTGGCTCGCCGATCAGTACGGGATTGTTTTTGGTTCGTCGGCTGAGAATTTGCATGGTGCGGCGGATCTCTTCGTCGCGTCCGATGACTGGATCGAGTTTGCCCTCGCGCGCCAGCGCCGTCAGGTCGATGCCAAATTGCTCAAGTGGCTTCTTACTTTCGTCTCGTTGTGGTCCCATGATGCACCTCCATTTCTAAACGAATAGCGTTTCTGTGCCTAGTATAGCAAAATTAGCACTCTAAGGTCAAGAGTGCTAATTCATCAAAATCTTGCGATCATAGTACGTCGAGCGTTTGCTGAGCTCTTGGTTGAGCTGGTCGATGCCGCCATATTGTTCAACCAGCGTCTGTTTGTCGGCGAACAAGTTGGTGCCGAGTCCCAGTCGATCGTTCGGAATGCGTACGCCCATCGCCGCGAGCGTTGACGGATACATATCCATCGTCGAAAATTGTCGCTCAAACTGCTTGGCGGGACGTACGGCTGGATTGATAAACACATTATAAATCGTTCGCTGGTAATCCGGCGTCGTGATCAGCTCGTCATAATACCCCGTTTGCATGCCGAGGTGGTCGCCCGATAGGACAATTGTCGTATTTTCGTAGAACGGTTGTTTGCGTACCCAGGATAAAAATTCCCCCACTTGCTTGGACGAACAGGCGTGTACATTGGCATACTGTGCCTCGAACGATTGCGTACACGTCTCGTCCATGTAGCCGTCAGTGAAGTGCGTGTCGACGGTCAAGAGTTGCAGATTGAACGGTACGTCAAGCCCGGACAAGCGCGTTAATTCTTCCTTAGCAAATGAAAATAACTTCTTGTCCTCGTAGCCCCACCATACGCCATAATCCGGAGCGATCATGCCAGACTCTTGTGCGTAGGCATAGTCTTGGATCTGGTAGCTGCCGTGCTGTGTTAGGAGTTTGTCGCGACCGCCAAATGATGCGCGCGAGCCCATGATGAACGTTTGGTTGTATCCGTTTGTCTTGAGGATGTCGCCGAGAGTGTATGCGCCAGGTAAAAATTTGTTCACCTTATCCATGCTATTTTGCGTATCACCCATGACATTGACTTTGAGGGGAATACCGCTTGATTGCGCGATCATGCCGCCAACGGTCCAGGTTGTTCCTTGGGCAGGCAACGCACCACCGAGACCAGATGAAGTGTGCGAAAACGACACATTGCGAGGATCGAGTGCGAGCGACTCCAGCTCGGGGATCGTCGACTGCTCGGTTTGCCCACCATGTACGCGTGATGCGTTGGTATTTTCCATCGATTCGAGATAGATATAGATGAGATTGCGCTTTTTGTCGGGAAATTCGAGCTTGGCGGTCTTCGGGTCAACATAGTGCTCTTCGTATAGCGTGCTTTTTTCGGTGAGCGACTTGAGATAGCTAAAGACACCAAAACTTTGCAGCAGTATCGCAAGCGAAATCACGAAGACAATTGACGCATAGGTGACTTTGAACCAGAGCGGTATGCGCGATGGATTGAAATTGATCGTTCGAGCGCGCCCAAAGAGTGACATATCGAAGTGTACGCGGATCTTATCGCGATAAAAATCAACCACTGGCAGCAATAGTACGAAAAACAAGATACCTGCAAACAAGACATTATCACGCACGGCGTCGACGATACTACCTGACTGACCATCGGCAAGCCCGGTGCTGATATAGAACATGATTTCGTCAATTTGCGAATCACCAAAGGCTTTTGATTTATATACGCTTGCGACGATGAGGACGGCACTGAGCAAAAGCAATATATATATGAGCGGCAGGAGAATCAGCCGGCGCTTGCGGCGAGTTGATCTGTTGGAGTTACGTTTTGTGCTCATCGGACGGTCGCACCTCGATATTTATCGTCGCCTCAACAAGTCGCACCACAAACGGCATCACAAATGCCAGAGCGGCAGCCAGCAAGCTGTAGGTAATGAACGTCTTATTGTCAAATTCGATAGCGGTGATATTGAACAAATAGGTATAAATCAAATACGCGCAGGTATTGATCAGTAGTAAGAACGTGCCGTACATACAGACGAGCTGTCGTGGCGCAATGCCATTGTGATGTAAATGGTTATAAAATCCGACCGCCATAAGCGCTGGCGCACCGAGTGCAATAACTTCAATCATTATTCTAGTATACCATGCTATACTATAGAGAGATATGGCAAAGACAATTATCATCATGACAGGCAGTGTGCGACCTCAGAGCGTGAGCGAAGCATTGCTGCCGCTTGTGCAAAAAACTGTCGAAGCGACGGGTGCGCAAGTTCACATCGCAAATCTAAAAGAACTAGCGCTGCCGTTTTTCGACGGCAACACGAGTCCTGCGGATGAGAAGTTTCAGATTCCTCATGCGTCAGTGCAGAGTTGGAGTGATATGGTGAGCCAGGCAGACGGCATCATCATGCTTACGCCGGAGTACAATCATCAGCTCAGTGGCGTTCAGAAAAATGCCATCGACTGGCTCTACCGCGAGTGGCAGGAAAAGCCGATTGCTGCTGTGTGTTATGGCTGGGGCGGGGCAGAATTGAGCGGCGAATTGCTGAAGAAGTTGATCGCAAAAGTTGGCGGAACGCTCGTCGAACCGTGGACGCACCTGTTCTTTACGAAAGATATTGCGCCTGGTGGTGTAGTGCTTGATGAGGCAAACGTTACGCATCAACTCACAGCAACGGTCAATGCTCTCGTGGCACAATAAAATGCGTTAAAATTCCGTATACACTGCCACATTTCCCGCTTGGGCAATAACTACATCGAGATCCATCTCGCGTAACTTCGCTGGCAAAATGTGGGTTGTTTTCAGATCGACAAATCCACACTCGGCGATTTCGGCAACGCCGTGAGATGTTGCTTCGAGGTTGATGGTTTCGTAGTCTTGCCAATTGGTGATGTAAAAGAAAAATTCTAACTGCTCATTTGGTCCATGGGCGGAATTTTCACCCGATTCAGCAAATTGTTGTATAAATAACAACGATCCAATGACTGGCTCGACACCAGTTTCTTCGATCATTTCGCGGCGCAGTCCGTCGGTGAGCGATTCGAGCGGGTCGAGTCCGCCGCCCGGCGTACACCAAAAATTCCGCCCATCCTCATTGCGAGCGGTCAGACGCTGACAAAACAGTTCACCCTTGTCGTTGATGATAATACCGCGCACATTGACTCGTCGTTTCATAAAAACCTCCGTGAAATTAGTACTGTATCCAGTATACCTGTATATGCGGTACAATAAAAGGTATGAACATGCAAAATCCTCTCGACTATGCACGCCATGCCGCGTTACTATCCGATCAGATCGATCGCTCGGAGCTGGCGGTGATTTTACGCGAATTGGAGCGAGTGCGAGATATTGCGGGTGACGTGGTAGAATTTGGCTGCTTTGCCGGTACGACCAGTGTGCACATTTCGAAATGGCTCGAGGGTTCCGATCGCACATTTCACGTCTACGATTCATTTGCGGGTTTGCCCGAAAAAACCGCACCTGATCTCAGTCCGGCTGGTGAACAATTTCGCCCCGGCGAGCTGGCGATCACCAAAAAACAATTTGTCCTCAATTGTAAAAAAGCTGGTGTGAAAGTGCCGGTGATCCATAAGTGCTGGTTTTCTGATCTGAGCGACGGGGACGTGCCGGAGTCGATCGCATTTGCGTTTCTGGATGGGGATTATTATGAATCAGTGCGTGTGCCACTCGAGTTGATCGAGTACAAGCTCACGCCAGGTGCGACGATCATCGTGGATGATTATGCTAACGAAGCGTTACCGGGCGCAGCGAGAGCGGTTGATGAATGGCGCGCACGAACGAAGTGGCAGACGACGCTGCGGGTGGAATGTTCGTTGGCGATTATCGCAACGAAAAGTTGATGCACACCGAGCAATATTCACGAATCAATACTTCAAAATATTGTTGCAAACTTGACAAATCGAGAGAGAGAGAGAGAGTAATATTGGTCTTCGAGGCAGTTTCCTATGCTGTCACGCTCCTTAATCTCCCTATCTCGAAAGGATAGAATCTATGTTGACATTTGGAACGTGGATGCTTGTTGTGAGCATCTGCGTTGTTGTCGCCGTGATCGTCGTTAAGACGACGTTCAAGGCACGCATTCACCTCGACACGAAGAGGTCTCTTGCGAAAGAGACCTCTAATGATACCGCATTGCCTCGTGCGCTGCGTGTATCATCACCAATGGCAATCGCGTTCGTCGTGGCGATGCTGGGCATTTTCGCCTGGGCGTCACGCCGTATCGCGATTACGCTTGCGGGCGAGGCGTTAGATACTCCACTAATGTGGGTATTCAATGGTATGTTCATTGTCGTAAGCGTCACGCTCATTTTGGCGTTCTCGGAACGCCAAGTCGTCGGCGAAAATGCGAGCGATCGCACGATCGCCGTGCTCATCCCTCTGTACAATGAGGATTCCGAGGTTGTCAAAACGATGATCAGGGCGCTCTTTAATCAGAGCAAACGCCCTAATGAGATCCACGTTGTTGACGATGGATCAGACCAGGGTGACTACGCCGATGTGCGATCATGGTTTGAGCGCGAAGCTCAAAATCTTGGCATCGTGGCATCTTGGGCGCGTACGCCCAATCAGGGCAAGCGCCGTGCGCAAGTGACTGCGTTCAAGAATATCAGGTCGGCAGAGCTGTTTGTGACGGTTGACTCCGACTCGGTACTTGATCGCGAGGCGATCTTGCAAATTTGCCAGCCGTTCAGAGATGCGCGCGTCCAGTCAGTCGCAGGAATTATCCTGGCATTGAATAATAGGACGACGTTCCTGGCGCGAGTGACGAATCTGATTTTTGTTAGCCAACAGCTAACAGATCGTTCGGCA
>RRZU013020555.1_pt1 | contig 10169 bp, 10 predicted proteins | sample 2165561 | NCBI WGS metagenome assembly RRZU01 (sample SAMN10456909, study PRJNA506462) | wastewater metagenome | isolation source: wastewater sludge | place: USA: Moscow, Idaho
ACATATCTTTTAGACATCTCTAAGGCGCGCGCTCTATTTTTAAGGAATATCGCCCATGAACTAAAAACGCCGCTTTCCAAGGGACGTTTTTTGAGCGAAATGGTGGAAAATGAAGAGTTGAGGGATAGATTTCGCGGTCTTTTTATACATTTTGATTCTCTTGTGAACGAACTGTTGCAAGTTGAGAGGCTGAGCGCTAAGGGACTTTTGCTTGATAAAAAGGCGTGCCTTTTGCAAGATTGCATAGACGAGGCTATCGAGGGCGGGTTTTTGGATGATAGTTCTGTGGAGATTGGCGAAAACGATATGCTTGTGCGCGTAGATTTTCGACTTTTTGTGTTGGCTCTCAAAAATCTGTTGGCAAATGGTATAAAATATTCGCTTGACAAAAGAGTCGCAATAAAAATTAGCGACGATTTGTTGGAAATTTCCAATGCGGCGCCCGCTCTAAAACGTCCGATAGAGCAACTTTTTGAGCCTTTTGTTAAAGGCGATGAATCAAGTGAGGGTTTAGGGCTTGGACTCTATATTGTAAGGCAGGTATTGGATGCGCACGGCGCGCGGCTTGAATACGCCTACAAGAATGGTAGACATATTTTTGCGATACCTTTGGCGGAGCTTGCCTCAAAAGAGGAGCGTTTACCTGCTTTTTCTTAACTCCAAAGATAACTTTTGAACCCAAAGCGATTTAAAATGCAATGTTTTTGAGTGGTATTTGCCGATGGAGTCGTAGTTGATTTGGTTGTTGTCAATAAGCTTTTTTACAAGTATGGCGCCGGCCATAATATTTACTTTAGGGTTCATTATGTTGCGCTCACTTACTCCGTATCTTTGCAGCTCGGCAAAGTGAACCGTATTGATTTGCATAATACCGTAGTCTATCGTGCCGTTTTTGTTGTGGTTTATGCAGTTTGGGTTTAGGGAGCTTTCTACTTTGGCGATATTTTTTAAAAGGAGCGGAGGCACGCCAAAATGCTCTCCATACTCTTTAAAGCTCTCGTCGTGTTCTGAAAAAGCGAATGCTAAACTTATAAAAATAAAAAAGAGTAAAAATAGTTTTTTCATTTTTTTGAAAGCAAAGCGGCTATTTTTTGGATTTTTTTAGCGCGTCGCTCAAATAACTTCCAAAATCTTCAGCATTCCAAAAACCGATTGCGGGCGGGATAAGCTTTTGACCGTTCTTATCTAAAAAAAAGGTCGTCGGCACAAGCCTTGCGACAATTCCATTTGGTAACGCGGTTATGTCTTTATTAATTGTAACATATACGAAATCTTTATTTAAGGCGCTCTCTATTGATTTGTCTTTTATAGTCTCCCTAAGAAGCTTGTGACACCATGGACAACTGCTTGAAACTACGGTAAGCGCTACTATTTTGTTTGTAGCTTGCGCCTCTTTGACGGCTTCTTCGTATGTTTTTAATTTTATTTCCGCAAACAAAGAAATACTAAACAAAATGGCTATTAATGCTACTCTTAGCGTCATATTAACACTCTTTAATTATACTTTTTTTAAACATTTTATAGTAGCATATTTGAAATTATTTTAAATTGTCTAAAAACGGAGAATTTATTTAATAGTAATAATATATAATACGGACAAAACACGTTGCCGTAAATTTTGAAAACTTGGAGCCGCTAAGCTGTGAATAAAGAAGAGAAGTTGCTTATAAAGCATGCAAGGGAAGATATGGACGAGACGGTCATATCCGACGCGTCGTTTAGGATACAGTCTATATTAGAAGAGGTATTTCAAAAAGGTATCAAGGTAGGGGAGACGATAGGTTACGCAAATGCTCTAACAGAGGAAGGGCATATTGATAGGCTAGATGAGTTTAAAAAAGAAAAAAAGGGTTCAAAATAATGAAGATACTTGTGGTAGATGATAGCTCGACTATGAGAAGAATTATAAAAAATACGCTTAATCATCTAGGATATAGCGACTTGCTAGAAGCTGAAGACGGAATACAAGCATGGGATAGCATGACGCAAAACTCAGACATAAACGTTCTTATTACAGACTGGAATATGCCTAATATGAATGGGCTGGAACTTGTAAAAAAAGTTAGATCAGAAGAGAAATATATTGATATTCCTATTATTATGGTAACTACAGAGGGCGGCAAAACAGAGGTTATTACGGCGCTAAAAGCCGGTGTTAACAACTATATAGTAAAACCTTTTACGCCGCAAGTTCTCAAAGAAAAATTAGAAGCTGTGCTTGGAATAAGCAAATAGGTTTTGGCTGCTACCGAAGATATTGTAAATAAATTGGATCTAGAGCCGTTTGTCGGTTCTTTTTTGTCGTTTTTGGCTAGAGAAAAACCGCTCTTTATGGACGGGGATCGCTCTTTGCATTTGAGATTTATAAAAGAGCTTTCAAGGCATGAGTTTGATCCGCCAAAACCATTAAAAAACCTTGATGAAGATATTATTAGATTGCAAAAATCAGGTGTTTTGACAAAAGGCTCCTTGTTTCAATTTGCAACGCTTATCTCATACTTTTCTAGGCTTAAAAGATATAGATTTGAAGGCGTCTTGGTAGAGTGGCTCTCTTCTATTGAAATTCCAAAAAAAGCTTTAGATTTTTGCGCCTTTTTTGAAGATAGCGGAGATTTTGACTACACTAAATCCTCAGAGCTTTACAACGCCAAGCTAAACGTAGAAAATGCAAAAAAGAGCGTCACTAGAGAGCTGTCAAAATATCTGCATAGCGAAAAGCTAGCCCCCTACCTAGTTGATAGACAACTCCACTTTTTGGGAAAAGACGAACTTTTATTGCTTCGCCCGGGATTTAACGCCGTACTTAGAGGCAAGATAGTCTCACGAAGCGCATCAGGCTTTTTTTATGTGTTGCCCTCCTCTGTGGACTCTCTAAAAGACGAGCTTGAAAAGAAAATCTCTCATTTTGAAGAGTTGGAATACAAGCTTTGCAAAGAGCTCTCCCTTTTGCTCGCCGAGATGTTGTTGTTTTTAAAATTTTTAAATAAGCAGTTTGATAGGTTTGACCACTATCAGGCTAGAGTTTTGTTTGCAAGGCTAAACGACTACGAATTTTTGGAAAATGTCGGCGGGAATAAACTATTTTTAAAAGATTTTTATCACCCGGCTTTGGATAAAGCAAAAGCCAAATCGTTCAATATCTCCCTTGACAAAAAAGCCCTCATCATCACAGGAGTTAACGCGGGCGGTAAAACGATGCTCTTAAAGTCGATGCTTTCAGCGTGCTTTTTGGCAAAATATCTAGTCCCGATGCGAATAAATGCGCACAAAAGCGCCGTTCCATCATTTGCCACAATCAATCTCATACTAGACGACCCGCAAAGCGTACAAAATAATATCTCCACTTTTAGCGGCAGAATAAGAGCGTTTAGCTCCCTTCTAAACGCAAAACCAGGCATAATCGGTGTGGATGAGATAGAACTAGGCACGGATAGCGACGAAGCGGCGGCTCTTTTTAAGATTGTTATTGAGGAGCTTATCGGTAGAGGATTTTTTGTCATAGTCACCACACACCACAAAAAATTAGCCTCAATGCTCGCCTCAAACGACAACGTAGAGCTTGCGGCGGCGCTGTATGATGAGGAAAAAGAGCTTCCTAGGTATGAGTTTTTGCAAGGTATCATCGGCAAAAGCTACGCGTTTGAGACCGCCGTAAAATATGGAATTCCAAAACATATTGTAGAAAAAGCAAAAAAAATATACGGCGAAGACAAAGAGCGACTCTCCGAGCTTATCGACAAAGGGTATCTGCTTCAAGATAGGCTAAATCTCGAACTAAGAGACATAGAGCGCGAAAAAGATAGGCTAAAGCTCGCAAAGTTGCGCCTTGAAGAGGAAAAAGAGAAAGAGCAAAAAGAGTGGCTAGATAGAAAGTTTGCTCTTGAAAAAACATATAAAGACGCTATAGAACTAGCAAGAGAAGCGGCAAAAAAAAGCGATATAAAAGAGATACACAGAAGCCTAAACTCCGCAACTGAAAAGTATAAAGAGATAAGAGAGTCAAGACAGCCGCTACAAAAAGAGAGTTTTAAAGAAGGGGACTCAGCTCTTTTTAGAAATATGAAAGGCGTTATAGAGTCTATCGGCAAAGATGTTTTGATAGTAGTTGATGGAAGACGGCTTAAGATAGACAAAAAGCTCTTTTTTGAAGAGGCTAAAAAAATTGATAAAATCAAAAAAGAGAAGGCAAGACCAACAAAATTAACTGTACAAAAACCACAAAGCGGCGGTGTAAAACTAGATTTGCACGGCTTAAGAGCAGACGAGGCTATAGAGCTTTTGGATAAGTTTGTCTCAGACGCCTTGCTAGCCGGATTTGAGGAGACGCTTGTGTACCACGGCATAGGCACTGGTAGATTAGCGGCGGTAGTAAGAGAGTATCTAAAAAACCATCCAAGCGTCGCCTACATCGAAGACGCTCCGGTCTCAATGGGCGGATATGGAGCGACGATTGTACATTTGTAATCGAACCCTCTGATTAAACATGAAATTCTTAGAGCGGCTAGCCGCGAGAGCCGTCTGCTGAAGACCTCATTTTGGGCTTTGCCCAAAATGTGAGAATTAATCAGAAGGTTTAACCGCTTGGCGCCTTTAAGCCTCCCATAGGTAACATCACAATAAAAACGGCGGTTTTCATATATGTTTCATATCGTAAATTTTAATAGAAAATCATACGCGGTTATCTCTGTTTGCGTAATATGCCTATCCGCCATATTTGCCACAATCGGCGTCACATATCAAAACGCGGCGTTTGAAAAGCTAATGGAGCAAAAACAAAAAGAGTTTGCGTTTATAGCAAGTTCGACCGCAAGTCTATCCGAGCTCCAAAGCTCGCCTTTTGAATATGGGATTTATCAAAAACATGGTGGAGGGCTTGAAGTTGTTGAGAGAAAAGGAGAGTTTTTTGAGACGTTCAAACCTACCGCAAATTTTGTTAAAAATCAGTATCGCATAGAGCAACTAGAAGCCTCTTTTTTTGCCGTATTTGGAGAGTATGAGTCGCACGGGCTAAAGCTTTATTTTGCCGAAGATATAACAGACTTCAAAAAGCATAACATTCAAATAATATATTTTTCTATTGTCGGTTCGATAGTTTTGATTTTAGGAGTTGGCTTTGCCGTAAGGATTGGCTACTCTACGCTGTTTTTAAAAATAGAGAGGCTAAGCGCTAGGCTAAAAAAGCGTCTTGAAGAGGCTAGGCACGCCGAACGCTCAAACGCCTCCTTGCTTGGCGAGTATAAAGCGGCGGTTGATGCTAGCAATATTGTCTCAAAGACCGACAAAAAAGGAGTTATCACATACGTCAATCAAGCTTTTTGCGACACTAGCGGATATAGTGAAGAGGAGCTTTTGGGTAAGCCTCAAAGTATTGTTCGCCATCCAAATATGCCAAAAAGCGTATTTCGGGATATGTGGGAGACGATACTAAGTAAGCGCATATATAAAGGGGTTATAGAAAATAGGCGTAAAGATGGTTGTAGCTATTTTGTGGACGCCACAATAGTCCCAATTTTGGATTTAAATGGAGAGATAATAGAGTTTGTTGGCATTCGGCACGACATAACAGAGTTTATCAATAACAAACAAAAGCTATTTACAAACGCCCTTACGGGATTGCCAAATAGATATAAACTCTCTTCCGACCTAAACGGCGTTAAAAAAGCTAAGCTGGCTATATTAAATATCGACTCTTTTAAGATTATTAACGAATTTTACGGCAATCAAGTTGGAGATTGCGCGCTTATTGAGGTTGCGAATAGGCTTTCAACAATATTTACGCAAAAAGGGTATGTGGTATATAAACTTTCCGCCGATGAGTATGGGATTTTTTGCGAAGATTGCGCTGAGAGTTTTGAGGTGGATATTTCGGAAGGCGTCCATCTTATCTGCTCCAAAAGCGTAAAATGTGGAGATATAGAGATGGCGCTTAGCTTATCTATCGGTATTGCCGCAGGAGACGAAGCTCTTTTGGAAAAAGCGAGCATGGCTCTTGGTTTTGCCAAAAAAAATAGAAAACAGTTTGCCGTGTATGACGCGAGTATGCTAATTGCAAAAAATTATGAAAAAAACCTCTTAATGTCAAAAACTCTTAGAGAGGCTATCGAGGGCGATTGGCTTATGCCATATTTTCAACCTATTGTAGACGTAAAAACAGGAGAGGTAAAAAAGTACGAGTCGCTTATTAGAATAGTCAAACCAGATGGAGATGAGTTGTCGCCGTTTATGTTTTTGGATGTGGCAAAGGCTACAAGACTCTATCCCCATATCACAAGAGCCGTTATTTTAAAATCGTTTGAGATATTCAAAAACAGAAAAGAGTCTTTTTCTATAAATATATCAATAGAGGATATTCTAGATAGCGAAACAAGCTCTTTTGTTATAAATACTCTTGCGGATTACAATCTAGGAAATAGGGTTATCTTTGAGATTTTAGAGTCTGAGGGGATAGAAAACTATGAAGAGGCGGCTAAATTTTTGTACAATGTCAAAAATATGGGCGCAAAAATAGCGATAGACGACTTTGGAAGCGGGTACTCAAATTTTGAGCATCTAGCTAGATTAAACGTGGATATTATAAAAATAGACGGAAGTCTTATAAAAAATATAGACGTCAACAAAAATGCCGAAATTATCACGCAGACTATTGTTAGTTTCGCCAAAAAACTAAATATAGAGTGCGTCGCCGAATTTGTGTGCTCCAAAGAGGTGTATGATAAAATAAAAGAGATTGGCGTTGATTATGCGCAGGGTTACTATTTTGGCAAACCCTCCCCGATGAGCTCATTTTAGCATGACTAAAGTAGCGACTGTTTTTTTTGCGTCTTTATTGTTTTTTGGAGGGTGCGCGTCGCGAGCGCCTAAGGTTTCAAAAACTGTTTTTGTATCCATAAACGCGCATAAAATCAAGTTTGCCGATATGGGGTTTTTGGATGAGTTTGAGAATAAAAAAAGCTTAGAGGTTTACGCGCTAGGCGCCCCTGTGTTTAAGATTAGCTTTGATGATTTTGTCTGTATAGATTCCGGTTGCATGGAAAAAGCGGAGTTTGTCGGAGAGTACATCTCAAAAGCTTTGTATGGAGATTTGATGAATGACGTTCTAAGTAAAAAACCGCTAAAAGTGGAGTCAACAATTACAAAGAGTGAAAATGGTTTTATTCAAGAGGCAAAAACAGATGATTATGATATTGTGTATAAAGTAGATGAACGGGAGATATATTTTTTTGAAAAAATTAGCGGATTTAAATTTGTGGCGAGGTTTGTAGATTGACGACAAAAAAACTTGTAGGGGCTCATGTCAGCATCACGGGCGGTGTTTTTAACGCTCCTCTTAACGCAAAAAAGATTGGCGCAAACGCGTTTGCTATGTTTTTGAAAAACCAAAGACAGTGGAACGCAAAAGATTATGACGACAAAACAATAGACGCGTTTCGCGCCAATATGAAAGAGTGTGGGTTTTCCGCGGACGACGTATTGCTTCATGATAGCTATCTTATCAATTTAGGTTCCCCAAAAGAAGAAGCTAGACAAAAATCGTTTGACGCTTTTTTGGACGAGGCTAGAAGAGCTGAGGAGCTTGGGCTAAAACTGCTAAACTTTCATCCGGGAAGCCATCTAAAAGAGATTAGCGAAGAGGAGTGTCTAAAGTTTATAGCTGAATCTATGAATGAGGTTATTTCAAAGACAAAAGAGGTTGTTTTGGTAATTGAAAACACGGCGGGGCAGGGAAGCAATCTTGGATATAAGTTTGAGCAGTTAGCAAGACTAATAGAGCTAACCGATGAAAAAGCGAGAGTTGGGGTGTGTCTTGATACTTGTCACACTTTTGCGTCCGGATATGAGCTGAGGGATGAAGAGGGATTTGCAAAGAGCTTTGCAGAGTTTGACTCAATAGTCGGTTTTGAATATTTAAGAGGTATGCATCTAAACGACTCCAAAGGAGCTAAAGGCTCCAAGCTTGATAGGCATGATAGCCTTGGAAGGGGCGAAATTGGCATAAAATGTTTTGAGCTTATCATGGCGGACGCTCGTTTTGACGCTATTCCTTTGATACTTGAGACGCCAAACGAAGATATTTGGGCGGAGGAGATTATGATGCTCCGCTCTTTTGAGAAAGAGAACTAAATGATTTTAATGATAGACAATTATGACAGCTTTACCTACAATATCGTGCAGTATTTTAGAGAGCTTGGAGCGGATCTTAAGGTGATACGCAACGACGAGCTAAGCGTAGATGAGATAGAGGCGCTAAACCCTGAAAAAATTATTATCTCTCCAGGGCCATCAACGCCAAATGAGGCTGGTGTTAGTCTTGAGGTGATCAAAAAACTCGGAAGTAAAATCCCAATACTTGGTATTTGTCTTGGACATCAGGCTATTGGTCAAGCGTTTGGCGCAAGTGTGGAGAGAGCCGAAAATATGATGCATGGTAAGACGTCGTCCATGCTGGTGTGCGCGGACTCTCCAATATTCAAAGATATTCCAAAAGAGTTTACGGCGACTAGATACCACTCTCTTATCATAAACAAAGAGAGTATTCCGTCTTGTATTATTCCGACGGCGTTTAGCGCGGATGATGGCGAGATAATGGCTCTTGAGGTGGAGGGTAAACCTATTTATGGGGTGCAGTTTCACCCTGAGTCTATACTCTCAGAACATGGGCATAAGATATTTGAAAACTTTTTGAAGCTTTAGTTAGTTGACGTTCAATGGTTAGGCTTTTTTACTCAAAAAACTTTTTTTTAGCCTTTCTTTTGTGCTATACGCTTCTTATCGCGCTTTATCCGCACTATCTGTCGATAAGCTACTTTGAGGCGTCTATTTTTTATTATGACAAAGGCTATTTGGGGGTCATTACAAGGTTTTTTTGCTCCCTTTTTGGTCAAAACGACTTTGCCCTCAGAGGCTTTTTTATTATGCTGCATTTTGCCTCGTTGTTTTTACTGTACTCTGTTTCAAAAAAAGTTGTAAAACAAGAGGGCGATGCAAGGGTCGCTTTGATTATTTTTTGCCTGCTTCCCGCCTCTAGCCTTTCGGCTTTGCTTGTGATGAAGTCCTCTGTTATTGTTTTTGCGACGCTTGTCTTTATATATTTGCATAGTTCGTCCAAAACGCTTCTCTCTTTTCTCTCTTTAGCCCTTTTTGCAATGCTTGACGGAGCGTTTGCTATACTATTTCTATCTCTTATCTTTTATGGAGTCAGCAAAAAAAATAACGCTTTGATAGCGCTAAACGTCTTACTTTTTGGCGTCTCGATGAGTATATTCGGTTTTAACGACGGCGGCGTTCCAAAAAGTTACTTTCTTGACACGCTCGGCGTTTATATGCTGATTTTTTCACCTCTTCTATTTTTATATTTTGTTTTTTCATTGTATAAAAGAATAGAGGAGAAGAGGTCTCTTGGCTGGTATATATCGTTTTGGGCGCTTATCTTCTCTCTTCTTTTATCGTTTAGGCAAAAGATTATGCTATATGATTTCGCCCCTTTCGTCGTTTTGGCTATTCCTTTTATGGTAAGAAATTTTTTTGCCTCATATAGGGTTAGGATAGGAGCAAATAGGAGGGTTTACTCTGTTGGTTTTAGTGTTTTAGCGTTTTCATTAGCGTTTTTTTTCTTTTTTTCTTTTTTTAATCACCCTTTGTATGCGGCTCTTGAGCAGCCAAAAAAGCATTTTGCATACAACTATCAAATCGCAAAAGAACTTTCAGGGGAGCTTAAAAGTATTGGAGTGAGCGAGTGTAAGACAGCCGATAAAGAGATGGCGCTACGACTAAAGTTCTACGGAATTAAAAGTGGTGAAAAGTATCTGCTCGAAGAGGAACCGCGCGAAAATAGCAAAAAAGTTTCAATAGTATACAGCGGCAACATAGTTGGAACCTATTATGTTACCAAAGTAAACACTTTTTAGTTTTTGACTACGACATACAGCATTCTTTAAATTTTATATTTAGTAAAAATGTTACAATTTGATAAATAACGAAAGAGGAGAGGTCTATGGCGCAACGAGCTATTAGAGAGTATTACGGCAAAGCTCTGTTTGCCAAAGTGTGGGGCAAATATTTTGACGGGTTTTGATATGGATTCGAGTCCATTTTGGTAACAAGCGGCGACGAGCTTAGAAATAAAGCTAAAGAGGTCGGCTATGAGTGGTTAAATAATAAAGCGCTTGTGG